>Ga0316201_10001673_pt1 | contig 15142 bp, 12 predicted proteins | sample CS6wburrow_MG_FD_204516 | JGI IMG/M metagenome (GOLD analysis project Ga0316201, IMG submission 204516) | Coastal sediment microbial communities from Delaware Bay, Delaware, United States - CS-6 worm burrow | ecosystem: Environmental > Aquatic > Marine > Coastal > Sediment | place: USA... | reverse complement strand
GGTCCAATTCAATGAGACCCTTTCCAAGGGATTCGATGGGCATCATTTCATCGCTGGGCTTGCCTCCCATTTCAGGGATCTTCTCGTATGCCAGACACCACAAACAATTGCGCTTCTTGAAGTTGGGGATCAAACACAGAAAAAATACGAAGCGCAATCTAAAAAGACATCCCAGGATTTCCTAATGAAAGGCATTGAACTTGCCAACGATTGTGATTTGAAATATAAAACGAGCAAGAACCAAAGATTATTGGTTGAATTATGTCTTATGCAGCTTGCCTCCATCACATTTGATGGAGAAAAAAAAAACAATAGGCCTTTCATAATTCCTGCGGCATATTTCAATTCCAGAGGAATCAAGCCGATTCAAGTCTCTAAACCGGAAATACTAAAAACACCGGAATCAAAGGCTGAGAAAATGGTTCTTGACGAAGCAACTGTCACAGAACCTGAAAGCACTAACTATAGTCCATCTGTCAAAAACGAACCTTTAGAAACCCCAAAAATTGTAACGGAACGCCCAAAGATCATATTGAATCAAGAGAAAAAAAGGGTTTCTGGCTTGTCTCTGAGCAGTATCAAGAAGAAAAAAGAACATCTTATCAAGCAAATGGATGTGACCATTGACGAGGAGGACTTGCCAAAAGATGAGTTTACTGAAGAAGCAATGCAATCTGCTTGGAAGGAATTTGTCTCGAAACTTGAAAAAGAAGGTAAGTATAACTTAGCATCCATACTATCCATTGACACACCAAAGTTAAAAGGTCATAGCATTCAACTAGAATTTCCCAATTCGACCAATAAGGTAGAGGTTGAAAGACAACAATATGATCTTTTAAGGCACTTACGAAAAACACTCAACAATTTTGACATCAACCTTTCCATTAATGTTAACGAGGAAATGGAAAAACAATATGCCTACACGCCTATGGAAAAGTTCGAGAAATTGAAGGAGAAAAACCCTCATATCGATACTTTGCGTAAAACTTTCGATTTAGATATATAACTATCTTTAAATCATATATATAATATTATTAAAAATGTTAGGATTAAAATTACCTACGGACCCAAGATGGGTGAATATTGTAGAGAAAAATATTGAAGAGATTCTTACGGATCATGCTTTTTGCGAGCAGAAAGCTGCGAGTACTGCATTATCACTCATCGTGAGTTTTCCTGAATATACAGACTTGGTAAAAGAAATGACCGCTTTGGTCAAAGAAGAAATCAGTCACTTCCAAATGGTACATGACCGCATATTGGAACGAGGCTGGGTTTTAGGAAGAGATAGAAAAGATACTTACGTTAACAAATTAATTACTTTTTTCCCTAAAGGAGGAAGTAGGACTACTCAGCTTATACATAGATTGCTCTATGCCGCACTAATAGAAGCTCGAAGTTGTGAGCGCTTCAGACTTCTATCCGAAGAATTGGAAGACAAGGAATTATCCAAATTCTATCATAAACTCATGGTTAGTGAAGCGAATCATTATACCATGTTCTTAGGATTTGCCAGAGAGTATGGTGACCGAAAGGAAGTGGATGAAAAATGGCAGCAATTATTGGATTTTGAAGCTCAAATAATGAAAGACCTGAGCAAATCTGAAACTATTCATGGATGATTACTGCCTGACGATCAATCCATTTTCCCAAATACCTGATTGTTGACTGCCATCAAGATAGGTATAAGTCCCTTGACCTTCCATTTCACCGAAGGACCATAAACCATCGTAATTCTCACCATTTTTATATACGAATCTACCTTGGCCATGACGTAGGTTATTCTGGTAATTCCCAATATACATATCTCCTGCAAAATGCTTCCATTTCCCTTGGCCATGTTTTTTATTGTTTCTCCAGTTACCACTATATGTGGTCTTATTTTGATAGACCATTACCCCATAGCCTTCTGCCATATTATCAACAAAATCGCCTGTATAGATATCGCCATTGGCCATAACTAATTTTCCTTGTCCATTCTTCTTGTTATTGCGGTAAAAGCCCGTATAAATGCTTCCATCAGACCTATAGTGCGTCCCTTTACCATTCATTTTTCCTTCTTTCCATGCGCCATAGTAGTAGTCTCCATTTTTCCAAACGTACTTCCCTAACCCATCATCACAATCGCCAGATATACAACCATAACCAGAATTGGTTAAATCATATCCTTCATCTTGTGCGGATAAAGAAAAAGTGATCAACAAGGTGAAAAGGAGTATTGACTTATTCATATTTTGTATTTTAATAAGCAAATAAACAAAAAAAGTGCCAAGTTATCCTAAATCCTTACTTGAAACAGTTTCGTAGTATAAACTTTTAATGATTCCATCTGCCAATCCAATCTTCGGCACGTAGATATATTTGGCATTGCTCCATTTCATTGTGGAGAGGTACAATCTAGTTGCGGGAATGATCACATCGGCCCTATCTTGGTTAAGGTCCAATTCCGTGATTCTTTCTTCGTAAGAATATGAATTAAGTTTGTTGTAATAGGATGTTAAATAAAAATATGTCAATGGTTTTCCAATAGCCTTACCTGATATCTTGAATATTTTATTGATATTCCCTCCAGAACCTATTATATCAACTGCATTATAGTCTTTAGTAGTCGATTTAATCCAATCTTCCAGATCCGTCCAAGTCTCTTTCTTAACGATGTCATTAAGAAGCCTAACAGTACCGATCTTGAAGGATCTTGAAGCAACTTGTTCTCCTAAGTGAAAAACCGTGAACTCAGTACTGCCGCCACCTACATCCATATATAAATATGTTTTTGTGTTGTCGATGTATTCGTGTAGATCTGTAGCCGCGATTATAGCTGCTTCTTCTTCACCACCGATAATATCAATTTTTATGTTGCACTCATCAGCGATCATTTCAGCCACCTTCCATCCATTTTTAGCTTCGCGCATTGCGGACGTTGCACAGGCTTTATATTTTACAACATGATGAGATTTCATTAACAGCCTAAATGCCAACATGGTATCTTTCATTCGCCTAATATTGGAAGTGGATATTTTCTCTTTTAGGAAAACATCAGCCCCAAGCCTTATTGGGACACGAACTAAGGAACTTTTCTTGAATCTTGGGGGTTTTCCTTTTTCTTCAATAATATTTGAAATTAGCAAACGTACCGCGTTGGAACCAATATCAATTGCTGCATATTTTTTAATACTGATCATAAGGCAACATCTAATTTATTAAGGTAATAATCATAGGTCGCAAATTGAGAGCGAATTTGCTTTAAACCATTTCGTCTATAGGCATTAGGCTCCTCTGGATTAAGAAGTCGAGCCTTGGTATTGTCGCTCCAGCTAATTTCAAAAGTGTCAATTAATTCTTGTTTGATGTCCTCATCGTAAATTGGACATGTAACTTCAACCCTATTCTCTATATTTCTCGTCATCCAATCGGCTGATCCAATATACACCTTGGGATCGTTATCATTGCAAAAGATGAAAAGACGTGGATGCTCTAGGAATTTGTCCACTATACTTATGGCCTCGATGTTCTCACTCATTCCAGGCACTCCAGGAACAAGACAACAGATACCTCTAACGATCATCTGGATTTGGACTCCAGCCCTACTTGCCTCATATAATTTATCTACCATTCTGTAACTAGAAATGCTATTCATTTTTAACTTGAGATAAGCAGGTTTGCCTTGTTTTACATTATTGATTTCAATGTCGATCATTCTTTTGATCCAAGATTCGGTATAATGAGGTGAGGTAATGATATGCTTGTATCTAAAAATCTTATAATTGGTTACAAAAAAGTCGAATACCTTATCAATATCCTTCAAGATCTTTTGATTTGCAGTGAACAATGTATAGTCTGTATATATTTTTGCAGTAGATTCATTAAAATTACCCGTACTAATAAAACCGTAGCGTCTGGTTTTCTTTCCTTCTTGTCGTTCTATCACGCACATTTTGCTATGCACCTTTAGCCCTTGAACACCAAATATCAAGTTAACGCCTTCATCTTCCATTTGTTCAGCGTAATCGATATTGGCTTGCTCATCAAAACGGGCCTGAATTTCAATTGAAACCGTCACTTTCTTTCCATTTTTAGCAGCATTTATCAAAGAACTTGCCACATGAGAGATTTCAGCAAGCCTATAAATGGTGATTTTAATGTTTTTCACCTCCGGATCCAGGGCCGCTTCCCTTAAAAATTTAACCACATAAGCAAATGTATGATATGGTGCATACTGCAGATAATCCTTTTCTGAAATGGCCTTGAAAATACTACCTTCAAGACTGAGTCCCTTGACCGGTAAAGGGCGTATTTTTTCATACAGGAGATCTTCCCTTCCAAGACTAGGGAATTTCATATAATCACGTCGATTGTGGTACCTTCCGCCAGGTATGATACTATCTGTAGAATCAATTCCCATTTTATCCATTAAATATTTGAGCATCTCAGTATCAATACTCTTATCGTAAACAAATCTCACAGGGTCTCCTATTTGCCTGTGTTTTACACTCTCCGAAATCTTAGCGATAAAACTCTTGCTTACATCACTATCAAAATCAAGTTCACCATCTCGAGTGATCTTGATCATATGTGCTGAAATACTAGTGTATTGAAATATATTGAAAATATCATCTAAACAATATCTTAAAAGGTCGTCAACCATTATAATATAACTCTTATCACCTTCTTTTGGCAAGACAACAAAGCGATTAATTGTTTTAGGGATTTCAATAAGAGCGAACTGGTTATCACCTTCGACCAGTGTCATCTTAACAGCTAAATAAGCGGCGCTATCCTTCAAAAGAGGTAATTCGATTTGGTCGTTGAGAATAAGCGTAACTAGAGCTGGACTTACATTCTGATAGAAATAATTCTTGATGAATTCTGCCCTTGTATCGGTAATTTCCTTTTCGTCGATCAGGAAAATATTTTCTTTTTCCAGTCTTTTTTGGATAACCGCCAAGATTGCCAAGCTTTCAGATTGTTGTTTAATAACTGTTTCCGTTATCAGCTCTAAAAGTTCTGAGGCTTTTATACCCCCTAAAGCACTCTTTCCTCCTTTACCTGCTTGATCTATTCGTTTGATTGTAGCATACCGGACTTTGAAGAATTCATCCAGATTATTAGAGAATATTCCAAGGAATCGCAGTCTTTCTATAAGTGGAACATTTTCATCGCCCGCTTCCTGCAATACTCGTGCATTGAATTGCAACCAACTAAGCTCTCTATTATTATAAGTATTCTTGAAATCCGGCATTAAAAATATTTGGAATAAAACTACAACAAATATATTCTATTTTGTCTTTCATGCATAGTCCAAAATTTGACTATTCCGTCAATTTCATCTATTAGAGCATTCATTCGGTTTTTGCATTTCATCGATTTTTTTATGCTATTCATGGATAATATTATATATTAGCCAGATAATGAGAATAAATTTATTTGTAACTATTTAATTATCAGTAGTTTATAATAAAATGTGTTTTAGTGGCCCCGTGAACACATATTGAGCATTCTTAAAATAGAAACCCCCAATAATGATAGATGATAATATCTATCGTTAATTATCAGATCAGGTGCTATAGATTTGGATAGAAACATATAGTTATGAGAAAAAGACCTACTCTTTTCTTATTATTTATTTTGTTTGTTTGTGCAGATACTTTTGCACAAGTGCAGGTACCATTTACACCACGTTATAGTGAATCAATCACAGGCGATGTTACGATTATTGCCAATAATATGCTATCTAGGCATAAAAAAAATGATTATAATGGTAACGATGATAATCACGATTTTGATAACAATGTCTATGTCGATATAGATAATGATAATGCCACATTTAATTCAAGTAGTGCCAATTTCACGAATCCAGACATCAATGTTTCCTGTATCTCCATTTATCGCGCATTCCTCTATTGGGCAGCCGCGGATAAGGAACAAGACAATGGTGATGACAATCAACCCAATTGGAACTATAATGATGTTAAAATAATGTACCCTGGCCAGACGGATTATACAACTGTTTCGGCCGATGATATAATATTCAGGGGGCGCGATACACACTTCAGTAACGAACCATATATTTGTTTTAAGGATATTACCTCTGACGTACAAGCATTACCCGATGTTTATGGTAAATATCAAATTGCAAACGTTGAAGCGAAAGATGGTGACCTCACGAGTCATTCAGGTAATCATACAGGGACTTCAGGTGGATGGCAAATTGTCTTTATCTACGAAAGCCCTGAACTGACTGCCAAGAACATCACTCTTTTTGACGGTTATGCGCATGTTAAATGGGATCAAAATAATTTTGACATCGATTTTAATGGGTTCCAAACCATTCCAACAGGAAATGTTAGTGCCAATGTCGTTTTAGGCTCATTAGAGGGTGACAGGGACCTACTTCAAGACAGATTGCAGGTAAGGAATGTCGCTAATAATTTCGTGGATATCAGCACACCCATGCGAGATGCTGATAACTTTTTTAATAGCCGAATAACCGTAGCCGATAATAATTTTGTCAACAGGAATCCTGCTAGTAGAAATACCTTAGGCTTTGATGCAGGGGTGTTTGCACTTGATAATCCTGGAAACAGCGTTATAACCAATAATCAAACTTCAGCTACCCTTAGATTAACATCGGATCAAGAAACCTATGGATTATATTTATTAGGACTTTCTGTTGAAGTATGGGAACCAGATCTGAATCCTCTGCCCATGGATCTGATTACAGGCAATAATCCCGCAAACCCAGGAGATACAATTGGTGTATCATTCAATGTGCAAAATTCGGGAAATGATGATGCACAGAATGTCTTATTCACAGCAGTATTACCGCTACAGGTATCACTAGCATCCGCACCCTCGTTACCTAGTGGCGTTAGCTATAATTACGATGACCCTGCAAGAGAGCTCACTTTTGCAATTGAAGACGGGCTAGTGGATGTGGGAGATGCAGCGATAGATATTGAGTTCGAACTGGAAATAAATGATGAATGTTATTTCCTCGAAGACAATTGTGACCTGTCCTTCGATATTCAATTTACCGCTACATACAATGGCATTATCAATCCTGAGCAACAATCAACATTGAGTTCATCAGACATAACATCCTGTGATGCTCTACCATTGACGATAGATGTCATTCAGCCTGTTGTCAATTGGGCGACTTTGCCAAATGCATTGGATCAAACCATAGAATGTGATGATACCACGACTTTAGGTGATGCCCAAAATCTTGCACCAGTTCCTGATAAATGTAATTTCACGTTGATCAAGACATCAGGTGATTTTATTCCAGACCCAAATTGTCCTTCAGCTGGCACCTATACCAATTCATGGAATTTTACGGACGCCTGTGGAGTCACCATAGAAAGTTATATTCAAACCATTACATTGATAGATACAACACTGCCCACTGCTTCTAACCTAGTTGATGTTAATGTGCAATGTATTGAAGATATCCCAGGTCCCGATATTACCTTAGTGACGGATGCTAGCGATAACTGTTCAATCCCGATTGTCACTTTCCTTTCAGAACAATCGAATGGACAATCATGTCCTGAAATAATTACTAGGACATATAGTGTGAGTGATGCTTGTAACAATACCATATCAGTAACGCAAAATTTCATTATCAATGACGATATTGCACCTACGGCAAGTAACCCGTCTCCTTTAATCCTGGAATGTGGGGATTCTATTCCCGAAGTCGACATAACTGTTGTTACCGACGAAAATGATAATTGCTCTAATCCTACAGTAATTCATCTATCTGATGTTTCCAATGGCATGTGCCCTGAAATAATTACGCGTACATTCGAAATAATGGATCAATGCGGAAATTCAATTACGGTCGCACAACAAATTATTTTCGAAGATACTCTAGCACCTGTGCTGGTCGATCCAATTGATGACAATATTACCGTTAACTGTGATGAGATTCCTGAGCCTCCGACACCCGAATTCGTAGATGAATGCTCATCAAATCTTATTGTTAGTTATAGTGAAACAGATACCAACGATAACAACACAGTCGATTATGATATCATACGTGAATGGACCGTTTCAGATGAATGTGGAAATACATCTATCATAACGCAAAACATTCATGTCTTAATCGCTAATTGTATTGTTTCATCATGTAATTCATGTGGAAATGTAGACGATACCATTTTACCTACCGCAAGTGATCCAGCTGATTTAGTGGTTAACTGTTCAGACAGCATACCAGCACCAGATATAGGTGTTGTGACTGATGCTGCTGATAATTGTATACCACCTGTTGTAACATTCATATCTGAAAGTGTAAGCTTTGATTGTTTTGAAAAAATCAGTAGAGTATATAGAGTTACTGACGAATGCGGCAACTATATAGATGTAACTCATAATATCAATGTTGTCGACGATGTAATGCCGACAGCTTCTAACCCGGCAGATATTGACGTCACCTGTGTAAGTGATGTGCCCTCGCCTGATATCAGTGTTGTTACTGATGCTGCCGACAACTGTTCAATACCAGTAGTTTCATTCCTATCGGATTTCTCAAGCAACGGATGCGATGGCAGAATAACAAGAACCTACAGAATTACAGATAGTTGTGGTAATTTTACAGATGTAGTGCAAATGATAAATGTTGTAGACGACATCTTACCAACAGCAAGTTCGCTAGGAACCATCAATTTGCAATGCATCGAAGATGTTCCTGCGCCAAATATAGCTGTAATCAGCGATGCCGCAGATAATTGTTCAACTCCAATAGTTTCTTTTATTTCCGATATTAGTGATAATCAAAGCTGCCCAGAGACCATTACGAGAACCTATAGGGTAACGGATTTTTGTGGCAATTTCATAGATGTACCTCAAATTATCATAATTGGTGACGATATAGCTCCAACAGCTAGTGACTTGGCAACAGTTAATTTACAATGTATTGATGAATTACCTGAACCAGATATAAATTTGGTGACAGATGAAACAGATAGTTGTTCCATACCAACGGTTGCTTTTGTATCAGACACCTCCAACAATCAAGCCTGTTCGGAAACCATTACGAGACTATATAGTATTACAGACGATTGTGGCAACACAAGTACGGTTACACAACTTTTCATTATTAACGACTTTATACCACCGACAGCGAGTGATTTACCATCGGTTAATTTAGATTGCATTTCTGAAATTCCTCAACCTGACATTGCATTGATACTTGATGGACAAGATAATTGCAGTATGACCAGTGTTGAATTCGTCTCGGATGTATCAAACAATCAATCTTGTTCTGAAATAGTGACTCGTACTTATAGGGTACTGGATGAATGTGGTAATGGCACGGATGTCAGTCAACTATTCATTATCCAAGATAATACATTGCCAACTGCCAGTTCTCCAGCAGATATTACCGTTCAATGTTTTGATGATATTCCAGAACCAGATGTTACCGTGGTAACCGATGCAGCGGACAATTGCAGCAGCACTACGATAACTTGGATAAATGACTCTCCGTACGATGAAGAATGTTCTTCACAAATCGTTAGGACTTATGCTATAAGTGATGAATGTGGAAATACTATTGATGTATCCCAAACATTTATCATTAACGATGATCTAGCGCCAGAATTAATTACCGAAATGGAAGAAGAAATTACGGTTCAATGTGATGAGGTTCCAGAAATACCGGAATTAGTATTTGAAGATAATTGTACCGCATCCCCACAAGTGGATTTTGAAGAAACAATCACTTCGATCAACGACCTACATTATGACCTATACCGTGAATGGATCGTTACGGACAATTGTGACAATCAAAGTGTATTCACGCAAACCATATATGTACGTTCTAAAGCGGAAACATTCGAAGAAACAATAGCGGTCTGCATTCTAGATGAAGCGCTTGATTTAAATTCATTATTATCCGACGAAAACCTAGGTAATGATGGCTGGCAAAGTGATTCTTTGGAAATGCTTGAAGATGGCATGTTCAATCCGTTAGATTCCTCATTAGGAAATTATCAATTCCAACATAACCGTTCAGTGAATAATTGCAGCACCACCACCAATATCACCATTAATGTGAACGATGCCTGCGTCGAATATCCATGTATTGAAAGTGAAGCTTATGTTGACATACCAAAAATCGTGACCCCTAATAATGATGGATTCAACGATGTGTTTGAAATACTTTACACCATCGACGAACGAAGTGATGATTCATGTGATATTGTACTGGACGTAAAGATATTCAATAGATGGGGTACAAGAGTTTATCAGTCTGGAAACTACCAGAATGATTGGAGCGGTAACTCTCCTAGCTCTGGTATGGGTGGTTCAGATTATCTCCCTACAGGCACCTATTTCTATATTGTAGAATTAAAAAGCAGTGGTTTGAAACCAATTCAAGGATACATATACCTAGGGACCAACTAAGATGAAAAGCATTAAATACATATTACTGTTGATTATCGTTAGCTATTCCAATTCAGTGGATGCACAGCAATTTCCGCAATTCACCCAGTATATGTATAATACCATTTCCGTGAATCCTGCATACGCTGGGTCTAGGGAATTCATGGTCATCAACTTATTGAATAGAAACCAATGGGTCGGTATTGATGGTGCTCCTAAGACACAAACACTTACCCTACACTCCTCTGTTCCTGGATCCAAGTTCGGATTGGGTCTCTCGGTCATTAACGATAAAATCGGTTATGAGAATTCCACATATGCTTATGCAGACGTCTCATATACCATTAATTTAAAAAGAGATAGATGGTTGGCCTTCGGGTTGAAGGCTGGTGCCAGTAAATATGATTTGAGGGACGAACTGATCAACGATCCTCAATATGGCAATGATCCATTCCTGAATGATGTGTTCTACAAATGGTCGCCCAATTTCGGAGCTGGTATTTATTACCGAACAGAATACTTCTATTTCGGGATTTCAGCTCCTAGACTTGTTAACATCAAGAACAATACGGATCTGGAGTATGAATCGATTGATAGAGCATCTTATTACCTGAACGGCGGATATATGTGGAGAATCAATCACAAGCTATCCTTTAAGCCAACTTTTTTGGTAAAGTATACCAATGGGGCTCCTATTTCTGTGGATCTCACGGCCAATTTCTATTTGAATGAAAAAGTGTGGCTAGGTGGATTCTATAGGATAAACGACGGGGTTGGTGCATTGGTAAACTTCAAGATTTCTGAAGTGATCAATATTGGGTACTCTTTCGATTATATCACCTCTGCACTCAATCCTTATGCAAATGGCTCTCATGAAATCATGCTTGGTTTTGACTTACCATTCCCACAGCCTAAATGTAATTGTATAGATCTTCACAATTAATCCTTAAGTTGCTTTGGGTACAAGGATTGTTTTGTCTTTCCTGGTTTCAAATCTTTCCAAGACCCTATGTCAAATTCAATATGGGTAAAACCTGCAGTCGCTACATTACCAGTATATTCATCGCCATAGGTGTTGACAAAAGCTGTCATTGCATGATTATGTCCAAATACCATTAATTTGTTTACACTATCATCGCAATTTGATATGACATTCGTCAAACCCCTTCCTGAAAAATCATATAACTCATGATTCAGTTTTATCGCGTCTTCATCTATTCCTAGGTTCTTCATAAAGATCATCGCAGTTGTCTTGGCACGCATCGCATCACTGGACATGATCAAATCGGGTAATTCCAGTGTTTTACTCAAATGACTGGACACGAGTTTAGCATCCTTGAATCCTCGATTATTCAATGGTCTTTCGTGGTCAATGACATCATACTCCCATGATGACTTGGCGTGTCTTACTAAATATAATGTTTTCATATTCTAAGGCTGTAAACGATCAATTTTCCAATTATAATCTTCTTGTAGGGCATAACGGATCCTATCATGTAATCTGTTTGGCCGTCCTTGCCAAAATTCAATTTCTACTGGCTTGACCATGTATCCTCCCCAACTTTGAGGTCTAGGTATTGGATTACCTTCATATTCTTTCTCAAGTTCTTTCAACTTCTTTTCCAAATCCTCTCTATTTTCTATGGTCCTACTCTGGTCAGATACCAGAGCTCCTAATTGGCTACCACGAGGTCTCGATTCAAAATAACCATCACTCAAGTTTTCGGCTATTTTCTCAGCCTTACCTTTTATGATGATCTGTCTTTCTGCTCCATGCCAAAAAAAAGATAAACACACATTAGGATTATTCTCTATGGCCATTCCTTTTTCACTATCATAATTTGTGTAAAAGATAAATCCTTCGTAAGTATATCGCTTGAGAAGTACTACCCTGCCCTTTGGGTAGCCATCTTTTCCAATTGTAGAAATAGTCATTGCGTTGGTTTCGTCCATCTCAAAATGCTCGTCAATTTCATGAAACCAAGTTCGAAACAATTCCATTGGATTCTCGGGGACATTACTTTTGAGCAACGCCTCCTTCTCATAAGATTTTCTATAATGACCTAGGTCTTTATCCATAGTTGCAAGTTACGAGATCATAAAAAAATAATATCCAAGAATCCTATTATCTTCTAGATAAATACTATGTATGGTGAAGTTAGTGTGATGCATTATATAATTAAGATATCCATTTCAATAACCTTGAAACATTCACGAATGGTTTATACAATTAATAGAACTTTGTCTTGAAAATCAATAACATTGATTCTGGTCCTATAAAGAGTCTTTAACAATTTCGCCAACCTAGATCTTGAACTTTTTGCCATCATCAGCTAGTACTACATTCTTGAATATAGGGCTTGCTTCTTTGATGAATTCTTCTAAGTCATCGTATCTAGTGGAATAATGACCAAGGATCAATTTACCTGCATTAGCTTGCTTTGCGATTGACGCTGCTTCCTTTGCAGTAGAATGCTTTGTCCGCGGTGCTAAATGAGCATGTTTTTCTAAAAAGGTGGATTCGTGATATAAGGCATCTACATTCCTGATGATTGGGACAATTGATTCTTTATAAGCTGTATCGCTACAAAACGCATAAGATTTAGTTTTTACAGGTGCATGTGTGACCTTTTCATTCTTTATCAATTCACCATCTACATTCTCGACATCGAATCCCTGTTTAAGCTTACTAAAGTATGCTTTATCGATTTTTAATTCTTTTGCCGCTTCCATATTCAATTTTCGCTCACCAGGCTTTTCCTTGAATAAATAACCATTCGTATACACACGATGGTCTAAGGGAATCGTATGGACTTCCACTTTATCGTCTTCAAAAACAAGTTGAGATTGCTTAGAGGTCAATTCATGAAACAATAAAGGATAATTAGTCCACGAATCAGCCAATTTCATTTGAAGCGTTATGACCTCCTTGATACCTTTGGGACCATATATGTGCAATTCAGATTCTCTAGAATATAGTCTAAACGTAGAAACCAAGCCAGCCAAACCAAAGTAATGATCACCATGTAAATGCGAAATGAAGATATGTTTTATATGCGAGAATTTTATCTTGTTCTTACGCAATTGTACTTGAGTACCCTCACCACAATCGATCAAGAACAGGTGATTCTTGATTTCCAAGACCTGTGAAGTCGGATTTGTGAATGTTCTAGGCGTAGCACTATAACAACCAAGGATGTTTAATTTCATGAACCTATAATTTTGTGATCAAGCAATCTGAAATGATCTTGGCAATATTAAGTCGAGTGAGATTATATGTCATTAGAAACCCAGATCGCGTTCTATCTCCTCCATCTCAATGATATCGTAAGCTTCTTGAAGAGTTGGCACAATGATCATTTCATCAGGCATCTCCTCTAAATCAAATTGATTCGTAACAATGACAAAGGAATGTTTTGTTTTTCTATGCTGATTGGAAATTTGAAGGAATTCAACTATTTGCGTTGGCGAAATCGCATTCAAGGTCGTTAAATTTATAATTACATTGTCATTCTTGAATTTGTGATACTCTTTGTCGAGTCTCTCAACAAATTCTTGGACCGACAGTTTCTCTTGTGTAATTAGGGTTATGTTTCCGTCTTTATTAAAAATCATGGCTTATTGTTTTATTTTAGCGGCTAATAGATAAATGACTGCCATTCTAATGGCCACACCGTTTTCAACTTGATCCAATATAATTGCTTGGTCAGAATCTGCTACATCACTGGTGATCTCAACACCTCTGTTTATGGGTCCTGGATGCATTATTACAATTTCTTTATCCAAGCCATCCAAAAGCTTTTTAGTGACTCCGAATTGTTGGGTGTATTCTCTATTGGAAGGAAAATAACTGATTTCCATGCGTTCTTTCTGGACGCGTAACATATTAGCGACATCACACCAATTCAATGCATCACGCAGATTGGTTTCAACCTTTATGCCAAGTTTTTCGATATGTTTAGGAATTAATGTTTTGGGGCCACATACCTTAACGTTTGCACCTTGAAGTTTCAGTGCGAAGATATTGGATAACGCTACTCTAGAATGAAGGATATCACCAACAATCACTACGTTCTTGCCTTTTACCTCACCGAGTTTCTCTCTAATTGAATATGAATCCAAGAGTGCTTGAGTAGGATGCTCGTGTGCACCATCACCTGCATTTATAATACTAGAATCTACATGCCTTGAGAGGAAAATACCGGCTCCAGGATTCGGATGCCTCATCACGACCATATCGACCTTCATTGATAGAATATTATTAACCGTATCAATTAAGGTCTCACCTTTCTTAACAGATGATTGAGCCGCAGAAAAATTGATCACATCTGCAGATAAACGCTTTTCTGCTAGCTCAAATGACAATTTAGTGCGCGTACTATTTTCAAAGAATAAATTGGCTATGGTAATATCTCGTAATGATGGAACTTTCTTGATTGGCCGATTGATAACTTCCTTAAAATGATCAGCCGTTTCAAATATGAGTTGAATATCTTGTTTTTCAAGGTATTTGATTCCTAATAAGTGATTTACACTTAATTCGCTCATTTTCAATTAATTGTTAATTAAATAAACAGCATCTTCTCCTTCATTCTCCTGCCAGTTCACTTTCACTTTCTCCTTATTGATGGCATCTACCTGCCGACCTCTGTAATCCGGTTGAATTGGTAAGTGCCTGCTAAAACGCCGATCGATCAGTGTCAATAGTTCTATTTCCTAAGGTATTCCAAAAGATTGAATTGACGTAAGT
>Ga0316201_10001672_pt1 | contig 15146 bp, 13 predicted proteins | sample CS6wburrow_MG_FD_204516 | JGI IMG/M metagenome (GOLD analysis project Ga0316201, IMG submission 204516) | Coastal sediment microbial communities from Delaware Bay, Delaware, United States - CS-6 worm burrow | ecosystem: Environmental > Aquatic > Marine > Coastal > Sediment | place: USA... | reverse complement strand
CCTCCATCGATATTAGCGGACATAGCCATGGCGCTGGGAAAACTATTCAAAACACTGCTCGGCGGTGCGATCGGGGACGGGCAGCCTGAGCCAACGGAGCCGGTCGACTACAAGGGTTTCGGCATCGAAGCCGCCCCGATAAACGAAGACGGTAAGTACCGCACCGCCGGTTTCATCAGTGGAGATGTGGACGGCGAAACCAGGCGCGTGCGGTTTATTCGCGCCGACCAGAACAGCGACCTGCAGACGGCGATCGACCATTCCCTTACCAAGGCCCGTCAAATCATCGATGAGCAGGGTGCCGGGCTGCTCAAAAAAACCCACCTCTGACCTCTGCCTGCGGTTCGAGCAGGCCGACCATACACAGGTTATCGGCAAACCGCTGCTGCCGGCCGCTATTCGGTATCATGCGTCATGCCCGGCTAGCCCGGTCGCTGGTGAAAGACTTATTCCCGGGGCTGTACTTCCGGGCCGACAATCCGAACCTGGCGGGCCTGTCAGACCGATTCTTTCGCCAGTTCCTGTTTCAACAATTCGATTCGTGGAGCGGCGTCGCGCGCATTAGGCTTGATTTCGAGTAGTCGCTCGAACGCAAGGATGGCGTGTTCGAAATCTCGCTGCCTTCCGAGAATCATCCCCAGGCCCCAGATGGCGCCGAAATGCCTCGGTTCCAGCCGCAGGGTTTCCCTGATGTCTGCCAGTGAACCGTCGTAATCGCGTTGATAATACCGCACCGTGGCGCGCCGGTTCCAGCCCTCGGAAAATTCCGGCAACGCGGCGATGACCTCGGAGTAAATCGCTTCGGCGGCGGCCAGATCGCCCATGGTCACCAGCTCGGCCGCCTCGAGCATCATCTGGTCGACGACCTCCTCGCCGCTGTCGTACCAGATTTCCCAGATCGCCGACTCGGTTTCCAGCAACACCGATTCGTCCTGGCTGGTTTGCAGGGTTTCGAACAGCTGCACCAGGCGTTGATCGCTCTGATCACCGCTACTCACCGCAGGCAGGCAGAAGGCCAGGGGCAGAATCATCTTCAACAGGATTCGTGTCGGTTTCATGGTTATCACTCCTGGCTGGGGTAATCGGATAATGCTAACAGTGTTTGTGTCGGTTTTCTAATCGACGCGGACGAGACTTTAAGGACAAGCCTTGCTTTGTATGCAACCAACATAAGGAACTTACGGATCACCTGGCAAAACAGATTACCCCGGCACGTATCGACTATTCCCTGGCTCCATGCTGACAGATTCAATCGATATCACGATGTCCGGCCAGGTTTAGGCTACAATTCATACCTGCCAGAGCACCGGCAAAATCATTGATACAAAGAGACTCAAATGCTGCCACAAGACCTGTCCGCTAACGAAATCCGGGTGATCGGTTGCCTGATGGAGAAATCGGTAACCACGCCGGAACAGTATCCGCTTACCCTGAATGCGCTCACCAACGCCTGCAACCAGAAATCTTCGCGCGAGCCGGTGATGTCGCTGTCGCCCGGCACGGTGCAACACACGGTGCGCGAGCTGGAGGGCAGGCACCTGCTGCGCGTGGAAGATAATTTCAAGCGCGGGGTGGAAAAATACTCGCAGCGTTTCTGCAACACCTCGTTTAGCGAACTGCAGTTCGATGCGGCGCAGTACGCTATTGTCTGCCTGCTGTTGCTGCGCGGCCCGCAAACCCCGGGCGAACTGCGCGCGCGCAGTGGACGCCTGCATGAATTTGCGGATAACAACGCCGTGATCGAGGCGCTCAACGCGTTGAACGAATTGCATAGCGACCCGCTGGTGGTGCAGTTGCCGCGCTCGCCGGGGCGCAAGGATTCCGAGTACATGCACCTGTTCGGCGGACCGGTGGATGTCGAGGCCCACGTGGAAAAAGCCCGGGCCAGTCAGTCCGCGCCCACCGCCTCGCGCAGCAGTATCGGCGAACTGGAGCAACGCGTCAGCGAACTCGAGGCGCAGGTTGCAGAACTGAAAAGATTACTCGAGTAGCGCCCACTCACTCCTGCAGGACGAACCGTAGCGACTGGAAAGCGGTGCGCCTGGCCTGGCGCGGCGCTCAATCGCCGATTCGAAGCACCCGCCGGTTTACTAGTTCCTGAAAGAGGGATCTTTGTCGTCGAGCAGGCGCAGCACCGCGTTCCAGGCGAAGTCGACATGTTGCAGGTTCGTGGTTGCCCTTTGCCGGCCGTCGCGCGCCAGCTCTTCGACAATCTCGGCCGCGGGGGTGACGAAATCCTGGCCGCAGGCCAGCACGTCGACCTGCACCTTGCAGGCGTTTTCCACGGTATACAAATAATAAAAAGCCTCGGCGACATTTCGGCCTACGGTCAGCAGTCCATGGTTCTGCATGATCATGATCCACTTGTCGGCCATGTCGGCCGCGAGCCGATCGCATTCCTCGCTATGGCTGCGCGCGATGCCATACTCGTGGTAGCACAGCAGGTCGCGGATCTCGTTGGCCTGTTGGGTCAGCGGCAACAGGCCGCAGGCCATGCAGGAAACGGCCATGCCGGCGCGCGTGTGGCTGTGCAGGGCGACATTGACGTCGGGTCGGGCTTTGAGCATCGCGGTATGGATGGCATGCCCGGCCTCGTTGTAGGGATAGTCACCGCTGACGACCTTGCCGTCGAAGTCGACCTTGATCAGGTTGCTGGCGCTGATTTCGTGAAACAGCAATCCGTAGGGATTGATCAGGTATTGCCGGGGATTGTCCGGCGCCCGCGCGCTCAGGTGGGTGAAGATCGAATCGGTCCAGCCGTAGTGAACAAAGGCTCGGTAACAGGCGGCCAGCTGCACCCGCAGTTCCCATTCTTCGTCGCTGCACTGGCTGGCGACGAGGCGTGGATCAGGATTACTCATTTGTGGCTCCGATTCAGTTTAGTGATGGTTTCCGTTTTTCTGTCTCTGCCCAGGTGGCGGCCCAGGTACTGGTAAAAATCCCAGATAGTACCTTCGAGATCGCGCCCCGCTAACGGCCCCGGCTCGTGGGACCGCGACGCCAGTCCCTGTTGCAGCCGGAGCAGAACCTGCTTGTCTTCATCCATGGTGTGGCGGAACAGTTCGACCGCATTATCGACGTCCCCTTCCGACCAGTTGTCGCCATGAAAAATAAGACCCATTTTAACGCTGACCTGCGACGGGCTCGACGGGCGCAGGCACAGAAACGAACTATAGTCACTGCCGATGCCGACACAGAGACCGGGCGGCATGGAGAACATGACGCAGGTGTCCATTTCCTCGTCCGACAGGTCCGGATGCCCGATACGCTCTTGTGGCAACCTTGAAGTGAAGCCGACGCTGTATCCGAAATGGCGCTTGCCCGGCGGCAGGTGGCGGCAAAGGTTACTTGGATTGACCTTGTGCAGGGTTTCCCGGTGTAGCGGCGTCAAATGATAACCTTCCATGAAATTCTCCAACAGGCATTTCCAGTTGGTATCCCAGACCTCGTCCGCCAGGTAACGCAGCGACATTTGTTCCAGGTGATAATTCCCGATTAACTTTTCCAGCGGCGCCAGCTCCTTAACCATGTCCGCCGCTCGCGGATTCAGGTTGACGAACAGAAAGCCGAGCCAGGTTTCGCTGTGCAATTCCCGGAGGCGGCACTGTTTCGGGTCGAAATCCTGGTGAGCTTCCATGTGCGGCGCGTTCAGTAACTGCCCCGTGGTGTCGTAAGCCCAGTGGTGATAGGGGCAGAGGAATTTTTTCGTATTGCCACTGCCGGCGGCGATTACGGTACCGCGATGCCGGCAAATGTTAGATAGCGCGCGAATCACGCCGTCACGCCCGTGAACTACCAGGATGGGTTCACCGACGTGATCGAAACTGAAAAAATCGCCCGGATTCGCGACCTCCTCGACGCGACCGACACAGAACCAGTCCCGCAAAAACAGTTCCTCGCATTCGGCCTGCATCCAGGCGTAGTCGGTATAAAAAGCCCCTGGGAGCGAAAAACCCTGGCCGTAATCCTTGCCCCTGATGGAACGCAGCGTTTTGCGAAATATCGGGTCCAGCTGAAGATTCGAGTGTGGCGTCATATCATGGGGTCTCCGGTCAACCGACGTCCCGATCCGAATCCAGCCGGGGCGTTACGCAGTGGTCCAGTTTATTCCGGAATTTCAGCCGCGACAAATACTGCCAGGCGCCCGACGCGGAAAGACGTCAACATCTGGCCCTCTCGTGGCTCCGGTCGGCCGCGATCAAATGATGCAGAAGCACAGCCTGGAATAGCAGCGGCAAATGCCTCAGGCAAAGGCAGGCATTACCTCCGAGCAAAACAGTTCCAGCGAACGCTTTTGCTCTTTTTGCCCGAGACCCATGCTGGCGTAGTAGATGAATTCGTCTACTCCGAGCGCCTCGTAGCGCTTGAGCTTTTCGATGACCTGCTCGGGCGATCCGAACATCAGATTTTCCTCGAGCATATCCGCGTTGTACTGTTCGCGGTCGGTAAGTTCTTCGAGCGGAATCTGCCGCGGGAAGCCGTTATTGACGTCGCCGAGGTTGCGAAACAGGTTTTCGAATTGTCCCAGCACCGTCTGGATCGCCCGGATCGCGGCGTCCCGTCCGGCGGCATCCTCGTACACCGCGGTATGGCGCATCAGGGCAAATGTGGGGCGATCGGCACCGGGATGAGCCGCGATCGCCTCGTCGAGTTGGGACTTGTACAACTCGGCCTCGGCAAAAGGGCGCGTCAACGGCCACGACATGACGTGGCAATTGTTCTTGATCGCGTAGTCGAAGGTGATCGGGGAGCGCGCCGCAATCCATATCGGCGGGTGCGGCTTCTGCACCGGTTTCGGCACCGAGGTCGAGGTCGGAAACGACCAGAATTCGCCATTATGTTCATAGTCACCGGCCCACAGCGCTTTCAGTGCCGGCAGCATTTCATGCATATGCTTGTAGGCGTCGGACTGCTTGAGCCCGGGATGCATGCGGTCGAACTCGCGCTGATAGGCGCCCGAACCGATTCCGAACTCGAGGCGCCCGCCGCTGATCAGGTCGGTCATCGCCGCCTCGCCCGCCAGGTTGATCGGATGCCAGTAAGCCGCAACCGCGCACGCGGTGCCGAGGCGAATGTTATCGGTATGGCCCGCCCACCAGGTCAGGATCTGAAACGGGTTCGGCGCTATGGTCATTTCCAGCGCATGGTGTTCCGCGGCCCAGGCTATATTGAACCCGGCCTGGTCGGCCATTTGGACCATTTCCAGCGTATGCCGGGCGACGTCATCCATATCCTTGCTGTCGTTCATGCGTTCGAGATTGATTGCTAACTGAAATTTCATCTTGCTACCTTGTATCTAGAGCTTGTTATGTGGGCGCATTGGTTATATACCGCTGATATTAATATTATTCTTCGAGTTTCGATACTACTTCCAGCAATTTCCCAGGCGCCCGAATTGCGGGCCCGGTATCCACGACAGGCCGGCTGCGCGGGTGCCTGGTCGAGTCGGGCCGAACCCGTACATCGCTACCAAACCAATCGGTCTCGAACACCGGTTCGAATTTGCCAATGGCGTCGACCCGCCCCCTTTGCATTTTCTCATTCGAATGCTTCGGTTTGCGGGGTGTCCATCAGCGTAGCGCCTCCTCCATGAATTCGGCGATTGCGTTGATGAAAAACGATGGGTTCTCGACCAGCCCCATATGCTGCAACCGCGGCACGACAATCACCTGTGCGCCGTCGATTTCGCTGGCAATCGCCTGGCTCATGGCCGGAGTGCTGCCGCTATCGTTCTCGCAGGTAATAATCAGGGTCGGATGCGTAATTGGCGGTTGTGGACGAATCAGTTCGACCACACCGAAAGCCAGCACCTGCCGGCACATCGCGTAACTGTCCGGATCGTTGGCCAGTACCCAGTTGCGCACGCGGGTTATATAGTCAGGGTTGGCAACGATGAATTCGCCCGTAAACCAGCGTTCGATGGTGGCGTCGAGGGTCGCCCCCGGCCCGCCCGCGGCGGAATCGAGCGCCCGTTGTTCCACCAGTTTCTGCGCCTCGGGTTCGCGCTCATGCGGCGAATTGAGAATCACCATGGACTGCAGGCGCCCGCCGCGATCCATTGCAAAGCGACGATTGATCATGCCGCCCAGCGAAAACCCGATGATCGAGCAACGATCGATCGCGAGTTCGTCCAGAAGACCCAGCAGTTGCTCGGAAAACATCGTCAGCGACGGAATCCCGGGCGGGGCGACGCTTTCGCCGTGACCGAACAGATCGTAGTTCAACACCCGGTAACGCTGGGCGAAGCGAGGCAGGTAACTCTCCCAGACCTGTCGATTCAGACCCAGACCATGCACGAACACCAGCACTGGGGCGTCGATCGGTCCGCCGATCTCGTATACGGTTCCATTACTGCTGGTTTCGGACATGTGAAAAACCGGGTTCAGGTGAGCAATCATTGTAATTTAACCCAGCCGGTAAAAAATTGAGAGTGATTTATAGCCACATGGTCGAACCCGAACCGTCGCGGCACCCCGAGCTAATCCGACCCCGAGGACAGCCCGGTATCAGGGTACCAGTTGCAGGCAACGATCGCGCGTATCCCCGATCATCGCGGCTGGAGCCCCCCCCTTGGCAAGCACCCGCGAGCCGAAGTAGGCGCTGACGATAAACGCCGCCAGCGCAGCGGCCTGGTCCTCGTTGGCGATTCTCGGCTCGAGCGCTCCCATGATCGCCACCTTGAGCCGGCGGATCGTGGTCTTGACCTCGTTTTTTATCTGCCTGTCGGTAGCCGCCATCTCCAGGCTGGCGTTGCACAACAGGCATCCGCCGGCAAACAAACCGCGCTTGGTCGCTTCGATGACATTGTCGAACAGGCGCGCAATCTTTTGCCGCGGGCTGCCCTCGCCGTTTAACATATCGATTGCGGCCTGGATGCGAGTGCGGTTGTAGTGTCCCAGTGCGGCGAGATACATTGCGTGCTTATCGCCGAAGGCGCCGTAAAGACTGCCCTTGTGCAATCCAGTCGCCGCCACCAGGTCCTGCATCGAGGTCGCCTGGTAGCCTTTTTCCCAAAACACGTTCATCAGGCTTTCGATAACCTTGGTTTCGTCAAACTGCCTGGGTCTCGCCATGTTTAGATTCCGCCTGCCGAACAAGTTACTAACCAAAAGGTCGGTAACTAATACGCTTTACCCACCGGCCACGTCGCGGCCATATCCCCCGGCAAGTTTATGACCAATTGGTCAATAATTCAACAACAAGGTTATGGTCATTTCCAGTCACCACGGTACCGTTGCTCCCGAGGCTGGCACAACCGGTTCGATTGGCTTCTACGAAGCCTTGTTTTACCTGCTTTAAAATCAATAGCATAAAGCTATTTAATTTATATTATTATTTGATTATGTTTAACGATGAAGATCCCTTATAGTCGTCGCTTAAAGTCGCTAAACACGGAGCAAACAATGAGTACAGCTGCAGAGAAGGTTACCGGCCAATGCCCGGTAATGCACGGCGCAATTACGACCGGCGATACGACCGTCACCGGATGGTGGCCAAATACCCTTAATCTCGACATCCTGCATCAGCATGATTCCAAGACCAACCCGATGGGTGAGGATTTTGACTATCGCGAAGCGGTCAAGTCGCTTGACGTGAAAGCGCTCAAGCAAGACCTGCATGCACTGATGACGGACAGCCAGGAATGGTGGCCCGCGGACTGGGGCCATTACGGTGGCCTGATGATCCGCATGGCATGGCACGCGGCGGGCACGTATCGGACCGCCGATGGACGTGGCGGTGCCGGCACCGGCAACCAGCGCTTCGCGCCACTCAACTCGTGGCCCGACAACACAAACCTCGACAAGGCGCGTCGGCTACTCTGGCCGATCAAGAAGAAGTACGGTAACCAGATCAGTTGGGCAGACCTGATTATCCTGGCAGGCAACATTGCCTACGAGTCGATGGGACTCAAGACCTTCGGCTTCGGCTTCGGACGCAAGGACATCTGGCATCCGGAGAAGGACATCTACTGGGGCGCGGAAAAGGAATGGCTCGGCAAGGACCGCTATGCGAGCGCCGGCGACGAGGCCTCGCTCGAGAACCCGCTGGCCGCGGTGCAGATGGGCCTGATCTATGTCAACCCGGAAGGCGTCGACGGCAAGCCTGATCCGCTGAAGACGGCCGAGGCCGTGCGCGTAACCTTTGCGCGCATGGCGATGAACGACGAGGAAACCGTCGCGCTAACCGCCGGCGGACATACGGTCGGCAAGACCCACGGCAACGGCGACGCGGCCCTGCTCGGCCCCGAGCCCGAGGGCGCAGGCATCGACGACCAGGGTCTGGGCTGGATCAATCACAGTAAACGCGGCACCGGTCGGGATACCGTCACCAGCGGCATCGAAGGCGCCTGGACCACTAACCCGACGAAGTTCGACAATGGCTATTTCGACATGCTATTCAACCACGAGTGGGAAATCAGGACGAGCCCGGCGGGCGCCCGGCAGTGGGAGCCGGTCAATATCAAGGAAGAAGACAAGCCGGTCGATGTCGAGGATCCTTCGATACGCCGCAACCCGATCATGACCGATGCCGACATGGCCATGATCAAGGACCCGGTTTACCGGAAAATCTCTGAACGCTTCCACCAGGATCCGGAGTACTTTGCCGAGGTGTTCGCGCGGGCCTGGTTCAAGCTGACGCACCGCGACATGGGCCCGAAGGCACGCTATATCGGTCCAGATGTGCCGGGGGAAGACCTGATCTGGCAGGACCCGGTTCCGGCGGGCAGCACCAGTTACGATGTGGACGCTGTCAAGGCAAAGATCGATGCCAGCGGTCTCAGCGTTTCCGACATGGTTACAACCGCATGGGACAGCGCCAGAACCTTTCGCGGTTCCGACATGCGGGGCGGCGCCAATGGCGCGCGTATCCGCCTCGCGCCGCAGAAGGACTGGGAAGGCAATGAGCCAGAGCGGCTTGCCAGGGTGGTCAAGGTACTCGAGGGCATCGCCGCCGATACCGGCGCCAGCCTGGCCGACGTCATCGTGCTGTCCGGCAATGTCGGCATCGAGCAGGCGGCCAGGGCGGCCGGCCACGACATCACCGTCCCGTTTGCACCGGGGCGAGGCGATGCGTCGCAGGATATGACCGATGTCGAGTCGTTCGAAATGCTGGAGCCGATTCATGACGGCTATCGCAACTGGCTCAAAAAAGACTATGCCGTAAGTGCCGAAGAGCTTTTGCTCGACCGAACCCAGCTCATGGGGCTAACCGCCCCCGAGATGACTGCCCTCGTTGGCGGCATGCGCGTTATCGGCACCAACCATGGAGGCACCAGCCACGGTGTGCTCACCGATCGCAAAGGTCAGCTCACGAACGACTTCTTCGTCAACCTGACCGATATGAGCAACACCTGGAAGCCTGCCGGTAACAACCTGTATGAAATCCGTGACCGCAAGACGGACGCGGTTAAATGGACAGCGACAAGAGTGGATCTTGTATTCGGTTCGAACTCGATTTTGCGTTCCTATGCCGAGGTCTACGCCCAGGATGACAACCAAGGGAAGTTCGTGAACGACTTTGTTGCCGCCTGGACCAGGGTCATGAATGCCGATCGCTTCGATCTGGACTGATCAGCAGTAGTCGCAGCTTGCCGAGGTAAAAGGCCTACTCAGGGTGGGCACTTCACTTGAGGTGCCCACCCTTTTTCCACCAGGCCGCAAATCGAACACCGCCACAAACGTGATTATCGGGGACTGTCTGCCCCCGAACCCGCGAAAAGTTAACAGCTATCTGATGAAATCGACCGATTTGCGAATGAGCCGTTTCGCCCAATTACCGAAGCCAGAGTTTGATTGCGGGCGCTGGGTTACAACGAGGGCAGGCGCCCAGCAAATCCACAGGAAGGCGATAACCGAACTTCATCGCAACTCAGACCCAATGTTACCGGACCTAAAACGGCGACGTCTGTTACTGGTTGGCAATCGCCCGCGGGTGCCTGTTAGCGGTAAGAAATGCTGCAAATTTCGCTTGAACGGGAAACCGGTGCTCAGGTCGACTCGGGCGTCATGAGGATTGCGCCGCAGGGGCATTCGGCGGCGCACATGCCGCAGCCCTTGCAGTAATCATACTTGAATTCAAAGCGCTGGCCCTGGCCAAGCTTGATGATGGCATTGTCCGGACAAATGCCGTAGCAGTTGTCGCACTCGAAACAATTGCCACAGGACAGGCAACGGCGCGCCTCGAACAACGCGTTGCCGGCATCGAGGCCAGTGTGCACTTCGTCGAAGGTGGCCGTGCGGCGCGCGGCATCGAGCACCGGCTGCACCTTTTGCGCCGCATCGGTGTAGTACCAGGTATTCAACATCTCGTAGTCCGCCACCTCCGGCTTTGGCGGTGGGGAGTAGGTTTGCCCGCGCAGCCAGGCATCGATATTGCGCGCGGCTTTCTTGCCGTGTCCGACCGCCACGGTCACCGTGCGTTCGGCCGGCACCATGTCGCCGCCGGCAAACACCCCCGGGTAGGCCGTGGCCATGTCGCCGCCGACTTCGACCACGCCGTCGCGGTTAAGTGCGACGCCGGGCAGGCTGGTGAGTATCCCCTGGTCCACGTTCTGGCCGAGCGCCAGCACCAGGCTGTCCGCCTCGATAGTCTCGTACTCGCCCGTGGGTTGCGGCCAACCGTTCTCGTCCAGCGTCATCTTTTCGATCTTGAACCCCTGTTCGTCAGCCGCTGTGATCGTACGCAACCAGTTAACCACCACGCCCTCTTCGAGCGCCTCGTCGATCTCGAAATCGTGCGCCGGCATTTGCTCGCGGCTGCGGCGGTAAACGATGACCGGGTCAGCGCCGAGCCGTTTCGCGGTGCGCGCCACGTCGACCGCGGTATTGCCGCCGCCGTAGACCACCACGCGGCGGCCGAGTTGAAGCGGTGCGTCGCCGGTTTCCATATCGTGCAGAAAACTGACCGCATCGACGATGCGCGCCACGTCCGGGCCGGGGATTTCGACACGCTTCGCCACGTGGGCGCCGATGGCCACGAAGCAGGCGTCGAAACCGCCGCTTTCGAGCAGCGCCGGAATGTCGTCGACGCGGCTGCCGAGCTCCAGTTTCACGCCCATATCGACGATGCGCTGTACCTCTCCGTCGACCACTTCGCGCGGCAATCGGTAGCGGGGTATGCCGAAACGCATCATGCCGCCTGGCAACGGCCCGGCCTCGTGAATCTCGACCTGGTGGCCGAGGCGCGCCAGGTGATAGGCGGCTGAAAGCCCGCTCGGTCCGGCACCGATCACGAGCACTCGCTTGCCGCTAGTCGACGCGCCAACCGGTGCCGGCCAGTTTTCGCTGAGCGCGAGATCGCCGAGGAAACGTTCGACCGCGTGGATATTAACCGCCTGGTCGAGCTGCGCGCGGTTGCAGGCATCCTGGCAGGGGTGGTAACAGGCACGCCCCATAATCGCCGGCAACGGGTTGTGCGCGATCAGCGATTCCCAGGCGCCGCGATAATCACCCTCCTCGGCGCGGTAGAGCCAGCCCTGGATATCTTCCCCGGCCGGGCAGGCATTGTTGCACGGCGGCAGGCGGTCGACGTAAACCGGGCGCTCGCTGCGCCAGCTGCCGGTTTTGTTCAGCAGGCTGCCGCCGACCTCCAGGGTTACCGCAAATGGTTTGGTCGTGGATTCGTTGCTCACAGCGAATCCTCCGCGTCCGCCAGCAGGTCGAAGCGGCGGATATTGCGCTCGGCGACCTGGCGCAGCGCTTCGAGCTGGTGCGCGTTTTCAGGCTTGAACACGTGTGCGAATCGGCGCTGCAGTTCGAGGTAGTCTTCGACCGGCGCCCGCGCACGGATTTTGGTGCTTGCGGTAATTTCGCCGTACTCCGCCTCGAATAGCGGAAACATGCCGCTCTGCGTCGCCAGGCGCGCGACCCTGATCGTGTCGGCGGGTCGCGATCCCCAGCCCAGCGGACAAGGCACGAAAACTTCGAGGTAGCGCGCGCCGCGAAATTCCATCGCCCTGACGACCTTTAGCTCGAGATCGTGCAGATCGTGCACCGACGCGGTTGCGACATAGGGAATGCCGTGTGCCATCGCGATCAGCGGGACGCTCTTGCCGGAGTTGAGCTCGTTGCCGGGTTCGCTGCCGGCGACGGTGGTGGTCGCGGTGCGCGCCGCTGGCGGGGTCTGGCTGGAGCGCTGCACGCCGGTGTTCATGTAAGCCTGGTTGTTGTAGCAGACGTAGAGCACATCGTCGTTGCGCTCGAACATGCCGGACAGACAACCCATACCGATATCGGTGGTGCCACCGTCCCCGCCCTGCGCGAGCACGCGCACGTCCTCGCGGCCGCGCGCGCGCAGCGCGGCGGCGATACCGGCGCCGACCGCGGGTGCGTTACCGAACAGCGAATGTATCCATGGCAGGCGCCATGCCGACTCCGGGTAAGGTGTCGTGAATACTTCGAGACAGCCGGTCGCATTGGCGGCAATAAGCTTGTCGCCGGCGGCGCGCAGCGCCGCGTCGACCACGTACCTGGCCCCCAGCGCCTCGCCGCAACCCTGGCAGGCGCGGTGCCCCGAATCGATCGAGTTGGCGCGCTCGACGCTGGCCTGCACCGTGCGCTGAGCGTCGTCCAGCAGGCGGTTGCCGACGGTAAAGGTACCGGTCTGGTAAAACTTGACGCGCTGCTCGGAGTCGGGAGTCCTGGTCATGCCGGATTCCTCGTCGCGCCCTGGGCGCCGGCGATATCGCGCAATATACTCTCGGCGCTCGGGCCGGGGCGCTGGATATCGCGCAGTCGCTCGAGTTCGCGGCGCACCACGCCGACGTCGAGATCGTGGAAATGCGGTTCCTCGAGCTCATCGCGCACGCCCTTGTCGAACATGCGTCGCAGGTTGTCGCGCGTGATCGGCCGACCGCCGAGACCGCCAATGACCGAGTAGACCGGGATCGACAGGTTGGCCAGCGCCATGCGCACATCGGCGGCGAGGATGCCGCCGATGCCGACCGCGAGGCTCTTCTCGAACACGATCACCCGTTTCGCGCCCGCCAGCGCGGCGTGCAGCTGCTGGCTCGGAAACGGGCGATAGCTGCGGATCGACAGCAAGCCGATGGAAGTGCCGTCGGCGCGCATGTCGGCCAGTACCGATTTCATCGTGCCGACCACCGATCCCATGGTCACCACCACCGTGTCCTTGTCCACGGCGTCGAAGGATTTGAGCAGGCCGCCCGAATCGCGCCCAAAAATCTGCTCGAACTCGGCCGCGTGCGCGGGGATCAGGTCGAGCGCCTCGAGCTGCTTGTAATGCGCGAGAAAGCGCACCTCGGCAAACGCTTCCGGCCCGACCATCGCGCCCATCGTAATCGGTGCCGCCGGGTCGAGCTCCTGACGCGGTTCCAGCGCGGGCAGAAATCGATCGACCTCGGCCTGCTCCGGGACGTCGACGCGGGTATAGGCATGGGTCAGAATGAAACCATCCATGCAAACCATGACCGGCAGGCTCGCCGCTTCCGCGAGCCGAAAGGCCTGCACGTGCACGTCGGCCGCCTGCTGGTTGTCCTCGACGAACAGCTGTATCCAGGCCGCATCACGCGCGGCCATCGAATCGCTCCAGTCGTTCCAGATGTTGATCGGCGGGCCGATCGCGCGGTTGCCCACCGTCATGACGATCGGCAAACCCATGCCCGATGCGTTGTAGACGGCTTCCATCATGAACAGCATGCCCTGGCTCGAGGTCGCGGTATAGGTGCGTGCGCCGGTCGCGGAGGAACCGATGCAAACGCTCATCGCACCGAACTCGGATTCGACGTTTAGAAACTGGCAATTACCGATCAGGCCGCGCTTTACCATGTCGCCGAGACCCTCGACGATATGCGTTTGCGGCGTAATCGGATACGCGGCGATGACTTCGGGGCGGCAGGCCGCTACCGCTTGCGCGACTGCCGCCGAACCCTCGATTTGTTGCAACATCAGCTTGCTCCCGGCTCAGGCCTCGTGCGCGGCGTCGTGAGCCGCCCGCGCCACGGTAACGTTGCGCGCGGCAAGGTCACCGGAAAACTTGTCATTGATCGCGGTGATGACAGATTCCAGGCGCAAAACCCCGGATAGCGCCGTCAACGCCCCCAGTAACGCGGTGTTCGGCGTCGCTCGACCCAGGTGCTGCATTGCGAGTTCGGTCGCGGCGACCGTGTAAACGTGGTGCGCGGGCAAGCCTGCTAGCGCCGCGTCGATATGCAGTTCAGGCAGATCGCGTGCCGTGTTGATCAGCAGGAAGCCATCGTCGGCCAGCCCGCTGAAGACATCAACCGCGTGAAACAGCGTCGGATCCTGGATGATCAACAAATCTGGCCGCAGCACTGGCTCGGTGAGTTCGATGGGGTCGTCGTCGATGCGCACGTAAGCCACCACCGGCGCGCCCATGCGCTCCGAGCCAAAACTTGGAATCGCCTGCGCATGCCTGCCCTCCTCGAAAGCCGCAATCGAGAGCATCTCGGCAGCCGTCACCACCCCCTGGCCACCGCGCCCATGTATGCGCAACTGATACATTCGTCCGCGTTTCTCCGCAATCATCTATTATCAAATTTCGGCATTCGTGCGAGGCACGATTTCGAGAAATTAATGATTTCTGTTTTTCTACTTCTTCGCTGTTGGATAACAGTGCCATATCGGCGTCCTGACCAATTTGACGCAAATCAATATAAGCGGGAGACAAAACCGTTAGTCTCGACATTTACACGAAGCGTGCGTTTTGTTTGTCTGGAAAAGCTTTTTCGCCAAAGGCCTGCTCGTGTTCATAATAAAAATACTGGCTCACTTTTCCGACACGAAGCGTTACGTGTCGATGGTTTTTAGGGCGCTAGATATCTCGCGGGCCATTGAAACAACAAGATAGTTTCAAATTTACCGGGGAAGTCGCTCACAGGGCTATCAGGTAAATATTTTCAGATGGGGATTTATTACTTTCAAAGAGAAGACCGGGCGATAAATCTAAAAGGGGGACTTACTCATGCCTTTACTTAATCGATACATTCTATTCAGTATCGTCGTTCTTTTTACGCTGAACGCCTGTGGTAGCAGCAGCAGTAGCAGCAGCAGTAATTGCGACACGGTAGCCAATCCGAGCGGTCCGGCGTTTTTCAAAGTCGAAAACAAACTAAACAGTGGCCTGGAGTGGTTCCTGCCTGCTTATGCCTTCGGTGCAGATATGAA
>Ga0316201_10001671_pt1 | contig 15154 bp, 14 predicted proteins | sample CS6wburrow_MG_FD_204516 | JGI IMG/M metagenome (GOLD analysis project Ga0316201, IMG submission 204516) | Coastal sediment microbial communities from Delaware Bay, Delaware, United States - CS-6 worm burrow | ecosystem: Environmental > Aquatic > Marine > Coastal > Sediment | place: USA... | reverse complement strand
AATATGAATGCACAGGTAGGATTGACAAATCCGGCAACTATTGGAGCTGATGTTTGCCACCTTAACCTTCATAAAACTTTTGCTATCCCTCATGGTGGCGGGGGACCTGGTGTAGGTCCAATTTGTGTGGCAGAACAATTGGTTCCTTTCCTTCCTGGTAATCCGGTAATAAAAACAGGTGGTGAAAAAGCAATTTCTGCAATTTCAGGGGCTCCCTGGGGTAGTTCGTTGGTATGCTTAATTTCTTACGGTTATATTAAGATGTTAGGGGCAACCGGACTAACTGATTCAACAAAAATTGCCATTCTTAATGCGAACTACATAAAGAACAGGTTGAGCGGAAAATTTGATGTTCTTTATACTGGGGAAAAAGGGCGGGCAGCTCATGAAATGATTATAGATTGCAGGCCTTTTAAAGAGAATGGAGTAGAAGTAACGGATATTGCCAAACGCCTAATGGACTATGGCTTTCATGCTCCAACAGTTTCCTTTCCTGTTGCCGGGACCCTTATGATAGAACCTACGGAAAGTGAAAATCTTGATGAACTAGATCGCTTTTGCGATGCTATGATATCGATCCGTGCAGAAATTGATCAGTCCTCTGCAGAAGATGTCAGTAATTTATTGAAAAACGCCCCGCATACACTTCATATGGTAACCAATGATTCATGGGAATTTCCTTATTCCAGAAAGAAAGCAGCATTCCCATTGCCTTATGTTGTTGAAAATAAATTCTGGCCTAGTGTTAGAAGAGTTGATGATGCTTATGGAGATCGTAATTTAATTTGTACCTGCACACCAATTGAAGCATATATTGAAGCATAACTTACTACTTAAAAAAAGGGATTTGAAAGGCTACTTAAGTGCCGAAGAATAAGTTTTATTCTTGTTTATTTCTACTGAACATCGTAATTATTTGTTACGAACACATAGCACGGTATTTTTTTTTATTAGTTTGTAAAAAACTTACACAAGGCTATTAAATATGAGTATTGGAATTAGCGGCACCGGATGTTATATCCCGTCAATCACTACTCAAAATGTTGATTTTGAGCAACACAATTTTCTTACAGATGAAGGCACTCCTTTTCCTTATACCAATGAGATTATTATCGAAAAATTTAAGGCAATAACCGGGATTGATGAAAGACGCTACGCAGATAAAGAACTAAACACTTCAGATTTGGGTTTCTTTGCAGCTCTTGAGGCTATTGAGGATGCCGGGATTGATCCAGAAGATCTGGATTATATCATTTTTGCCCATAATTTTGGAGATGTAAAGCATGGTCAATCACAAAGCGATACGGTCCCAAGTTTAGCTACAAGGGTTAAGCATCTCCTAAAAATTAAGAACCCTAGTTGTGTAGCTTATGATATGCTTTTTGGTTGTCCAGGCTGGATTGAAGGAGTAATTCAGGCGAATGCCTTTATTAAAAGCGGCATCGCGAAAAAATGCCTTGTAATAGGTGCGGAAACACTTTCCAGGGTAATTGATCAACACGATCGGGATTCCATGATTTATTCAGATGGTGCGGGGGCATGTATTATTGAAGATTCGAAAGATTCTGGTGAGATTCTTGCGCATACTTCTGCTACCTATGCCAACGAAGAAGCCTATTATTTGTTTTTCGGTGAATCACATAATAAATCTTGCCCAAGCAAAACCCAATACATAAAAATGTATGGTCGTAAAATTTATGAATTTGCTCTTAAACATGTTCCAAATGCCATGAGAAATTGTTTGAATAATAGTGGTGTCCCTATTGAAAATGTAAAAAAAATATTTATTCATCAGGCAAATGAAAAAATGGACGAAGCTATTGTAAAACGATTTTACAAATCTTATAATTTGAAAATGCCCGAAGGAGTTATGCCAATGAATATCCATGAAATGGGTAATAGTTCTGTAGCAACCGTGCCTACCTTATTTCATATGGTTAAAACGGGAAAAATGGAAAATCATCATATAGAAAAAGGGGATGTTGTTATCTTTGCCAGTGTTGGTGCAGGTATGAATATCAACGCCATAGTCTATAGATGCTGAAAATATGTATGAAAATTCATTCCCTGTTAAAAGGTATAAAAATACACTTACCTTTCTTCAAAAACATATAACTACACAAGAAACCATTTTGGATTTAGGGGTAAAAAATCCATTATCTGAAATAATGAAGGAACATGGTTATAAGGTTCAAAATACCAGCGGTGAAGATTTGGATTTGGAGTTAGACTTAGTTCAGAACTCGAAAGCCAATGTTGTTACTGCATTTGAAATCTTTGAGCATTTGCTCGCACCTTATAATGTTTTAAGAGCAATAAAGGCAGATAAAATTGTAGCCAGTGTTCCATTAAAACTTTGGTTTGCCCCTGCATACAGAAGTAAAACTGATCCATGGGACAGACACTATCACGAATTTGAAACCTGGCAGTTTAATTGGTTGCTTGAAAAAGCCGGATGGGAGATAAAGGATTCATTTAGCTGGGCTAATCCTGTCAGGAAACTGGGGATTAGGCCTTTATTACGGATTTTTACACCACGATATTATATTGTTTATGCTGAGCGAAAAAGGTAATCCGAAAGTACTGCTTTTATTGCATCACGATAATTATACCATACTAGAGTGAATTATTATATCGTAATCTGTGCACATAATGAAGAATTATACCTGGCTGATACACTCCAATCTGTGCTAATGCAAACCATGCAACCTAAGAAAATTGTGGTTGTGAATGATAATTCTTCGGACAATACAGAAGCCATTATTGATAAGGTTATCTCCGAAAACACTCATGTTTTTAAGGTAAACAGATCTTCCTCTACCCTTCATATGCCCGGAGCCAAAGTTGTGGAAGCATTTAATGAAGGTTGTCAATTGTTGGATGACCAATACGATTTTATTGTAAAACTCGATGCTGATATCATCCTACCTGTAAACTACTTTGAAAAAATCTCACAACTCATTAATTCAAATTCAAAGGCGGGTATTTTAGGTGGATTTGCCTATGAACAGGATGCAAATGGAGCGTGGAAGTTAAATCATCCAATGAATAACGATCACGTGCGTGGTGCTTTTAAAAGTTATACAAAACAGTGTTTTAGAGCTATAGGTGGATTAAAGAATTCTATAGGCTGGGATACTGTGGATGAGCTCCTGGCTCAGTATAATGATTTCAAAGTTATTACAGATAATTCATTAAAAATAAAGCATTTGCGCCCTCTGGGGGCTTCCTACAATAAACGGGCACGTTTTCTGCAGGGTGAAGCAATGTACAGAATGCGCTATGGCTATTTGATTAGTTTCATTGCCTCACTAAAAATTGCCTGGAAAAGAAAAAAATGGGAATTATTTTTAGATACTTTAAAAGGCTATGTTCAGGCAAAAAAGAGGAAACTTGCTTTTTTGGTTTCTAAAAAAGAAGGTGAATTTATCCGCAAACTCCGATGGCGGAATATTTTGAAAAAATTATTCTAATACCGCTGTGATAGGCTTTCCGGTAGTCCCGTTTGGGAATGCAATGCCTAGCAATGTCGCTATTGTAGGTGCAATATCAGGAATTTCTGTTCTAACAGTTGTTGAACCCGGTTTAATGCCCTTTCCATAAAAAAGAAGTGGTGTATGGGTGTCATAAATCTGAGCAGAACCATGTGTGGAGCCTGTTTTACTATAATCAATACTTCCCGGTTTAGGAACCATTAGCACATCGCCAGAACGTTTCATATTATATCCATTTTGAATAATGTATGGTATTCCGGCAGTGTATTCATTATTTCGCATTTGATAAGCGGTATATACCTTAGCCATATCGCTGGATGATAATAATTCATCAGCCAAGGTCTCCTGAACTTCCTTAAGACTTAAATCCAGATTTTTAATTACCTTATGGTCAAGAAAAAGTTGGTTATTGGAATAATTTTTAATTAACTCTGCGGACCCATACCTGTATTTAATGAATTCTGCGAGTTTTGCCTGCATTTCTGACCTGTTAAGATATCCCGCCGGAATTTTTTGATCATTCAGGTAGGCGGGAACATTGATTGCCCCATGATCTGCAGTAAGAAAAACGGTGTATTCTCCCTTGCCTACCTTAGTATCGAGATATTTGAATAAACGTTCCAAATCGCGATCCAAACGAATGTACGTATCTTGAATTTCCTTGGAATTTACACCGAACCAATGGCCAACATAATCTGTACTTGAATAACTTAAGGCTAAAAAGTCTGTAATCTCGTCAGTTCCAAGCTGCTCCCCTTTTAGCGCTTCCAATGCAAAATCAGTAGTAATGCTATTTCCAAAAGGTGTTACCTTTAAGATTTCATATTGACCATTCTTATCCCATAAACGGGGAAGGTCATGAGGAAATATAGGGGCACTTTCTCCTGAATACAAGCCCTCGTAGCTATTGTTATCCGGGCTGCTTTCCACATAGGTAGTTATATTCTCAATTGTATTCCAGGGCTTCTTGTATTTCTGAACCACGTTAGAGGAATTAAAATCCACTACCCATTTAGGTAAATTCTCCATATAATAGGTACTGCTAATCCACTTCCCTTCACCCCCACCAAGGAACCAGTAAGCCGCATTTGCTGTATGGCCACCGGGTAGGACAGCTCCCCTGTCTTTAAGTGCTACAGCAATAACTTTACCCTTCATTTGTGTATGCAATCGCAACTGATCCGTGATAGTAGTTACGGACATTCTATGCGGTGACATTTTTCCCGCTTCTGAGATCATTCCAACTGTTTCGTATGAATCATCGGAAGCACAATAAACCAGTTTATCAATTTCTTTGTCATACCAGTTATTGCCAATAATGCCATGTGCTGCCGGAGTAGCCCCCGTATAGACAGATGCATGTCCCGGGCCAGTACTCGTGGGTGCATAATTGAAGTGATTATTCTTACAATTAAAGCCTTCATTAACAAGGCGCTTAAAACCATCATCCCCATAATGATTCCAAAAACGGGTCAAATAGTCATACCTCATTTGATCTACTACAATTCCCACAATCAATTTCGGGGTGGTCATAAGGGTTGAAGAAATCTCCACTTTAGCAGGATCTTTTGCCCGCCGCTGACTTAATGCTTCCGAAGAATTTAAAATGAAGCTTACTATTAGAATGGATGTGAAAAAGACTTTACTAAACATGTTAAATAGGTTCAGGGTTTAAAAATGCCTAAATTAAGTTTTAAAATTTTAAATGAAGGTTAAATGAAGGCTAATATTACTATTTTTACAGCTAAAAGTATCCTATAGTTTTATGAATTACATCTCATCAATTGGCAGCTATTCTATTATGGTTTGGGAGGTTTTTAAAAAACCAACAAAGTGGTCAATAATGAAATCTTTAATTTTAAAAGAAATTGATGAATTGATTTATGGTTCAATGGGGATCGTTATTTTTATTTCTGTTTTCATTGGAGGTGTTGTCGCCATTCAGACGGCATTAAACCTTACAAATCCACTGATTCCTAAAGACCTGATTGGTTTTGCTACCAGACAATCGGTTATTCTTGAGTTTGCCCCTACATTTACATCCATCATAATGGCTGGAAAAGTAGGTTCTTACATTACTTCCAGCATAGGTACTATGCGTGTAACCGAGCAGATAGATGCATTGGAAGTTATGGGTGTGAATTCTCTTAACTACCTTGTTTTTCCTAAGATAATAGCCATGCTCTTTTATCCATTTGTAATTGCTATTTCCATGTATGTTGGAATTTTTGGCGGTTTAATTGCCAATTCCTTAGGAAATTACAGTACCTCAACCGAATTTATTCAGGGTATACAACTAGACTTTATACCTTTTCATGTGACTTACTCCTTTATTAAATCTGTTGTTTTTGCTTTCATAATTGCTACTATTCCTTCATTTCATGGTTTTTATATGGAAGGGGGGGCGCTTGATGTTGGCAAAGCAAGCACAACCTCTTTTGTCTGGACCAGTGTAGTGATCATCATTACTAACTTTGTGCTAACCCAACTATTATTAGGCTGATGATAGAAGTAGAAAACTTAAGCAAATCGTTTGGAGATGTCGAGGTATTAAAGGGCATAACTACCTCATTTGAAAAAGGTATAACCAATCTTATTATAGGTCAAAGCGGCTCCGGAAAGACCGTATTTATGAAATGCCTTTTGGGGTTAGTTGTGCCGGATAGGGGTACAATTAGTTATGATGGCAGAATGTTTTCAAAACTAACGGTAAAGGAAAAACGAAATTTAAGACAGGACATGGGGATGGTATTCCAGGGAAGTGCCTTATTTGATTCAATGACGGTTGAAGAAAATGTGATGTTCCCGATGGACATGTTTACCACTCAGTCCCGATCTGAAATGGAAGACAGAGTCAATATTGTATTAAAACGCGTGAACCTCATTGATGCACATAAGAAATATCCGGCTGAAATTTCAGGCGGCATGCAAAAAAGAGTAGCTATTGCCAGGGCAATAGTTATGAATCCGAAGTATTTATTTTGTGATGAGCCTAACTCAGGTCTCGACCCTAAAACTGCTATTTTAATTGATAACTTAATTCAGGAGATCACAAAGGAATTTGACATTATTACTGTAATTAATAGCCATGATATGAATTCTGTCATGGAAATAGGCGAAAAAATTATCTTCCTGCAGCATGGTATTAAAGAATGGGAAGGGACCAAAAACGAAATATTCAAAACCGATAATGAGGCGGTTACCAATTTTGTCTATTCCTCGGAATTGTTTAAAAAGGTCAGGCAAATGTATATTGAAGAGAGAGACTAGCCACTCTCTACCTTAGCCTTATTTTATTATCATTCAATCGCAATTTTAACCAGTTTCGTAATTTTTCAGTATCCTCATCAATATTCTGATTTTTTGTGCCCTTTTTCCAGACTACTTCAAAAATGGGTATAGTATCTATTTTACTAAAGTCCGTCGTAATTGTATAAGCAAATCCCAGGCTTTCCAGATTTTCATAATTTAATTTAGCTTCGGCACTGATTTGTTCAAATGGTATTTGTTTAGTTGTAAGCTTGCTTAGTTTTGCTATTTCAGATTCAAGCAGGTTAATACGCTCATCTTTATTTAATACTTCGGCTTTTTTAGATTCGTATAGTTCATTTATATAATTGAATTTTATTTCAGAATCATCTCTTCCTCCCTGAACAATAATAAGTTCAGTATCTTCCAAGTTTGAAAATGTGTTTTTTTGTTCAATCCAGCTGGCAATGACATTATCTGGGATAAGTTCATCCCCCATGCAAACCAATTCAATTGTTGAACCACCTTTCCTGTTATAATTTATTTCTGTAAGGTCTTTCAAATACCGGCCCCTATCCTTAAATTTATATAGTTCGATGGTATTATTGATCAAATCCTGGGCCTGCCTCATATATCTGGATCTCTGCCAAACATTATAAAAGGTAATTATAGCAGGTACCATAACCAAAATGGCAAATAAAGAAGCTATTCTGGCATAGAACCTTCTCTTGCGGGAATTAATGTATTTAACCATCGGAAAACGAAGGAGCTTGAGCACAATGACTGTGGCAAGCGCAATGAAAATAGTATTTATAATAAAAAGATACATTGCCCCGGAAGCATATTCCCAATTACTTATTGCAAGTCCAAAACCTGCAGTACACAGCGGTGGCATCAAAGCTGTTGCAATGGCCACCCCAAAAATTACTGTAGCGATAGTTCCCTTTTTAGCCCTGGCTATTACCAAAGCGAAACCGCCAAAAAAGGCAATCAGAACATCTCTGATATCCGGCTCGGTCCTTGCCAATAGTTCAGAGGATTCATCACTTAGCGGGAAAAATTTAAAAAATAAGTAGGCCGTAAGAATACTTATGGTAACCATTACCGCAAAATTCTTTAAGGAACGCCGAAGCGTATCAACATCATTTATGGCAATAGACATCCCAATACCTAGAATTGGACCCATTAGAGGAGAAATAAGCATTGCTCCAATTACTACAGCCGTGGAATTTGCGTTCAATCCTATGGAAGCAATAAATATGGAACATATCAATATCCAAACTGTGTGTCCTTTAAATGGAATATCGGCAATAATAGCTTCCTTAGTAGCCTCCTGATCTGTATTTTGTCGGATATTTAAAAGCCCAAAAATAAATTTTCGGGCACTTCCATAAAATCCCTGAAAATCTTTTTTAGCCTGCTCTCCGCTTAGATTATCTTTATCTTCCGATAATGGCTTAGTATTATAATCTTCTTCCATAATTATGTGTATTGGTCTCCAAATCGTTTTTTTACTTCTGCCAAAATACTTTTAATGGTTTGTTCCTTTGATTTAGGACAAATCATCAGAACATCTTCTTTATCAACAATTATGTAGTCTTTTAACCCATCAATAACTGCAATTTTGTCTTTAGGTAATCGAATCATATTTCCCTCAGCATCCTCGCTTAATACTTTACCGTTAACAATGGCGTTACCATCTTTATCTTTCTCGAGTTTTTGATATAACGAACCCCAGGTACCCAGGTCATTCCAATCAAAAGTGGCCGGAAGAACAAAAATTGATCTGGCCTTTTCAAGTATGGCATAATCTATTGAAATATTGTCCGCTTTAGGATAGTTCTTATCGATAAATTTCTTTTCATCCGAGCTATTTAGCAGGTCATATCCGGCATTGAACAAGTCAAATTGCTCTGTTTGAAATTCCTTGAATGCAGCTAAAATGGTTCTAACACTCCATATAAAAATGCCTGCATTCCAAAGAAAGTTACCTTGGTTTAAAAATGACTTAGCTGTTTCATAATCCGGTTTCTCCCTAAATTGTTTGACGGCAAATAATCCCGAACTTTGTTCCCGCGGCGTTATTTGTTCGAACTCAATATAACCAAATCCCGTATTTGGGAAAGTAGGTTTTATTCCAAGGGTACATATTACTTCCTCTTCCTCACATTTATCAAAACAGCTCTTAACATTATTTTCAAAGGCCTTTTCATCTTCTATCCAATGGTCACTGGGAGCCACAATCATCAAACCTTCAGGATTCATTTTTTTAATTTTCAAAGCTGCATACAATATACAGGGTGCAGTATTACGCATTACAGGTTCCAAAATCACCTGATTTGAACTTATCATTGGAAGCTGACTCAAAACAAGTTCATTATATCTTTCATTAGTAAGAATAAGGATATTCTCTGTAGGTACAAAGTTATTGAGACGACTAAAGGTTTTTTGCAAAAGGGTATCCCCGGCACCCAACATATCGTGGAATTGCTTTGGGTAAGAAGAAGTACTAACCGGCCAAAACCGCGAACCTACTCCCCCAGCCATTAAAACCGCGTAATAGTTTTTATTTTTTTTCATTTGTCATTTCTCAATTACTAGTTCAACTTCGGCATGAGGTTGAAACAGATATACCCTGCCTGATGAAACCTCAATACATTCGTATCTTTTTACTTTTCTTTGCCCCTTCTTAAATAATTTCCCATTATACAATTTAAAAATACTGCCTGAAGGTAATTCAAAAACTTGAATTTTATCAGAAGGAATATCATATGCTTTCAAAGCCATGGACAAAGCTGAATCTGTTGTGCTGCTGGCTTTTGGATTCCTAAAATGTTTTGCAAGGATTGGTAAAAGAGAAGAAGGAAATATTTCCGGTCTAATAAATGGAAGCATTAGGTACTGAAATGTCTGCTTCCATTCAATGCCATGAGGTTTTATTCTTCTTCCATACTTTTCGAAAGCTACCAAATGTCCAATTTCATGAATAAGCGTTATTAAAAAACGATATTTATTTGAAGTGGCATTGACAGTAATTTGATGAGAACCATTAGGAAGGAGACGATAATCTCCATGGCGGGTAACTCTTTGATTAACTATTTTTAAATTTACTTCATTTGCTTTTATAAGTTCAAGACAAGGCGGGACCGCATTCTCAGGAAGGTATTTTAACAGTGTTTCATTCATTGAAGTAAATATTACTAAAATTAGGGAGTAGTGCTACTTACCTGCAATAATTTCCCATTGTAAAAGCGATGTCCATTTAAAGCAAAGTCCATAATATAAGCAGCCATATCATCCGCTGTAATAGGCGCCTGATACCCGGGAAAGGCTTCTTCCAGCATTTCTGTCTGTACCGCTCCAATGGCCAGAACATTAAAGGAAGGGCCAGATTCCTTAAATTCCTCAGCCCATAATTCGGTTAAGGTAATTACCGCACCTTTACTGGAACTATAGGCTGCCAGGCCAGGAAATTTAACACTTCCCTGAACACCACCCATAGAACTTATACTTACGACATGCCCACCAGTAGACATTTTTGGAATGAGCAGTCTGGTAAGTTCTGCAAGTCCGAATACATTTACCTTATAAATTTCTTCAAATTCCTTCCGGGTAGTTTGAAGAAAAGGCTTGTTTAATAATTGTCCCGCGTTATTAATCAGAATATCTACAGTTTTCCAATTATCTTCTAAAAAATGTTTGAGCTTTTCAAAATCGTCGTCTTTACAAATATCAAAAGGAAATGCCGAAATATTAGCCTCATTTAATTCCTTAACCGGCTTATCATTTCTGGAAAGGGCCAAAACTTTATGTCCGCTTTGGGCAAAAAGGCGGGCTAATTCATATCCTATACCCCTGCTGCATCCTGTAATTATTACGTTAGCCATTTAATAATACTTTACTTCTTGTTCAGGTGAATTTGAAAAGCCTTCCAATACGGGTATCATATTATTAATGAGCCTTGCCATATGTTCAAAATCCATTAGGTCTGCCTCATCACCCACCTTGTGATAGAAATTATAATTTGTGAAATCAAAAGTACAATAGGTCTGAGAAGGAATATTAAACTCATTGTGAAAAGGATAGTTATCCGATCTTTGAAAAAGACCAAATTCCTTGGCTGATGGTAAAAACCCTACCAAATTTTTATTCGCGTATTTATTAGATACTTCTGCCATATTTGATTTATCATAACCCGTAACATAAATCATGTAGTCCTTATTAACCAGAGGAACACCAGTCATCTCGAAATTAATCATCATATAAAGGTTTAGACCTTCTTCCTTCAATTTTTTGGCCAGATGATTGGATCCCAATAAACCTTTCTCCTCGGCACTGAACAACGCAAAGATGAGGCTCCTTTTATTAGTTCTGGAATTTCCAAAATACCTTGCCAATTCCAGTACAGTGGTTGTCCCGGAAGCATTATCATTGGCTCCATTCGCAATAGCATCGCCATTTTCGGGTGTTAGTATACCAATATGATCATAGTGCGCTCCAATAAGGATATATTCATTTTGAAGTTTCTTATCCGTTCCTTTTACAACGCCGACAATATTATAAGCAGCTTTATGAAAATTAGACAATGTATCTCTATAAGTTTTAAAATAGGGCTTTAATTTATTCTGAAGAAAGATACCTTCTATAAATTCTGCAGCTTTTTCTATCCCTTCACTTCCTGAATCGCGGCCTTGTAAGTCATCTGATGCCAAATAGTTCATTATTCCGAGTACCCTGGTGCTATCCGAAAATTCATCACTCCGAGTTTTCCTAACCGCAGCAGCTTTGGGTTCCTCAGTATTTCGCTCTGCTGCAGTGCTTTCCAAATTTCCTTTAAGGCCATCCGGTCCGGCAGGTGGATTACTGGATTGCGTTTTTTTTAACGACCCACAAGCTGTTAAAAAAAATAGTGCTAATAGTAATATTACATGCTTCATTTGTATTCTAAATAACAAAAGGTATCCAACATATTTAGGATACCTCATTTTACGAATAATCAGACTTTTTTTCAAGAAAAAATATTGTTTTATCAAGCCAACATAGTAACCGGATTTTCCAGATACGCCCTAAGGGTTTGTAAAAACTGCGCTCCGGTAGCACCATCAACCGTTCTGTGATCGCATGCCAGGCTAATCTTCATTGTATTTCCAACAACGATTTGACCATTTTTTACAACCGGTTTTTCAACGATGGTACCTACGGAAAGAATAGCAGAATTAGGCTGATTAATTATTGAGGTAAACTCAAGAATACCAAACATTCCCAGATTAGAAACCGTAAAAGTACTTCCTTCCATTTCAGCAGGAGTTAATTTTTTAACTCTGGCTCTTCCTGCCAAGTCCTTGACCGAAGTTCCAATCTGAGTAAGACTCATCTGATCTGTAAATTTTAATACAGGCACTACCAAACCATCGTCTACCGCTACGGCTACACCTACATGAATATGCTGATTATATCGGGTAGTATCTCCATTCCAGGAAGTATTTACCTGCGGATGTTTTCTAAGTGCCATAGCACAGGCTTTAACTACCATATCATTAAACGAAACTTTGGTGTCCGGAAGACTATTTATCTTTTCCCTGGAAGCTATGGCATTATCCATATCAACCTCAATCATAAGGTAATAATGAGGAGCCGTGAACTTAGATTCACTCAATCTTTTCGCTATTACCTTACGCATTTGGGAATTTTTCACCTCCTCAAAATGTTCTTCCCCGGTTGGGAGGATTTGTTGTGCTAAAACAGGACTTTCAGTCGTAGTTTTGGTTTCAGCAACCTCCTCAGGAGCAACAATTTTTGCAGATGGCACAAAGTTTTCTACATCTCGTTTTACAATTCTGCCATGATCTCCGCTACCTTGTACGGTCATAAGATCAATTCCCTTTTCCGCGGCAATTTTCCTTGCTAATGGAGAAACAAATACCCGCTGTCCTGAATCTAATTTCTTTTCCTCTTTATCCTCTTTATTTGTCTCTTCCTGAGGAGCCTCCACCTCTGCAGTCGTGGATGTTTCGGCCTTAGAAGCCGGTTTAGCCTGCAAAACGGCTTCAATATCGGTACCATCCGGACCAATAACTGCCAATACTTCATCAACAGGTGCTGATTCGCCTTCCTGTATTCCTATGTAAAGAAGTTTCCCTGAGTAGAAGGACTCAAATTCCATAGTTGCCTTGTCAGTTTCAATTTCGGCAAGGATATCACCCTCTTCTACTTCATCCCCTACTTTTTTTAACCAGGAAGCAACAGTGCCTTCTTCCATAGTGTCACTAAGGCGAGGCATTTTTATAATCTCAACACCTTCCGGTATTTCACCGGAAATGCCGTTTTCTGTATTAGCGGTAGCTTTCTCGGTTTCTTCAATTGCTAAGGTTTCTTCCTGGGCTTCAACTTTAGCAGATGTTCCCTGTTTGCTATTTAACAAGGATGAAATATCTTCTCCTTCGTCACCAATTATTGCCAATAATGTATCAACCGGTGCACCATCTCCCTCTGCAATTCCGATATGTAACAAAGTACCTTCATGAAAAGACTCAAATTCCATGGTGGCCTTATCCGTTTCTATCTCAGCCAAGATATCTCCCTCTTCAATCTTATCGCCAACATTTTTTAACCATTTTGCAACGGTACCTTCTTCCATGGTATCGCTTAATCTGGGCATATTAATTACTTCTGCCATTTACTTATAATTTGTGTTGTACAAAGGGATAGTCTTCTTGCTCATAAACCATGTCGTAAAGCTGTTCCACAGGAGGATATTCAGACTCTTCTGCAAATTTTTCACATTCTTTTACGAGATTTTTCACCCGGTCATTAATGGCTTTAATTTCCTCTTCGGAAGCGTATTTTTTCTCCTTGATAACATCAAGAACCTGACTTATAGGATCTATTTTTTTGTATTCTTCAACCTCATCTTTTGTCCTGTAATGTTGGGCGTCAGACATTGAATGACCTCTGTACCTATAGGTCTTCATTTCCAGGAAGGTTGGCCCACCACCACTTCTTGCCCTTTCAATTGCCTTGGTCATAGCTGTGGCTACCGTTAATGGATCCATTCCGTCAACAGGAGCACAAGGCATTTCATAGCCTAAACCAAGTTTCCAGATATCTGTAGTATGAGCAGTTCTTGCCACCGAAGTTCCCATCGCATAACCATTATTTTCACACACGAACACTACAGGAAGTTGCCAGAGCATAGCTAAATTAAAAGTCTCATGCAGTGAGCCTTGTCTTACAGCGCCATCACCCATGTAGCATAGCGTTACCGAATCTCTTTTAAAATACTTGTCGGCAAAAGCCAAACCTGCACCCAGAGGAATTTGCCCACCTACAATACCGTGACCTCCATAAAACCGATGTTCTTTAGAAAAAATATGCATAGAACCCCCCATTCCTTTTGAGGTGCCAGTTACTTTGCCATACAATTCCGCCATCACTCTCCGAGGATCTTCGCCCATTCCTATGGGCTGAACATGGTTCCTGTATGCTGTTATCATTCTGTCTTTTGTAAGATCCATTGCGTGCAAGGCGCCTGCTAAAACGGCTTCCTGACCATTGTATAAGTGCAAAAATCCTCGAACTTTTTGTTGAATATATACCGCAGCCAGTTTATCTTCAAACTTTCTCCAAAACAACATTTCCTCGTACCACTTTAGGTATACTTCTTTGGTAACTTTTTTCATCAAATAATTTTCTTTTAAGTATACTTGTTTTTTGCTGAAATATTCAGATTTGAATTGTTCAGGTATATCAAGGGAAAACAAAAATACACATTAAATCAATAGTGAAAAAAAAATGATAAAAAAGGTGTGAATCCAATGTATAAAAAGAATTTATGGGTAATCCCAATTTCTTTCGGAGAATAAATAAAGATTATTTTAAGTAAGAACTTCCAAACGCCAAAGGAAGGATGTCTTTTAAGGATTCGCATTTAAATATCTTACCTGAAACACCCATCATTAATATAGAAATAGGTGTATTTTGCTTTTGTTCATATTCAGCAATGGCTTGCCTGCAATTACCGCATGGTGCTGCCGGTTTGTCTACTTTATGAGTTTTAGATGATACACTTATTGCAATTGAATCTATTGCAACATTGGGATACTTCGCACCTGCCTGGAAAACAGCCACACGTTCGGCACATAAACCGGAAGGAAAGGAGGCGTTTTCCTGATTGCTGCCTATCACGATTTCCCCATTAGCTAAATGAACTGCCGCACCAACCATGAATTGGGAATATGGTGCATAGGCATTCCCTCTGGCCTCTATGGCAATTTGCATAAGCTCTTTTTCACTTTGAGATAGCTCATCTAAAGAGTCAAAAACCAATAAATCAAAGGAAATCCTGCGTTTTTCCATAGTATGCGATAAATATCCAGGCTCACCGGAGTAAAAATTAAATGTACTTTATTTTA
>Ga0316201_10001670_pt1 | contig 15154 bp, 7 predicted proteins | sample CS6wburrow_MG_FD_204516 | JGI IMG/M metagenome (GOLD analysis project Ga0316201, IMG submission 204516) | Coastal sediment microbial communities from Delaware Bay, Delaware, United States - CS-6 worm burrow | ecosystem: Environmental > Aquatic > Marine > Coastal > Sediment | place: USA: Delaware... | reverse complement strand
TATCGTTATCGTCACGCTGATTACTTTGGTTGCCTGGGCCGGATTGCGGTTTTATCCCCCCAATCCCGCTCTAAGTCCAAACCCAGAGCTTCAAACCCCAATTGCAAGCGCACCCCAAGAGGCGACATCCTCGCTGAAGACGTGGTCAGATCAACAGATAGAAAACAATACCTCGCTCATCAGTCGGCTTGATACTGATACGACTTTCAATCAGCCAAGTGAACCGCCTGCGAGAGTCTTGACGACGGGAATAGTCAGTCAACCAACAAATGACGACGTGACTACCAACCTGACACCGCCCGCAGAGCCAGACACCCCAGAAGAAGAAATCACACCAACCGAAGATCCGCGGATGCTGAGTGTGCATTTTAAAGCGCGTACTTGGATCAGAATAACAGATAATACGGGCAAAAAACTGTATGAAGGCATAAGTAACAGTGGCAAAGTTTTACCTTTGGAAGGTACGCCCCCGTTTTATTTGAAAGTAGGCAATCTTGATGGTGTTGATATTGAGTATCAAGACGAAATCAAAGATATCAAAACCTTCCCCAAGCGCAGAGGACGAAAACGTCTTTATATTGTTGGTTATGAGCAATAAGCTCAGTTATCGTTTCTAGGTGGGCTTTGCCCACCACTCTGTTATCAAAACCTTGAGATTGCTTATCTTTAAGGCCAACAGATTATCGAAAAAACTATAGCACATTGATTTTACTGATTTTATTGAAAATATTGCCTTCTATTGGCTTTATGAAAAAAAAAACCGCAACCTCATTTCAATTTCAAATTTCAATCTTTCAATCTACCTCTGTTGGCCTCCTGAAAAAAAACCCCCGCAACCTCATTTCAATTTCAATCAAAACCATCATGCAATCTGAATTTAAAATCACCCGCCGTCTTTCTCGACAAATTCATGTTGGCAAAGTAGCTGTAGGTGGAAAGGCACCCATATCGGTGCAAAGCATGACAAATACGGATACCTGCGATGTCACCGCTACGGTAGCACAAATTCAAGCTTTACAAAATGCCGGAGCCGATATTGTGCGCGTTTCTGTCCCTAGCCTTGAGGCCGCTGAAGCTTTTGGCAAAATCAAACAATCCGTTAACACATTCCCGCTTATTGCCGATATCCATTTCGACTATCGCATTGCGCTACGAGTGGCCGAATTAGGCGTAGATTGTTTACGCATCAATCCGGGCAATATTGGGCGCGAGGATCGAGTACGCGCCGTTGTTGACTGTGCCAAAGATAAAGGCATTCCCATTCGTATCGGTGTCAATGCCGGTTCATTAGAAAAAGACTTACAAAAAAAATATGGTGAACCGACATCTGATGCTTTAGTTGAATCCGCCCTGCGCCATATTGAAATATTGGATAAACTCAATTTTCCGGATTTTAAAATAAGCCTAAAAGCCTCGGAAGTGTTTATGACAGTTGCAGCATATAGAAAACTGGCAACCCAGATTGAACAACCCCTACATTTAGGCATCACAGAAGCCGGCGGATTTCGCTCTGGTACCGTTAAATCGGCCATCGGTTTAGGGATGTTATTAGCAGAAGGCATTGGCGATACCATTCGCGTTTCACTCGCAGCCAATCCGGTAGAAGAAATCAAAGTCGGCTTTGACATCTTAAAAAGCCTCCATCTGCGTCAAAAAGGCATCAACCTGATAGCTTGCCCTTCCTGCTCCCGACAAAACTTTGATGTTGTCAAAACCGTCAATGAATTAGAAGCCCGCCTTGAAGATATCTTGGAACCACTCGATGTCGCCGTCATTGGCTGTGTTGTCAATGGGCCCGGCGAAGCCCGTGAAGCCCATATTGGCCTCACCGGCGGCACCCCGAATAATCTCTTGTATATCAATGGCAAACCCGATCACAAAGTGAAAAATGAAAACATGGTAGATGAACTAGAACGAGTCATACGGGCGCATGTTGAAAATGCGGGGTAGAAACGCACGGCCTTAGAGACGCACGGCCTTAGAGACGCACGGCCGTGCGTCTCTACAGATTGCCCCTACCGACGTTTTTGTCTGGGCAATCCTTTGTGGTTGCCCAGAAATGATTTTTATGACTATAGATTTTCAGGTCAATAATTTCACAAGGGCAAACACGCATATCTGCCCCTACAATACGATTTGATGTAGGGGCGAACCTTTGTTATCGCCCTTATTCATGTAGTATGTTCTGAGTTTGTGGAATGAATAATAACAGGAAACATCATAATGAACACAAAAAAATCCATCTTAGTTGTGGATGATCACCCAGAAAACCTGAAAATTTTGGGAAATATGTTGCGTGAAAACAACTATCTTCCTATCTTTGCCCAAAGTGGTGTTAAAGCATTAAGTGCTATCAGAAAAAAATTGCCTGATCTCATTCTCCTAGATGTTATGATGCCAGACATGAACGGCTTTAAAGTCTGTCAACAATTAAAGCAAGACCCTATTTTAGCCGATATTCCGGTGATTTTTCTGACGGCTAAAGTTGAACAAGCAGACATTATCAGGGGTTTAGAACTGGGCGCTGTGGATTATGTCACTAAACCGTTCAACTACCGAGAGTTAATAACTCGTGTCAATACGCATATCGAACTTGAAACGGCTAAAGCAGAACTGAGTCAAAAGGTTGAAGAACTAGAACAAGCCAAAGTAGCCCTTGCTAAAACAGTCGAAGAACTCAAGCAAGCCAATGCGACCAAGGATAAGTTTTTTTCCATCATTGGTCATGATTTAATGAATCCCTTTAATGCACTTCTGGGTTACTCATCAATGTTGACAGATAAAAAGGTCCAACTGAGTGCAGAAGAGAAAGACTATTTTATTTATCGGATTATGAAAGCCTCAAATCGTGGCTACAACTTGTTGAAAAACCTACTTGAGTGGTCAAGATCGCAAACCGGCAGGCTAAAAATAAAACCGGCATTAATAAATATTAAACACATTATTGACAATAATGTTGAATTAGTGGGTGACAATGCCAGAGTCAAAAAAATCAATATATTTTCAGACCTTGACGAGCTAACGACCGTTTTTGCTGATATTGATATGATTGACACGGTTATTCGGAATTTACTCACTAATGCGGTCAAATTCACCCCTGCAAATGGCAAAGTAGAAATCTGTGCTAAAACTCAAGGCTCCGAAGTTGAAATTTCAATTTCTGATACTGGCGTTGGTATAAATGCGGCAAACATCGACAAATTATTCCGCATTGAGGTCTTTTTTTCTACTTCCGGCACTGCCGATGAACAGGGTACCGGTTTAGGTTTAACATTGTGCCAAGAATTTGTCGAAAAAAATGGTGGCACGATAGGTGTGGAAAGTGAAGAGGGGAAGGGCAGTCGGTTTTATGTCCGTCTTCCAGCAACCTCATCAGAATAAGGCCGTAGAGACGCACGGCCGTAGAGACGCACGGCCGTGCGTCTCTTATATTATTAACTATTAATTTGGGACTTGCCTTATTAATTTTGGAGATCAACATGAAAAAGTTATTAGCTCAATATCGTTTTACATACCCAGTTGCTCTAATACTTTTTTTTCTACCCGTTCTTGCTTTTGCAGCTCATCCCGAGCTTCAGGATAAAAATTTATCCAAACCGCTTATTGTCGGTAGTGAATTGGACTATTTTCCCTTCGCCATGAAAAACAAAAAAGGTGAAGCTGATGGTTTTAGTGTCGAACTGTTCAAAGCCGTTGCTCAAGTTATGGGATTTAATGTTAAATTTCGGCTTGGGCCTTGGAATGAAGTGCGTCGCGCATTAGAAAAGGGGGAAATTGATGCCCTGCCTCTTGTCTCTTATTCAGAGGAAAGAGAAAAGGTTTTTGATTTTACCACGCCGCATACTGTTTCTTATGCCACTATTTTGGTTCGCAAAGGAGAAGAAACGATTCATTCTGAAGAAGAATTGCAGGGTAAAAAAATCATTGTCATGCAGGGCGATGCAACCCATAATTACTTGCTTGAACATCAGATTACTCAGCATATACATTTAGTCAAAACGGTGTCAGACGCGCTCCGTTTACTTGCTTCAGGACAGGAAGATTTTGCCCTAGTGCCGAGGCTAGTTGGCCTCATAACCGCAAAGGAGTTGAACTTGAGCAATATTGAAATGACTGGCCCTAAGATTAAGGTCTATGGTCGTGGCTATGGTTTTGCTGTCAAAGAAGGCAATGCGGTATTGCTGGCCCACTTAAATCAAGGCCTTAGCATTATTAAAGCCTCGGGTCAATATGATGAAATTTATGACATCTGGTTTGGCATTGTCGATCCAAGAGGCATTTCTATGGAAACCCTCTATCAATATGCCACCCTTGTTTTGAGCGTTTTTTTAGTCATTTTGACTATTGCCTTTTTAGGGTTATGGAGTTTTAGGCGAGAGATCAAACGACGCAAACAGGCTAATGCAGAAATTAAAAGTATTAAAGATTTTTATGAAACGATTTTAGAAAGCATTATCACAGGTGTTTGGGTTAGTGACAAAGATGATGTGATCAATTTTGCTAATAAGGGCATGGGGCATCTTGCCGGATTAGCACCGCAGCAAATAATCGGTTCTCGTGTCTTAACGGGTTTTCCAGAAAGTACTTTTAAATTTTTCAGACCTCATTATCTACAGGCCAAAGAAACTTTACAATCCGTTTATTATGAAGCCATTCCAGTAACGACAGCAGTAGGACGACAAAGTTATCAGTCTGGATGGTTAATTCCTATAACCAAAGAAAGCCATTTTAACGGCATGATTTGTAGCGTGGAAGAGGTGACTGAGCGCCATCAGATAGAAAATAAATTGCGGGAAAGTGAAAATAAGCACCGTAGTTTATTTGAAACGATGACAACAGGAGTGGTCTATCATGATGCCATCGGAAATATCATCTCTGCAAACCCAGCAGCAGAAGGTATTCTTGGTTTAACGCTTGCTCAAATGCAAGGCAGAACATCTTTTGATCCGAGAGGGAAAGCCATCCATGAAGACGGTTCATATTTTCAGGAAGAGACTCATCCCGCTATGATTTCGCTAAAAACCGGAAAACAGATCAGGGATGTCATAATGGGTGTCTTTCATCCAATTGAAAAAAAATACCACTGGATAAACATCAATGCCATACCCGAATTTAATCCAAAAGAAGAAAAACCTTTCAGAGTTTATACCACTTTCAACGATATCACTGAACGTAAACAGTTTGAAAGAGAACTACTGAGTGCCAAAGAAGCAGCCGAAACCGCTAATCAAGCTAAAAGCACTTTCCTAGCCAATATGAGCCACGAACTTCGCACCCCACTCCATGCGATTCTGGGTTTTACTGATTTGATAAGACGTGATTCGACAAGAAGCCCCAGTCAATTAGAAAACCTAGACATTATTAGTCATAGTGGTGAGCATTTGTTAGCTTTGATTAATGATATATTAGAAATGTCTAAAATTGAAGCCGGACATATTACCTTTAATGAAGAGAGTGTTGATCTTCATAGGATTCTCAAGGAGATTGCCGAAATGATGCGTATTCGGGCAGAACATAAAGGGCTTCAGTTTATTTTGGAACATGAACCAACACTTGAACATTTCATCACGACTGATGCCGGTAAATTGCGTCAAATCTTAATTAATTTTATTGGTAATGCTATTAAATTTACTGAAAACGGTGGCGTAAGCTTACGGGTTCACAGCCAAAAACAGGATACAGACAGAAAATGCCTACTGTTTTTTGAAATTGAAGATACTGGTGTCGGTATCATTGAACAAGACTTAAAAACCATCTTTGATCCCTTTATTCAAGTGGGTAAACAACGTGCAGCTTCGGAAGGAACCGGTTTGGGGCTACCCATAACCCGTCATTACATTCAGATGTTAGGGGGGCAAGTTGAAGTGACGAGTCAACTAGGGGAAGGTTCGCTGTTTAAATTCTTCATATCAGTCGTATTAGCTAAGGCGGATGATATTGAAAAGCAGACCCGTTCTCCTCGCATTGTTGGATTGTCTCCCAAACAAGCCGTTCCGCGTATTTTGATCGTTGAGGATATCCGCGAAAATAGATTATTATTAAGAAAGACGCTACTTAAAGTAGGCTTTGAAATACAGGAGGCTGTCAATGGTCAAGAAGCCATCACCGCATTTGAACAATGGCATCCTGCCCTCATTTGTATGGATATGCGTATGCCCGTCCTGGATGGCTATGAAGCGACTCAACGGATTAAAAACAGCGCCACCGGCAAAAAAACCATGATAATTGCTCTGACTGCCAGTATTTTTAAAGAAAAAAAGGCCAAAGTGATGGCTGCCGGCTGCGATGATTTTCTCCGCAAACCGTATCGGGAAGATGAACTTTTGGCAATGATAGGCGAGCATTTGAATCTTGAGTATCTCTATGAAGACGTTAAGGTAGAAAAAGCCGATTCAGTAGAAGTGACACTTGATGATAAGTCAATGTTAACCGCTTGGCTTGCTCTGTCTGATGATGTAAAAAATGAATTAAATCAGGCGCTTAAAGAACTTGATCTAGATTTAGTGGACTCTGCCATGGCACATATTGCCGAACAAAATACCGATTTGGCGAAGGCTATGCAACCTTATGTGGATGGTTTTCAATATGAACAATTGGCGAAGTTGTTAACGGAGAAAAATGATGATGAACAAACGAACTGAACAAACTGACAGTAACATCTTAATTGTCGATGACGATCTAGCTAATATACGCTTTCTATCCATGCTGCTAAAAGAGGAAGGTTACACCGTCCGAATTGCACTTAATGGTCAAACTGCGCTTGATACCTTAACAACAAAATTGCCGGATTTGATTTTGTTGGACATTACCATGCCCGATATGAGCGGTTTTGAAGTTTGTCAACATTTGAAAGCTTCAGAGCAATATAAAGAAATTCCGGTGATATTTCTCAGCAGTTTGGAAAAAACAGTTGATAAAGTCAAGGGATTTCAAGTTGGGGCTATCGACTATATTACCAAGCCTTTTGCCCCTGAAGAAGTTTTAGCACGGCTTAAAACCCACTTATCCTTGCGGATAATGCAACGCCGGCTTGAGAAGCAGAATATCCAGTTACAGGAGGCAGGTGAGCAACTGGAAAGGCGTGTTCAGGAACGCACTAGGGAACTCAGCAAGGCCAATGCCGCGCTACGGGAGTCGGAGGAACGATACACTGATCTCTACAATAACGCCCCTGACATGTATGCCTCGGTCGATGCAAAGAGCGCACTCGTTCTACGGTGCAACCAAACCTTAGCCAATAAATTGGGTTATAGCAAGAGCGAGATTATTGGTCAGCCCATCTTTGCGCTTTATCACCAAGACAGTATGGCGGCTGTCCAAACCACCTTTCGCGGCTTCCTTGAAACGGGTGAAATACACAATGCCGAACAGCAATTAAAACCGAGAGACGGCAGTAAGATAGACGTCAATATGAACGTCACAGCGGTGCGGTGCGCGACGAAAATGGCAAAGTGCTCCACAGCCGTTCCTGTTGGATTGATATTACTGAACGCAAACAAGCTGAAAAAGCGTTGCGGGAACAACAGAAATTACTGGAAACGGTATTTAACAGCACACCTGATTTATATATCTTGAAGGATGAGAAGGGTATCTATAAAAGCGTCAATACCGCATTCTGTGATTTTTTAGGCAAGTCAAAGCAAGAGATCATTGGAAAAACAGATTACGATTTATTCCCAGCCGAAGAGGCGGAAAAATATCTCATAGGGGATAAAGCGGTTATGGCAGGAGGGCAGCAACAAAAAGAAGAATGGGAAGTCATGAGCACCTCCGGCATTCAATGGTTAAAAATCGTCAAAACAGCCGTTTTAAATGAAAATGGCAACGGTACGGGACTTCTTTGCTCAATGACCAATATTTCCGAACTGAAAAAAACTGAGCAAGCATTACTGATCGCCAAAGAAAAAGCAGATGTAGCCAACCGTGCCAAAAGTGAATTTTTGGCTAACATGAGCCATGAAATCCGTACCCCTATGAACGCCGTGATTGGTTTCAGTGAATTATTGTCTACATTGGTAACAGAGCATAAGCAAAAAAGTTATATTAATTCTATTCAAACGGCCGGCAAAGCTTTACTGACTTTGATTAATGATATACTTGATTTATCTAAGATTGAAGCCGGGCGACTGGAAATGCAGTACGAAGCAATCAGCCCACGGTTAATTTTCAACGAATTACAGCAAATTTTTGCGATTAAAATCGCCGAGAAAAATTTAGAATTGCTCCTAGATATTGATGAAGAATTACCACCGAGTCTACTCTTGGACGAAACTCGGTTACGTCAAGTGTTACTCAACCTGATCGGTAATGCGGTCAAGTTTACCACGAAGGGGTATATCAAACTGAGTGTTCGGAAAATTTATACTAAGGCAGATCACAGCCAAATTGATTTGATCATTGCTGTAGTGGATACTGGCATCGGCGTTCCAGCCAATCAACAAGAGATTATTTTTGAATCCTTCCGTCAGCAAGAAGGACAAAGTACTCAACAATATGGGGGGACTGGACTGGGTTTGGCCATTAGCAAACGTTTGGTAGAAATGATGAAGGGTCAAATTACGGTTAAAAGTAACGACGGACAGGGGAGCATTTTTGAAATAAGGTTACGGCATGTCGATGTTTCTGCCACCCAGTCTAGCAAGGGTTCAAAAGAAGGCATTGGTATTCATAACATTACCTTTGCAAAGGGGCGAGTCTTAACAGTAGATGATATTGAATCCAACCGCAATCTCATTAAAGAATGGCTTTCTCAAGTCAACTTAGAAGTGATAGAAGCAGAAAGTGGGCAAAGTGCTCTACTTCTTGCTAAGGAATACCACCCTAGCCTCATTTTAATGGATTTAAGAATGCCAGAAATGGATGGCTATGAAACAACCCAACAATTAAAAGCCAATCCGGCTACCCAAAATATACCGGTTATCGCTTTAACCGCTTCTGTTACGCCAGACACGAAATCCAAAGTCAAAGAATACGGCTTTGAGGGTTATTTATCCAAACCCGTCAAGCTGCATGATTTCTTATGCGAATTATCGCATCATTTAAAACACGAGATTATTGACGCACCCGTTGTTCCAGAAATGACGATTTCGGTTGATACTTTTACCATGCCACCACCTGAAAGCATCACCAACCAGCCTGTCTTGATAGAGGCACTTGAACAAGACGTTATGCCGATTTGGGAGGATACCCGTGCGATTATAGACATAGAGACGGTTGAGGAATTTATCAACAAGCTAATGATCTTGGGGCATGAGCATAAGCTATCGGCTTTTATTAATAACTATTGTCAAAAATTGCAGGAGTTTGCCCAAGACTTTGACATAGGCCATGTTGAAATCATGTTGAATAAATTTCCTGATATGGTAGAACAGATGAAAGGGGGAAGAAGTTGTCTATAGATTTTAATACTTTTCAGGTATTTTAATAGAAGCAATGTTTATTTGTAATTAGAGACGCTTCGCGGCGCAAATCTACAATTCGCTGTTTCGTAGAGACGCGATGCCTCGCGTCTCTTTTCGGTAAAATACCTGTTTATTTGTGGTTCAGTACTTACAGCACTATTGATGTGCTATGAGGATATTGGGGGAAGTTAATTTTTCATCGATCCTTATCCCTAAAAATGGCAATGATTTTATTTTTTAATTTTAATTTTATTAATCAATAATTTAATGCCGTTTTTAAAGCAGCATTTGATGAGTGAAAATCAAACGGCATTTTTCAAAATTATGAATTAAATTCAATTTGTTAAGTTAAGTAGAAAGGGGCAACCACAAGGGATTGCCCCTACAGCCCAATCCCTTATGCTTGTCCTCACTGTATCTGATATTTCGATAACGGGATGAGGTTTTTTCCACGATATTGAATGACGGCCGCTTTGACAATCGTCATGGCCTCTTGACGGGCCACTTGCTGCTCAACAGAACTGAAAAACAAGCGTTCTTCTGTTAAATAATTGACCAAAGCAAAGGAGAGAATTTCAACGGCCATGGGTTGTTGAGGAATTTTATCGATATCCAATCCCTTATCGGCCAGTTGTGTTCTAAAGACCGTGAGGATATCTTCAATGGCCGGTTGTAGTTTCTCTGCTGCTTCTTGATAAGATTCTTGCATTGTTATGCTTGCCTTTTGGTTCGAATAAAAGAAAAATAGTCAAATGACTCGTTAAATTCAATTCGGTTTGTTTCAGGGGTAATATTGATATAAAAATGGACAGATTATCATGGATAGGTGTTATTGTTTGAATATTGATAATTTAAATAAACGGTTATCGTTTGTAAAATGCAATATAATAAATATTGCCACGGAAAGACACGGAAAAACACGGAATATTGATGTGTTATTCTGTCTGTTTCCGTGGCTAATATAAACTCAACATTTTTAAGCTGGCACGAAACAAAAATGCAATTTCAATCTGTTATCTCTCAAATTTGGCAAAGCGATCCCCGTTATTATCAAATCACGATGTTATCTCTGTTACTGATCTATGGCTTAGGGTGGCTAGATTTTGGCGTTGAACTTTTACATATCGTTTTGATTATCAGCACCGCACTCTTGACACAATGGTTTTGCACTCACTATTTCAGATTACCCTATTTTGATTATCGAAGTCCACTGATTTCATCCTTATCACTGTGTTTATTGCTTCGCACCAATACTTTATTATTAATGAGCCTCACGGCAGCCATTACCATTCTCAGCAAATTCATTTTTCGTTGGAAAAACAAGCATATTTTTAATCCCACCACGTTTGGATTAGTTGCGATGATGTTATTGACAGGGCAAGTGTGGATATCGCCTGGACAATGGGGCAGTGTGGCGTTTTTTGGTTTTCTAGTCGCTTGTCTCGGTGGATTAGTGATCAATCGCGCAGCGCGTAGTGATGTCACCTATGCTTTTCTCTTTTTTTACACCGCGATACTATTTGGGCGAGCCTGGTGGCTTGGCGATCCGTTAAGCATTCCCTTACATCAATTAGAAAATGGGGCCTTATTATTATTCAGTTTCTTTATGATTTCTGATCCCAAAACAACGCCAAATTCACGGGCTGGCCGAATTTTATTTGCTTTTTTAGTCGCGCTCGGTGCCGGATGGGTTCATTTTTGGCTTTATCGCACAAATGGGTTATTTTGGGCATTAGCCTTTTTTTGTTTACTGACTCCCCTGATTGATAAAGTATTACCGGGGAAACGCTATCAAACTTAATATTTCTCTCATTCTCTGCGTCTCTGCGGCTCTGCGTGAGCCTAGATTTTATAATTACACATGCCTACCTTAACCCCAGAACAAAAAACGCTTTTCGAGCAACTCTCAAAAGATCGACAACAAAATGCGGATGTGCTTGAAAAACGTTCTATGCGGGGGGTTAAGTTACGGGTTATCGAAAAGTATTCTGAATCAGCCCAATTTATTTATGAACTCTTGCAAAATGCCGATGATGTGAAGGCAACTCATGTTAGATTTCTGCTGAATCAATCGGGTATGCTTTTCGCGCATAATGGTACGGTTCATTTTTCGATAACGCATCCTGATTCTGAAGAATCGGATACGCAATATCAGCGATTAGGGCATATCAATGCGATTACTTCTATTGGTAATTCTAATAAATATGAGGCCCAAATCGGTAAATTCGGAGTCGGGTTTAAAGCCATTTTTCAGTATACGAATACGCCGGAGATTTATGATCCGCCTTTTTGCTTTAAAATTGAACGGTTTATTGTCCCAATTTGGCTTGATACCGATCATCCTGAGAGACAGGCGAATGAAACCTTATTTTATTTTCCCTTCGATAATCCTGCTCAACCGGCACACCAGGCTTTTCAAGCGATTTTGGAAAAATTAAAAAATCTGACGCATCCTCTATTGTTTTTAAGGCATTTGAATCAAATCACTTGGCTTGCTGCTGATCAAAATCAAGGTTGTTATTCTAAAACGATAATTCAATCATTGGCAGGGGGTAAAGAAGTCATGACGCAACAGCTTTTAAATCAAACACCTGTGACGACTCGTTTTTTAGTGTTTACCAGCCCATTATCCGTTTCAGATCAACAATCGCCGCAGTTTATCAATATTGCCTATTTGATGTGGGAAGCATTGCCCCCCATTTCTTATCAACACACCTTCCCAGCCTATTGCTTTTTTGCAACCAAAGAAACCACTCAGCTACGTTTTATTGTTCAAGCCCCTTTTTTATTAACCGATAATCGGGAAGGTATTAAACAAGGTGAAGCTTGGAATCAAAAACTGATTCAAGCCATTGCACAACTGACTGCGGAAAGTTTGCCGAAAATCAAAAAGATGAATTGGCTTACCGATGCCTTTTTTAATGTCTTGCCAATTCATGAGCCTGATTTTCCAACTGAACACCCATTCAGAATCGTTTACGATACCGTTTTAGAAACCTTGCAATCCAATCAAGCCTTATTGCCCACCCAAGAAAAAAACGCGATCACTCGGCAACAAGCCTATTTAGCTGAAAACCCAGATTTATTGAATTTATTCACTTCAGCGCAATTAAGTGAACTGATGAATCATCCCGATGCCCACTGGGTTTTTCCCAAAACAAGGCATAATAATAAAATCTTATGGGAATATATTAAAACGCATTTGGTTAATCAAGAAATCACACAGGATAAAGTGCTGAAACGGATGACAAAAGCCTTTATTCAAAATCAAACGGATACCTGGTTAATGCAGTTTTACACTTATTTATTAGACAAACCGCGTTATCTCAAACATAAAAAGGAAATCTTGAGAACAAAATCCATATTGCGTCTTACCGATGAACAAATTGTGCCAGCTTATAATCGCGCGGGCAAAATTCAAGTGTATTTACCGACTGACAGTGAATCAGAATACCCAACCGTCAAACCGTGTTTTCTCAAGCATGAAAAATCAAAGCAATTTTTGCTGGCATTAGGATTAGATAAACCCAAAGATTATGAAGAAATTCAATATTATATCTTGCCCCGATATCAAAAAAAGGGGGAAATTGAACCGGCCATTATGTTAAGAGATTTCAGAAAACTAGTCCGTTATTTTTTAAATTGCCCTTGGCAAAAAAAGGCAGAATACGTGAATCAGTTAAAAAGCATCCCATTCTGTCGCGCCCTCTATCATAAAAAAAAAGTGCGCGTCTTGTCGCATCTCATTTATATCAAGACTGAACCGTTAAAACACTATTTTAGCCATTACCCCAATATTTATTTTTTAGATACGGCATTTTATGCCGCCCTTGATCAGGAATTGGCACAAGAAACCTTAAACACGTTTTTCAAAGAATTAGGGATTGAAGATAAACCGAGACGCATCAAAACACAAGCCACCTTATCAGGGCAAGAAAGAGAAGCGATTCATAATGGACAATGTACTTATGATTATTATCATTTTTCACAATACACTTATGACTATGATCTTGAAGGCTTAAATGCGTTTTTAGCTCAACTGAATTTTGATAAGTCCCAGATTTTATGGCAATTTTTACTCAAACTGATAGAAGACAACTTAGGGCAAGATATTTTTAAAGGGCAATATAACTGGTTCTATCGACGCGAACGATATCACTATTTTGACGCTCACTTTTTAATCACCCTGCGACAAACAGCATGGCTTTACAACGGAAACGGCATTTGTGTTAAACCGGCTGACATGATCGTACCAGAATTAGCAGTGGATTATGAAACGGAAAGTTATGCCGCTTCCATTTTGATCGAAAAATTAAACATTCAATCAGAAAGACTAAGCGGTTTTAGTGAGGAACAAAGACACAAATATGCCGTTGGCAATGAACTCTTTAAATTAGCCGCAGCGGCAGGAACCGAACCTGCGGCCGTTTTTAGAAAGATAAAGCATTTTTTAAGTCAAACTGAAAAAGAACATCAAAACAGCAGCAGCTTGAACAAAGCTGAAATAACGCAAAATGAACGGAATGAACACAATACTGAGGGCATCATAAAAAACGAGAGCAGTAATCAGTCATTAAAAACGGATAGCCTTAAAAGAAAACGGACGCAATTAGAAACCCAATTAGCCCAAAAAATTGAAGAACTCACTCAAATTGAAGCCTTACAATCTCGTTTGCTTGAAAGCACAAAATATAGTTTTGACTGGTTTAATATCTTATTAGCATTAGAATATTTACTCCATTATGAAAACAAAAGCATCAGCAATAAAATGAGTATAAAATTTGCTCAAGTAGAAAAAGATAAGGCTTCAGATAAAATTTTGATTCTCAAAAATCCCACCCGTTATATTCCACAATCCATAGAAGATATGGCTGATTTATCATTACAATTACAGCAAGGCACTGAAACCAAACAGGTTTTTATAGACATTGTGAGTATTAAAGCCTTTACCCTACGTGCTCGCTTGAAATCGGTAACCGAGATTGAAACACTGGATTTAAAAAAAATACAACAAGCTGTGATTGAGATCAAAAATCCCACCTTTATTTTGGAGAAGCTAAAAGCAGCCTTTCGACAACTGCCTTGCGCTGATGATGAGAATCTACAGGCCAATTTACCCCACAATATTGAGTTTATTTTTGGGCCACCCGGCACGGGTAAAACGACTTATTTAGCTAGAGAAAAAGTCATGCCATTGATAACGGGAACGAATCTGATAAACATCTTAGTGCTGACACCGACGAATAAGGTAGCCGATGTATTTGTCAAAAAACTGATGGCCGAAATCGCGCTCAACCCCGCTCAAAAGGGTTTACAAAATCAGTTAATACGGTTTGGCATCACCGGGGAAAGTGAGATTGAACAGGCCGGATTACTCAAAGATAACGCTTTTGATATCAGCCACTTAACGCAATGTGTCGTTGTCACGACTATAGCCCGATTTTTATATGATGGTTTTTCCACCAGCCTACTGAAAGCCTATGATTGGGATGTGATTATTTTTGATGAAGCCTCAATGATCATGTTAGCAGAAATCGCTTATGTGCTTTATCAACAAAAAGCCAGTTGTCAGTTTATTGTTGGCGGCGATCCTTTTCAAATACAGCCCGTCGTCATAGCCGAAGCTTGGAAAGGGGAAAATATCTATACCTTAGTAGGCTTACAGCATTTTCAATCACCACAAACCGTACCGCATGATTTTCCAATCACCACTCTGACAACCCAATATAGAAGCCTTCCCCCCTTAGGCAGCT
>Ga0316201_10001669_pt1 | contig 15157 bp, 10 predicted proteins | sample CS6wburrow_MG_FD_204516 | JGI IMG/M metagenome (GOLD analysis project Ga0316201, IMG submission 204516) | Coastal sediment microbial communities from Delaware Bay, Delaware, United States - CS-6 worm burrow | ecosystem: Environmental > Aquatic > Marine > Coastal > Sediment | place: USA... | reverse complement strand
GCCGTCGTCATCCGCGACTGCACCGCAGCTGAAAACGACGTTGTGTACGTAGCCAGTCATCTCCCAGGGATCCTCAGGTGCCAGCACCCATTCGTCCGAGACACCGATAATTTTCGCAGGATTGGCGAGATCGTGCAGCGCAACGCCGAGACGATAGACCGCCCCGTCCATGGTCTCGAATACCCCGTGGTAGATACTGAGCCAGCCTTTGTCAGTGCGAATCGGCGTGGCACCCGGACCGATCTTCGACTCGTCCCAATGATATTGCACGGGCTTCATCACCACCTCGGAATTACCCCAATGCACCAGATCCGGCGACCATGACAGCCACACGGACCAGGGGCTGATCTCTGAATGGGGACGATCCAGTCGGGCGTAACGACCGTCGAACCGCTCTGGGAAAATCACCAGGTTACGCATATCCGCCTGCGTGATCAGCGCCACCCGCTCGACAGAGCGGAAATCCCGGGTCCTGGCCAGCGCGATACGCACGCCATGGCGCGAATAGGCGCTGTAGGTAATCAGGTATTCCCCATCGATGCACGAAATCCTGGGGTCTTCCACCCCGAAAGCCTCGTACTCGGCAAATTCGCCTTGTGTCGACGGGATCATGAAGGGTTTGGGCCCTGCCGTGAATTTGAACCCGTCTTCACTCTCGGCAATGCCGATGATCGAGCGCCCGTTGCGCAGGTGGGATCGAAACAGCATGACGGTACGGCCCTCATACCGCGCGATACCGGCGTTGTGAACCGTCTCCACCGGATACGGTATATCGTCCCGGGTGAGGATCGGGTTGGCCGGACAGCGCTCGATCAACGGGGTGTCAGTCCCTGCCATAATCGTCCTCCATGCGGATAATGTCGTCTTCCCCGAAATAATCGCCCATCTGCACTTCCACCAGAACCAGCGGGATCTCGCCGGGGTTCATGATTCTGTGTACAGCTCCCCTGGGGATATCCACAGATTGCCCGGCTTTGAGCAGCATTTCATGCTCTCCCACTGTCACCAGCGCCTCCCCCCTCACCACGGTCCAGTGCTCTGCGCGGCGCTGGTGCTTTTGCAGACTCAGCCGCTCTCCCGGATTGACGACAAGCTCCTTGATCTTGTGGTCGTCACGTTCAAACAGATTTTCGTAATGCCCCCACGGACGATAGTTCTCCCGCCCCTCGAGGACCTTGTGATACACATCCACGTAGTCGTGCGCCATGCGCCGGCAGGTGAAACGTTCCTCCACCTCGCCGCGGCAGGCGCGCCGCTCGATGGTGTCAATCCTGCCCACGGCCTGCACCGCTGCATCCACATCGTCAACGATGAATCCGGTCCTGCCGTCGCGAATGATTTCCGCCATTGAACCTCGCCCAAACGCGATCACCGGCGTGCCGCAAGCCATGGACTCGACCACGCTCAGCCCGAAGGGTTCGTCGAAATGAATCAGGTGCAACAAGGCCAGCGCGCCGCCCAGCACCTCTTGTCTTTTTTCCGGCCCGACGGAACCGATGTATTGCACGGCGGATCCATCGATGTGCGGCTCGACCTGTGCCTGGAAGTACGCCTCGTCCTGCACGATCCCGGCGATCACCAGCCGCATACCGGTCCTGCGCGCCACCTCTATGGCCTCGTGGACACCCTTGTGGTGGTGGATACGCCCGAAGAACAGCAGGTAGTCTCCCGCGTCTTGCCGATAGGGAAATTGTGCGAGATCGATGCCATGATGGATGGTTGCGATGTAATCGAGTTCTCGATGCTTGTCGGCCTCACTGATCGCCACATAGTGGGTCCGCTCATTGTACTTTTTATAAACCGGCAAAATCGCCGGCGACGAGAAGCCATGGATGGTCGTAACCAGCGGCGTATTGGTAAAACCGCTGTAACTGAGCGGCAGAAAATCGAACTGGTTGTGAATGAGGTCGAATTCATCCGCCCGTCTGAATACCTCGGCGATATGCAGGCATTCCCAGACCTTTGCATCGATCGAGGGGTCTTCCGACCAGGGACGTGCGCAGACCCACGCAAGTTTGCCCCGGGTGTGCGAATCCCCGCTGGCAAACAGCGTCACATCGATACCCATCGCCACCAGCTCTTCGGTGAGCAGGCTGACCACGTTTTCCCAGGGTCCGTAATGCCGCGGCGGCGTACGCCAGGACAGGGGGCTTAACATCGCAATCTTCATAAAGGCGCCCGTGCTGAAACCAGTAACAAACTATACACCACAGTAACACAATAAGCCGGAGGAACAGCGCCGTGCAGGACGCAACAATGCCACGGTCGCATGAAATAAATCGTCTACTCTATTGAGGATTCCACTATACTCCGGCATTGCCTGCCATGCAGGCCATACCAGGCACAGGGGGCCTGTACCGCGTGGATGAGATGAATACACCAATAACAGCTATCCCCACCGCTCAGCTTGCGCGGCGCAAGTCGATCGTGATGAAGGCGAAGATCGACCGCGTCATTACCCGGCCGTATCTGCCGTCAGGCGAAGACCGCATACGAAACGTTATCACGCGAGTGTTGAGCCTGGACGAGAATGAGGCGGTTTCTATACTCGAAACCGTGTTGCAGGAATTCTCCCACCGTCACCGCTACTTCAGGGAAAGCCTGCAGCGGAATTTTGACCGGGTGGCCGGCTTTGTGCCGGATGTCGGTCGGGTGTCGAAGCAACGACAACTGTTGATTGGCGCGTACTTTACCGCGGAATACTCGGTGGAGGCGGCGGCATTATTCAATCCCTCCATGGTTCAGGTCGCGAACCAGGAGACCGACCCTGAAGGCTCCTGCCGGTTCGTTATGAGTTTCCGTGCCACAGGTGAAGGCCACATCTCCTCCATCGAGTTTCGCAGCGGGATTGTCGATGGCAACAATGATATCTACTTCGATGCTCTGAGCGACTACGTGGAAGCGCCGGAAATCCATCCCAATCCAAGCTATGACCAACACCTGTTCCGCCTGAAACTCCAGGAGATGGGGGCGAGTAATGCGGTAACACACCAGCTCCTCAACAGGCTGCCGGATAACTTCACCTTCAACGATCTGCAGGGAAAGATCGCCGAGCTGCAGAACAACGGCCAGCTCCTGTCACAGGAGAAGACAGACGCTATTGACAGGGCAATGTGGCTGGCCCGATCCAATTACCAGATTTTGTTTCGCAAGGATCACCAGATTTCCGAGCGGGTGATCTTCCCCGTGTCAGAATCCGAACGCAAGGGGATCGAGGATGCCCGTTTCGTGCGTTTTGTCGACGACGACGGCACAGTGATCTACTACGCTACCTATACCGCGTACAACGGAGAGACGATCCTGCCGCAACTCATCGAGACCGGCGACTTCCTTTCGTTCAAAGTCATTACGCTGAACGGAACCCAGGTACAGGGCAAGGGGATGGCCCTGTTCCCGAGAAAGATCCACGGTCAATATGTGATGCTGTCCCGCCAGGATGGCGAGAACAACGCCATCATGTTCTCCGACAACCTGCACTTCTGGCAGCAGGCCGAAATCCTGCAGGTGCCGGAGTACCCGTACGAATTCATACAGATGGGGAACAGCGGCTCACCCATCGAGACAGCTGAAGGCTGGCTGGTGGTGACCCACGGAGTTGGTCCGATGCGGACCTACAGCCTGGGAATTGAACTGCTGGACCTGGACGATCCGACCCGGATCATCAACCGCATTGAAGAGCCGATCCTGGTACCGAATGCGCATGAGCGGGAGGGCTACGTCCCCAATGTGGTTTACAGTTGCGGCGCACTGATCCATCAGGACGAACTGATCATCCCGTACGCTTCGGGCGACCAGCGCTGCAGTATAGCAACGCTGCAGGTACCACAGCTGTTGGCCAGGCTGAGGCAGAATGCCAGCCATCCTGACCCGGTGTCGACAGTGCGGTAGTGTAGCCGTCGCTGTTGCTACGACACTTTCTGAACATCAAGCCGGGTGGTGTCTTCACCCGCTGCCACCCTGTCCCAGCCGCGGTGGTTGTAGGCGGCAAGCAGCGCCATAAGCCAGCACAGGGTGGACTCTGCCCCCTGGTTTTCATTCGCACCCTGCGCTTCCAGTCCGTCCCGGCAACCTCCGGTCGCATAATCGCAGAGCGTAACACCCAGATCGTTCTCCCCCTGGTACCAGTTGAGACAGCGGTAAGCATAAGCAACCCATTCCTCATCCCGCGTGCAGTTGAATGCCTCGATGCAGGCATCCACCATCGCGGCCGCCTCTATGGGTTGCTGATCGAAGCGCGCCTTGCCACTACCCCGGGTTAACCAGCCGTGATTGCCGATAGCAGCGAAGTGGCGGCCGGTCTCGTCCGTCTGCACCTGTTTCAACCAGTCGAGGGCACGCAGCCCCGTTTCCAGCATGTCGCGGTCTGGAAGCCACTGCCCCGACAACAGCAGCGCCTGTGGCAGCCGGGCGTTGTCATAGCTCAGGTCATCCGCACACCAGGGCCAGTCGGTGGTAGCGTTATCCCTGAACAACTTCATGAGCCGATCGGAGAGTATCTTGCGCATCCTTTTCGCGCGGCTGTCCCCGCTGAAGCGGCACAGAAACGCATGAATACCGATGATGGCGAAGGCAATCGCCCGTGGGTGGGTGAAATGCTCGCTGGCCTGCAGCGCACGATGGAACAGGTCGACGGCAAAACCCACCTGCCCCTTATCGCGACCCAATGAAACCGCTACCCCCAGTCCCCACAGTGCGCGACCATGGGAATCCTCCGAGCCTGTTTCCTCCAGCCAATTGCGCTCATAGGACATGAAGTTGCGGAACCGGCCGCTCTGACCATTGAAGGCATGCCCCAGAAAACCCAGATAAATGGCGGCCAAGTCGCTCAGTGCGGAATCCAGGGGCTGGAGGTCCTGAAGTGTGACGGCGACGATCAACGCGCGGGCATTATCGTCCACGCAATAGCCGTGCGTCCGCTGCGCAACCGTGTACTTGGCGTGCTGCAACATGCCCGTGTCATCGGTCATCCGGCGTAAATATTCCAGCTTGATTTCCGGTAACCGCTGCTGGCGCAGTGCGAGGGTCTCCAGCTGCTGCTCGGGGACATTCTTGCGCAAGCGCTGACGCTTGGCTTCTGCAAAGGTGTCGAGATAGCGGCTGCCCACATTGCTCCAGACCATTTTTCGGCCGTAGTTGTAGGCCCTCTCCTGGATGGCGCGGCACTCATCGGGATGATCCAGCAGGTCGATGACTTGCTTTGCCAGCGCGCCATGATCCCGGAATGGAACCAGCCTGCCACGATCATCGGCGAGCAACTCCTGAGCGTGCCAGTAGGGTGTGGATACCACCGCTTTACCCATCCCCAACGCATAGGCGAGCGTACCGGAAATAATCTGCGCCTCGTTCGGGTATGGAGTGACATAAATATCTGCCACACCGATAAACTCCAACAGGTCTTCGTCGGCAACAAAACGGTCATGAAAAACGATGTGGTCTGATACGCCGAGTTCGTTTGCACGCAGATGAAGGCTGTTTCTGTAATCCTCCCCCTGTTCCGCCTTAAGGTGCGGATGGGTGGCGCCTACCACCATATAGATGACCTGCGGGTGGGCTTTAACGATCTCCGGCAAGGCATCAATGACCACCTCGATGCCCTTGCCCGGCGAAAGCAGGCCAAAGGTCAGGATGATCTTCTTCCCGGATACGCCGAACTTGTCCTTGTAAGCATCGGTTTCGACAAACGGCACGTCAGGAATGCCGTGGTGTATGAGGGCGATCTTCTCCTCCGGCACCTGGTAGATATCGCGCAGGAATTTGACTGAGAGTTCGCTCATCACCACCAGCCGGTCCGAAAGCTCGGCAAGCTGCATCATGATATGCCGCTCCTGAAGGTTGGGATCCTTCAGGATGGTATGCAGCGTCGTCACCACCGGCATCTTGAGGTCACGCAACAGTTCGATAATGAAACTGCCCCGCTTGCCGCCGAAAATGCCGTATTCATGCTGCAGACAGACCACGTCAACCTGGTTCATGTTGCATAAGTCAGCCGCCAGGCTGTATTCGTTAAGTTGACTCTGATTGATTTCAAAGCGCACCTGAGACGGGTAAGCATAGCCTTCCGGCCGGTCGTTCATCGCCACCGCCCAACAGGCTTTTTCCGGTGCATTCAACGCGATGGATTCAAGCAAGTGGGTGGTGAACGTGGCAATACCACACTGCCGGGGAAGATGGTTACCGATGAGAACAATGGACTTGAGGGCCGCCCAGTCCGGTCTTGAACCTGTCGTGCGTGAATTATCCATAAATGCCTTTATGCGCGGGAAATGTCGTGCAGCCGGAAGAACTGTGAACGGGTGCCTGTTCAGCAGGGCCTATTCTACATGATTTCATGTTTATTATCTTAACGGGTATCACCTGGAAAACTCCTGACGCAACGGGTGTTCAACGAAGCGGATGTTTCGACTTGCCAGCACACTGTTCACCTGACGGCGGATTCCTCCATTTTCTTGGTTACCACGCCGGGCAGATTGATCTCCCCTTTTCTGTTGCGGGTCTCCAGGCGCCCAATGAGTGCATCCAGGCCCTCGTTCCTGATGCTGGCGCCAAAGGAAGCGCGGTAGGTAAGCACCATGCTGATGTTCTCAAAGCTGATGTCGTAGATTTTCCACCGGTCGTGCGTACGATACAGGGCGTAGCGCACGTCAATAGTCTGCCCGCTGTCCAGAGAAATCTTTGATCGCACAGCTGTCTTCCTGTCACCGGCCTGGTAACGGGAGGGCAGGTAAACCACCTGCTCATCAGTCAGGGTATCGTCCGCGTAGGCGATCATTGCTGTGACATAGGAGCGGATGAGCAACGTGCTGATTTCATCGATCAGGCGCTGGCGCTGTTCGTCGTCTGCATCGCGCCAGTATTTGCCGATAATGATGCGCGTTATACGTGGAAAATCCAGGTTGGGAACGACAAGCGAGTTACTAAGCTCGTAGGCTACTGAGCGGTCCTGCTCGATCTGCTTGGCGCTTGCACTGAGACGGTCAAGCAGTTCGTTGATCATTCTCTCGACCATGGGTTGCGGTAGATCAGGGTCATCTGCTTGCGCAGCGGCCAACCCGACAGTCGCGAAAACAAAATTCGCAACCAGCGCCAGGGAAAGCACAGCTGATTGAAGCATCAGAGGTCCCTTGGTGATACAGGATGCAGTGTTAGTCATGGCGCCTCCCGACATAGGGCCAGTTAATCTTAACTAGCCGGAGAGGATTAGCCACTAAAAATCGCTATGTTTCCTAGTCGGTTAGTGTCGCTGCTGTTGAACAGCACTCACCGATCTGGATTTCTGGGCAAGCCAATAGAAGTGGGTAAGCCTGCAGATAGTACACCCGGAAGGCATGGAACGAAACCCGCCGTTCCTGGCGAACTGACAATTATCGTTTAAATACTGATACTTAGATATTTTTGTTGTGTATTCTTCGCCCCCTATCCCTCACTCACCACCACTCAGCCTGCGACGCACAGCCTGGATTACCTGAAAGACATAGCGCTCACTTGCACTTAACAGAAGCCAGGCCGGCAGCCTACCGCCCGGCTCGACATGGATCGAATACGTTGCATCGGTTGCCCTGCCTTGTTCAAGCTCTGCCAGTCGCCAACTTCCGCTGAACGCGTCCGGGACTACAGCGCTGCCCGATGTCAGTGACAGAGACTGTTGCCGGTCCAACTGCCAGGTCACCCTCAGCAGTCCCTCCCCCGCCTGAACCAGGTTTTCGGTCACCTGGATCACATAGTGCCTGTCAGCGACCATCAGGGGGAAACCCAAGCGCTGGTACACCGATAATGTCGACATCTGCCGCGCCAGGACACGGCTGTCAAGCACGGAGGGGATAAAATCACGAAAATGCTCGTAGTCCGAGATAACGGCATAGAGCGCTTTTGCAGAAGCGTTGATACGGGCATGTGCCCGCACTGCGGGAAACCTGGACCCATTGATTGGTTGCCGGTAGATGTCCACATCTCCCAGGCGACGCGAGAATGTCCAGTCTTCCGGCGCCAGCCCTTGCAGCGCCCCGGCAGTCACTGGCAACATGCCTGACAGAAACAGCAAACACACCAGACCCAACCCAACTTGATTAATTCGAACCATGAGCAATGCTTAATGTCAGAGATATCGCAGCTCTGCCATGGGCTGCCTGTCAACCGCTTTCCTGACCACGAGGAAAACCATGATCACAGCATTCCTCCACGACGGTACGCTGATGGCGGATCCGGCGCAACAGGGCGTGTAACGTGCGCATTCTGCTGATTTCTGCCAATCGGGAACATATTCCCGACCCGATCTTCCCTCTGGGACTTGCCTATGTAGCGGCCGCCGTGCAGCGCGCAGGACATGAGGTCGCCATTGCCGATTTATGTTTCGGCTTCAAGCCGCTGTCCGATCTCGGCAAACAAGTCGGCCGGTTTCAACCGGATATCATCGGACTTTCTCTGCGCAACGTGGACAATGCCGCCTATCCGCGCAGCGTCGATTACCTTGAACAACACCGTGAAGTGGTGGATACCCTGCGTGCGCTGACAGATGCGCCTGTGGTACTCGGCGGATCGGGTTTTTCTATTATGCCGGGAGAATACATGGCGGTGCTGGACGCTGACTGGGGTATTACCGGCGAGGGTGAACATACCCTTGTGGCATTGCTCGACGCCCTCGCACACCAATGGGATCCCCGCGTTATTCCCGGTGTCATCGACCGCAGCACAAGCAACCAGCCTAGCGGCAGGCCCTCAAATGGAATCCATCTGAATCCCCCGCAGCGACCGGCTGACTGGTGCGAGGGACTGCGTCCCGCGCGCTATCTCTTCGACTACCCCCGCTACATACGGCGCGGTGGAATGGGTAACGTTCAGACCAAGCGCGGCTGCGTTTTCAAATGCAGTTACTGCACCTATCCCCTGCTGGAAGGCAACCATTTTCGTGCCCGTTCCGCGACGGATGTCGTCGATGAAATTGAATCCCTGATGCAGGACTATGGCAAGCACCCGATATTTTTTGTCGATTCGATACTGAACTTTCCACACGGCCATGTGGAAGGCATTTGCGAGGAAATCCTGGCACGGAGTCTGAAAATACGCTGGAGCTGTTACGCTACACCTGTCAAGCTCGATCAACACCAGGCCGGGTTGATGGCACGTGCCGGCTGTGAGGGCATTGAACTCGGGAGCGATGCCGTTGATGACGGACAACTCAAACGCCTGGCCAAGTCCTTCAATGCCGATGTGGCTGAACAGGCAAACCGGTACTGCATGGAGGCGGGACTCCAGGTGTGCCAGACGGTGATCTTCGGCGCACCGGGTGAAACCGAGGCCAGCATACAGGCAAGCTGCCAGGCATTGCGGCGCATGAATCCCACGGCAGTGGTCGCCATGACAGGTGTACGCCTCTATCCCGGTACGCCACTTACTGAATCCCTCATTGCCGAGGGCCGGGTCCGTGCCAAAGACATTGGCCTGATACCCGCCTTCTATATCGAGCCCGAAGTGGCCGGCTTTCTGCCCGCATATCTGCAGCAGCAGGCCCACGAGGCCGGCAACTGGGTACTGCCCGGGCTCGCCGCCCCCCTGCAAGCGGAAAGTCAACGCCTGTTGCGCGGGCTGGGCATCGCCGGTCCACTGTGGCGACTGCTGCAGAGACCGTGGATGCACCGCCTCAACCGGAGAAAGTTCCGACACCCAAATACCAGCTGGGGCACCCCCCACCCAAGGAGGAAAGTCGTATGAACACACAAGCTGTTATATCCGATAGCACCTACCGTGAATCCATCGGCCGGCTACTGGTCCTGTATACCCAGGTCGACCTTCTGATAATGGAGATCTGCGCCGAGCGTATTGCAAACGCCCCCGACGAAGCGGCCAGTCTGGCGCTGGCAAAACAGGTCGGAGATGAAAGCCGGCATGTTGCCATTCAACGGGGCTGGATGGAGAAGTTCGGTACGGACACACAACCGGTCATTACCCCGAAACAGCAGGATATGATCCGGGCACACTTCCGCGACCTGCCCTGGCTGGAGTTTCTGGCGGACATGTATCTGTGTGTCGAGGCCCTGGGCAGCGAGGCCGTGGAGAATATCGTACCGCTGGCCGATCCGGGTACCCGGGAATCGCTGCATGTACCGCTGTCTGACGAACTCGATCACATCGCCTTCGGCGTATCCCGCCTGAAACAGGAGCTTGCACAATTACCCGAAGAGGATCGTCGGGCATTTCCGGCTCTGATTCCGCAGCGTATCGAGGCGTTGATGGAAACTTTCCTCGGTCTCGGGATCGATACACGAGTGCTGTTTGAGCGAGTCGGTGCGGACTACCGGGTACTGTGTGATGCCGTTCGCAAACGGCGCGATGAGGTTCTGCAACAGGTCGCTGCCTGAAGGATCGGTCAACCGCCATATACCGCAGTTACTAATGAGTACATTAGATAGCCGACATATCTTGAAGGGACACGCTGTGAATACCTCCCTGTACGCTCGACGGCAGCATCCCTGCTGCCGACGGTCCCGTCAAGGTATGTCGGCCATCCAATGCTCGGCTTAGTAACCTGTGGGAGCGCCAGCCTCGGGCACGAATCGCAGCCAGGAGGCCCGCTCCTACAGGACGCGTCTGCAATGGCCGGGTTGCGCTGTCAGTTCAACCCCGGAGGGTATCTCGGACCCATTTACCGATTAGTTGCCCGTACTCGAACAATAACAAGCCGGATAGAATTCCCGCACTGCCAACCATGGCCTCGGTCTGCAATGGCTCGCCATTCAACAGGTAACCCAACAACAGAGCGAGCACCGGCGTAATCAAGGTAATCAATGCAACACGGGTCGCCTCTACGTGGCGCAGTACGTAATAGTAGAGTGCAAATCCCAGCACTGAACCAACTATCCCCAGGTAAATAATCGACCACATGGCCTTGTAGGGCACGATACCCGGCAACGGCTCCCCGGCAAGGACAAATACCATTACAAGCAGCGGTACCGCAACCATCAGCCCACCGATGGTGGTGGCAAGCGCCGGAACCTCTGCGCCGATTCGCTTGACGATTACGGCACTGAGCGAGTAGGCAAACACCGAAAACACCATACCGCTAATCCCGTAGGCTGCCTGCGGACCCAGCTGCTGCGAACCAAGCGACATGATCGCCAGGCCAGCCAGCCCCAGCAGCATGCCTACGATGCGGGCGGCATTCAGCGCCTGCTCCGCCAGCCATACTGTGGCGATCAAACCGGTCACGATGGGCGCGAGACCAAATAAAACCGACATCCATCCGGAAGGTATGAACTGCGATGACCAGTACACGGATGTCATGGCAAAGAACAAACCCAGGCCGGCTGCCAGGTAGGTACGGCAGGCCTCGGCATGCCAGGGAAGCCTGACTTTGAACAGCCCGGCGACCATCAGGCCGACCACCACACCCAGAATCATGCGACTTGTTATACCAAACAGATAACCAACTCCGTCGCCACTCCACTGGATAGCCAGAGGCGTGGTTGACCAGATAAGAATAATACCAATATATGCCGCAGGTACAGACACCTTGTTACCTCCGCATGCTCAACGGATTGTGTTACACCCCAAAACAGAAAAGGCCGCAGGTTTGCAACCGTGCGGCCTTTAAAGATTCGGGATTACCGGAACATCTACTGGACAGGCAATCTCCTCAAGGCAGCACAGGGGCACAGCGCTACATGCCACAGGGGCAGTCGCCGTTTGCAGGCAATCATGTGATGCTGAAATGCGATGTTCATGGGTTCGAGTTTTTCAGACGAAAATGCCTGTGTCAAGTCGTTTATGAAATGAGGTCATGTATTGAATCGCGCTAAGTTAAGCCTATTTAGCCTATTGTAGGGTCGAATTCATTCGACCAACCACGTTGCCATTCCATCAATCATCCCGGATATAGCCACAATGTGGGTAGCCGCCAACAGCTACTGGCCGAATAAATTCGACCCTACAGAGGAAGAGCCGCCTTAACTTAGTGCCATTCAGGTCATGTACTCAATCAACGCGGTTTTCTTATCTGTTCCAAGGGGATGGTCTGAGTGCCCTGTGCGTGCATCGTGTCGACGTCTTCGACAATGAAGATGCGGTGCCCATTAATCATCGCAGAGACATCCGACGCCGTTCCTTTGGCATCTTGAAGCACCACAGCAATGACATGCAGACAGCTGAAAACCAGGATTACCGTTGCCCAGAAGTCATGCACGGATGGCAGATAAAACCCCAGCATCAACGGATGAGCCTCCATCAGCAGACCGCTCAAAGCCTGCACGACAAGTATGATCAGAATGAAGAGATAGAGGGGTGCCCACAACGGGTTATGTGCGTACCATTTCGGTAGTGGCGATCTCCCCATGGTCAGATAGAAGCGCAACATCGCGCTTATTTTGTCGATGTCGGCACGTACCGGCAACAGGGCTTTCCAGCGGGCAGTGACCGGGCCGGCGATTAGCAGCCCTATGCGCAGAATCAACCCCAGCGTCAGGCCGATACTGGCCAGTTTGTGTGACTCACTGGCCGAATTCGCGACACTGGGCGCCAGTTTCACCAGCCAGCCGGTTGCCAGCAGTGTGACAACCGACAGCGCAATCAGCCAGTGAGCAAGGCGCATCCAGCCACTCCATACCAGTACGCGTTGAATGTGACCGCCGTTCACGATCGTGGCCTTGATGGTTCATTCCCCATGATAAGCACCGCAGAGTCAGATGGTACCAGAGATTATCACCCTTTTAAGCATGAACAGTAACCTGAACCAGGGCATCACTCCAGTACCGGACAATTCAGTACCCAAGCCGGAAACTCATTCCGGAAATTCGTTGTTGGCTACCGTCTGTTGCAGTTTTTGCCAGTAGTCAACGTCAAAGAGATCGGCGTGCAGGCGGGTGAAAATCTCTTTCTGTTCCGGCGCGGTCACCAGAAAGGTGGCGAATTCCTCGGGAAAAATATCGTTGGGGTCAATCGAATACCAGGGTTCAGCGGCCAGTTCATCTTCCGGATATCTTGGCGGCGGTATCTTCCTGAACTTGCATTCGCCAATCGACATGACTTCGTCGTAGTCATAAAAAATCACGCGGCCATGCCTGGTGTATCCGAAGTTTTTTAACAGCAGGTCCCCGGGAAACAATCCGGCCGCTGCAATTTCCCGGATGGCATTACCATATTCACACAGCGCCTCCTCCAGCTCCTCTCCGCTGCAACGATTGAGGAAAAGATTGAGCGGCTCCAGGCGTCGTTCAATAAAAAGATGTTTGATAATTAATGTGTCGTTTTCGATCATGAGCTGTGAAGCGGCTTCAGTTTTGAGTTCATCGAGCAATTCATCGGTAAAACGCTCCAGCGGAAACGCGGTATAGGAAAATTCCCAGGCGTCCGACATGCGCCCCACACGGTCGCGCATCTTCACCATGTGGTACTTGTCGATAACGGCCCTGCGGGTGGTGTCCTTGGGCGGTTTGAAACGATCGCGGATCACCTTGAAGACGTAGGGGTATGAAGGCAAGGTGAAAACCAGCATGACCAGCCCCCTGCTCCCGGGTGCCGTTTCGATCTGATCGGAGGATCGTTGTATATGGTCGAGAAAGTCTCTGTAGAACTCTGCCTTGCCCTGTTTGTGAAAACCGATCTGGGTGTACAGGTCTGCGGCCATCTTTTCGGGCAGCAACGTAAGCAGGAATTTAACCAGCGCCGAGGGAAAGCGGGTATCGACGAGAAAATAAGCGCGGGCGCTGGAGAAGATGTTAGCGATATCACGTGCACTCGTGATAAGGCGGTCGACATAGGCCAGTCCATTGCCGGATCGTCGAAGACGAATGATAAAAGGCCGTTTTTCCGGGCCGATGATGGCACGTCCAACGATATAGGCGCTCCTGTTGCGATACAGCAGGGGGCGCAGAATCTGCAACTGGAAATGCCTGGGCAACAACCCGGGCATGCGGGACGTGTCGCGAATGTCACTGACGATACGCCGGATGTCGCCTAACAGATCCTTGTAGGGAAGCCCGGGGTCTGCTTCCTGCAGTATTCGGGACAGACAGTTCCTCCAGCCGTCGCGTGTAGGATAAAAACTGCGATAAACAGGATCATCGCTGTCCAGACGTTCGGTGGACACACTGGGACGGACAAATATGTTTTCATTTTTATAGTAGTGGCGGTCGAACAGCCGGACAAACACCGAATTGTAATAGGTTTCTGCCAGTTCCGGCTGCTGATGCTGATAAAGCAGAGTCACGTAGCGGAGTTTTACCGACTGCCACAGCTCGGAATCGAACTCCTCGAAACGATAGCGCCGGCCCAGCTCATCGACGGTTTCGCCGATGCGCGAGCCATACAGGCTGATTCTGTCAATCGCCGCCTGGCGCGCAGCCACCCAGTTGCCGTCAATAAAGAACCCGCGCGCCTGCCGGGTGATTTCGCGGAAAATAGCAAAGTGTTTGTTAAAACCCTGCAGAATGGTTTGCGCGATATCGCCCGCAACATTCTCCGGCAGCAGGCGTATGGACCCGGCTACCTGCGCAGGCGTTACTGTTTCAGCCGTTGGCAACATCTTTATCGTAAAACTGCTCGCTTTCCGTGGAGCCGGTTAACGCCGTGACCGATGATGATCCGCCTTGTATGACGGTGGTAATATCGTCGAAATAGCCTGCTCCGACCTCCTGTTGATGTGAGACAAAGGTGTAGCCTTTTTCGCGGGCAGCGAATTCGCGTTGCTGAACCTTTTCGACGTAATGTTTCATGCCCTGGCCGCGCGCGTAGTCGTAGGCAACATCAAACATGTTGAGCCACATGTTATGGATACCGGCGAGCGTGATGAACTGATACTTGTAACCCATGGCAGACAACTCGTCCTGGAAACCTGCAATGGTTTTTTCATCCAGGTGCTTTTTCCAGTTGAAACTGGGCGAACAGTTGTAGGCCAGTAACTGATTGGGGTTCTCGGCCAGGACGGCCTGGGCAAACTCGCGGGCAAAACCGAGATCCGGTTTGCCGGTTTCACACCAGATCATATCGGCATAGGGTGCATAGGCCAGCCCGCGCGCAACCGCCTGTTCCAGCCCGTTTCTGACCCTGAAAAATCCTTCGCTGGTGCGTTCTCCGGTAAGGAACGGTTTGTCGTAATCGTCGACCTCTGAAGTCAGCAGGTCGGCGGCTTCCGCATCGGTTCGGGCAAGCAGCACCGTAGGTACACCACAGA
>Ga0316201_10001667_pt1 | contig 15172 bp, 13 predicted proteins | sample CS6wburrow_MG_FD_204516 | JGI IMG/M metagenome (GOLD analysis project Ga0316201, IMG submission 204516) | Coastal sediment microbial communities from Delaware Bay, Delaware, United States - CS-6 worm burrow | ecosystem: Environmental > Aquatic > Marine > Coastal > Sediment | place: USA... | reverse complement strand
GGCGTGGACAACCAGACGACGCCATCGATGGCCACGACCGGAATGATTTCATTTTCCGGCTGTCCAATTTTTTGACCAGGCGACAGTCGCGACAGACGACGAGGATCACGAGCAATGAAAAACAGACTTCGCACAATGGCGCTGGCAGGCGCCGTTTCCATCGCAATCGCCGGCTGCGCGACCCAAAACGACCCGCATCAGCGTGCCAAGGTCGGTGCCGCCGTGGGGGCCGTTGCCGGTGCCGTGCTCGGCCACCAGCTGGATGGCAAATCCGGCCGCTGGGTTGGCGCCGCGGTCGGTGCACTCGCCGGCGGCGGTGTAGGGCACTACATGGACAATCAGCAGCAGGAATTTGAATCGACCATGCAGCGCGAGCGCGATGCCAACCAGCTCGAGATCGAACGCCTGCGCGACGACACGCTCAAGCTGACCCTCGATTCAGAGGTGTCGTTCGATTTCGGCAAGGCCAATATCAAGCCGACCTTCCGACCGTCGCTCGACAAGCTTGGCAACCTGTTGATGAAGTACGATCGCACCGTGGTGCACGTCGTCGGGCACACCGACAGCATTGGCTCGGAAGGTTATAACCAGGGACTGTCCGAGCGGCGCGCATCGAGCGTCGGCGACTACCTCGCCAGTCAGGGCGTTCCGCTTCAACGCCTGCGCACCGAGGGTCGCGGCGAAGGCGAACCGCGCGCCGACAACGCCACAGAGGCAGGACGCCAACTGAACCGCCGGGTCGAGATTTTCGTCAAGCCGGTTGTCGAAGGCCAGGAGCAGCGTGCCTACGAGTCACCGCGCTACTATTGATGGGCAGGACGCCGGCGTCACCGCGGTACCGGTGACGCCGACTGGCGTATTGCCGTAACTCAGGCAAGGCTGCGCGAGTTGCGGTGCAGAAAACACGTACCGTCTTCCGAGGCCATGCAGGGGCCGTACGGCGACAGCGGCGTGCAGTGGCGTGAAAACTGCGGACACTCGGCCGGCGCCTTGCGCCCGAGCACCACATCGGCACACTCGCAGCCCGCAGGCATGCGACTCTGATACGGGCGGAGTTCTTCGCGATAGTCGGGATAACGTCGGTCGGCGTTCACGTTATTGTAGGCGTTGCGCAGCCTGAAACCGGTGCCACCAACCTGCCCTACCCCACGCCAGTCGCTGTCGACCTGTTCGAATACCCGATCGAGCTGATCGCGCGCCATCGCGTTGCCCTCAGGCCGTACCAGCGAACGATATAAGTTGTCGACGCGCGCCGCGCCGCGGGTGTGCTGAAGCAGCACCGCATGCAGCGCCGACAGGATGTTGTTCGATGAATAACCGGCCACCGCGGCAGGCTTGCGGTACTTGAAAGTAAGCTGATCCCAGTCACGGGTCCCGGTCAATGCACAGCGATTGCCGGGCAGCAGCAGCGCATCGAAATCATCCGCGTTCGCCGCCAGCACCTGATCGACAAGCGGTTCGGTACGCCGCCCGCACAGCAGAACGGACAGATTGGCAGGCAAGCCGTCGAGGATCATGCCCGCCAGCGGAACCAGCAGGGTTTCAAAACCGGCGACGAAATAGACCATGTCGCGCTCGGGTTGCTGTTGCGCCGCGATCAGGGCCTCGACCGGCGAGGCTGCCGGTCGCACATCGGCTCCGTCCTGCATCGCCGCGAACAGCGATATGGGTCCACTGCCGGCCTTGTTGAGCGGCAGCCGCAGCAGGTTCTCAGCGACCAGCAGGGTAAGTTCGTGCCGCGCAAGCAGACGCAAGGCCTGGTGCACATCCGCCTCGGGGCAGATGCTGGCGGCACATCCCGGCCCCGATACGAGTTCGACCTGTCGCGGCAGGGCGCGGCGCATGTCCGACAGGGAGATGACTCGCTCCTGATCACCACACAGGTTGAGCACCCTTACCTTTTTGCGCAAAGGCAGGGATGCAATCGCCGCCAGTGACTGACGGAAGTCAGCCACGCGGACCCACCGAATCGTCTACAGGGTGCTGCGAGTAATACATTTTGCCTCGTGGTGTCAGCCACCGCAGATCTGCAGATCCACCGTGGGCACGAAATCGTGTCCTGCATGCTGAGTCGGCCACCATCCGTGAAGCAAGTGGCGGGACGCCAAAACCCGAGACTCATCGGTCTCATATTGATCCAGATTAAGTTACCCGTAAAGCCGCGCGTACCGGGGCGCCCGGAAAACCCTGCCGCGAAGGGCTTGGCGGCCGGCGGCCAAAAACGTCTAAAATCCGGTCGCAACAACCAGCCGGGGCACACAATGAAACACTACAACCACACCAACAAGTTGACCGCGTTCTGCTCGGTCACGGCAATTCTGCTTGCGTTCTCGCTACCGCTGGCGGCCGGAATCCGTGATGGCGACACCCTGTTGCAAAACGTCCGCGCGGGCGTCACCGACCTGGCCACGCACGAGCTCCAGGAAACGCTCGAGCGCCGCCCGGATACGGTGCTGATCGATGTGCGCTCACCACGTGAAATCCTGCTGCTCGGCGGCATGATCGACGCGCCGCGGTCCTACAACGTGCCGCGTGGCTGGCTCGAATTCCGGATGCAGGAGCTGGTGCCGGACCCGGACACACCGATCGTCGTCTACTGCGGTATCAATCAGCGCAGCCCGCTGGCCGCGGCGACGCTCAGCGCCATGGGCTACACCGACGTGAAGAATTACGCCGACGGGTTTTTCGTCTGGCGGGACGAGGGCCACCCGGTCGAGGCGCCCGACCTGGCCCTCGATACGATGCTGTTCAGCAAGCCGGTCAAGGTGGCCGACGGTGTGTGGTCGGCGATAGGCGCCACCGAGCCGCCCAGCTATGAGAATTCCGGACACAACAACAACCTGTCGTTCATCGTCACCGATGACGGGGTACTGGTGGTCAATGCCGGCGACAACTACCTGCTGGCGCGGGCACTGCACGAAGAGATCATGAAGGTCACCGATCAGCCGGTGAAATACGTGGTACTGGAAAATGGCCAGGGCCATGCCGCCATGGGTAGCGCCTATTGGAAGGAACAGGGCGCGCGCATCATCGCCCACGAAGAGGTCGTGGGCGAGCTCGAGACACACGGCGAACGGATCCTCGGGCGCGTGCTGCGCCGCTCGCGCGACAAGGGCATGGGGACAAAGCTGGTCATGCCGGACGAGACTTTCGCCGACCGCAAGGTCATTGAGATGGGCGGTCGCAAGATCGAGCTGTTGCGCCTCGGCCCGGCCCACAGCCCCGGCGACATTTCGGTCTGGTTACCCGACGACAAGATCGTGATCGCCGGCGACATTGCCTTCCACCAGCGCATGCTGCCGGTGTTTGAACACACCGACACCGCCGCCTGGCTCGAGACCTGGGACAGGTTCGAGGCATTGCAGGCCGAGATCGTCGTGCCCGGTCACGGCACACCGACCAACATGGCCGAGGTCACCAGCTACACGAAGGGCTATCTCACCTACATGCGCGAGCAGATCGGCGCCCTGATCGAAAACGGTGGTGGTCTTGCCGACGTATCCAGGATCGACCAATCCGCCTACGCGCATCTGGACACCTATGACGAACTGGCGCGGCTGAACGCCAGCATGATCTTCCGCGCCATGGAGTTCGAATAGGCGCAAGCCGCCGGGCGGGTAGCTTGCACCACGCCTTCAGAGTTGCTGATCAGCCCACCACTGCGGTGCCGGTATGCGGCACCGCGTCGCGGTCGAGACGCTGCCAGATTCGGTCGTGGAAATAATAGGCGACCGTGTTGACTGCCGGCTCGACCAGCGCAACCGCGCCGCCGATCACAATATCCCCGGTCAACAGGTAGGCGACGCTGAACGCGATAGTGAAATGCATCAATGCGAAGGTAAAGGTCTTGATCATGGCGACTTCCCCCCTCGTGACTCGAGGTTTATTTCGAACGTGATCAAATGATAGTCATTCTCATCTAAATCGCCAATCAAACGTTTCTCTCGAATCGATAGATTTTGTCTAAAGGCGAGCCGCCGCCTGTCCAAAGCGCCCGGGGCCGAGGTATCCCCGTGTCAGGCCGCCGCCCGCCGGTTGGCCAGTGCCACGCCGGCCAGGATCATCACACCACCGAGCAGCATGTTCAGCGTCAGGGGCTCGTCCAGCAGTAATCCGCCGAGGGCGATCGCGAACACCGGGATCAGGTAGGTCACGGTGAGGGTGCGCAACGGCCCCGCCTCCTGGATCAGGCGGAAATAGATCAGGAAGGCCAGCGAGGTCGACAGCACCGCCAGGGCGATAACCGAGCCGATCACCACCCAACCCGGTTCGGCGGGTACCGGGAAGAACGCCAGGCCCGGCATCAGCACCACGGCGGCACCGAGCTGGCTGCCGGTCACAAACACGATACCGGGCACGTGCGTGAGCCGCCGCTTGGCCAGGTTTGCGGCGACCACATAGGAAGCGGCCGCCAGCAGACCTGCCAGCACCGACAGCAACGGCGCGTTGCTCCCATTGCCGGGGATACCGACCAAAACGACAACGCCGAAGAACCCGAGGCCGACACCGAGACCACGCCGCAGGTCCAGCGACTCGGCGGCAAACGCGAACGCCCACACGGCGGCGAAGATCGGCACGGTCGCATTCAGAATCGATGTCATGCCGGCGGTGAGTTCGAGCGAGGCGTAGGCGAGCAGCGTGAAGGGTGCCGCGGCGTTCAGGCAACCCACCCCGAGCAACAGACGCCATTCGCGACGCAGGATCGACAGCTGCCCGCGTTGCAGCACCAGCGGCAACAGCACCAGCCCTGCAAGCAGGACACGCAACTCGATCAGCCAGACCGGCCCCAATACGGGTGCGGCAATGCGCATGAACAGGAACGAACCGCCCCACAGCGCGGCGAGCAGGATCAATGCAGGGAAGAAGGGTACTGCCACGGGTCTGCTGCCGGATCGTGAATCAGTCGCGCAGGACCGACAGTGCCTCGGTGACAACCTGCCCGGCGTCGCGCGCGCTGGCACCGGTGCTGCCGAGTACGCGCAGCCCCCAGATTGTCGTCATCAAGAACTTGGCGAGCACCGCCGGCGACCTGCCGTCGGCCAGCACGCCGTCGTCGCGGGCGCGCTCCAATGCATTACGCAGTGCCGTCTCGATCTCGCCGAAGTGTCTGGCAACGCGCCCCTGCACCTCGCTGTTGGTGCGCCCCATCTCGAGCACGGTATTGACCAACAGGCATCCGCGGCGGCGGCGGTCGGCACGCTCGGCGACCAAGCCGTTGAAGAAGGCCTCGATGCCCTGCAGCGGATCGTTCGCCTCGGCCAGACGCTGGCGCAGACGGCCGACCGTCTGCTGCGCATAGTGGTCGAGCACGGCAAGAAACAGTCCCTGCTTCGAATCGAAGGCCGCATACAGGCTACCCGGCTGCAGCTGTGTGGCCTCGACCAGGTCACTGACACTGGTCGCGCAATAGCCACGCTCCCAGAAAGCCCGCGTGGCGCGTCCCAGTACCTCCTCGCGATCGAAACTCACCGGCCTTGCCATCGCTGTCTGTCCAACCCTGTCTGATGAACGATGATTATAGCTTTCGCAGCGAATAGTTGAACATTTGTTCAAAAACGGCTAATAGTTATGGAACAATCATTCAATAACAAGGAAACAGCATGTCACACTTGCGTCAGAGCATTGCCGAATACGATGCGCAGAAGGCCGCAAAGGTCCCTGCCGGGATACTGCAGATCATGACCGACACCACGGCCGAACTGCAGCAACTGGGCATCAATGATCGCAGCCTGAAGACCGGCGACCAGGCACCGGATTTCGAACTGCCCAATCACCTGGGCGAAACGCGCCGCCTGTCCGAGCTGCTGCAACATTCGGTGGTGGTAGTGAATTTCTACCGTGGTGGATGGTGTCCGTACTGCAACATGGAGCTCAATGCGCTGCAGCGGGTGCTGCCCGATATCAACGCGGCCGCGGCGACACTGGTCGCTGTCTCCCCCGAAACGCCGGATAAGGCCCTCGACACCCAGGCCCGCCATGCGCTGCAGTTCGACGTGCTCAGCGACGCCGGCAACCGGGTCAGCGAACGCTATGGCCTGACCTTCGAACTGCCCGAACAGCTGCGTCCGATCTACACCAAGCTCGGCATCGATATCCCGGCGTTCAACGGCGACGACAGCTTCGTGCTGCCGGTACCGGCCAGCTACATCATCGACCGCGACGGTCGTGTGCGTTATCACTTCGTCAACGTCGACTACACCAAGCGCCTGGAGCCGGACGAACTGCTTGGCGTGCTGCGCGGTCAATAAGGCGCCGTTCCTCGCGCCGGGACATCCTGCATGATGCTTGCGCCGAACGACGCCTGCGGTTCTGCGCTCGCCGGGGCCTGGCACTGCGCTGCACGTCACCGTGCCGCGGACTTCGGGGCGGGCCCTGTCCGTTCGGTTCGGGATCGGGCAGATCGGTCACGCGCGTGACGGCGACGGATACTGCTGACACGACAGGCCCGCGCCACAGCGCTTGCCGGATACGCGGGCTATCCGAATGCCCGTTAAACATGCAGGATAGGCCCTGGACAACAGAGGTGCAGACAGCGCCCCTGTTCCTTGTCTGTCTGATCGAAGGGTGCAGTAACGATGACAATCTGGGTCGACGCCGATGCCTGTCCGCGCGTGGTCCGCGATATCCTGTTTCGCGCCGCCGAGCGCTGCCAGCTGCAGCTCACGCTGGTCGCCAATCAGTCGATCGAGATCCCGCGCTCGCGCTACGTGCGCATGTTGCAGGTGGCCCACGGGTTCGACGTCGCCGACAACGAGATCGTCGCCCGTGCACAGGCCGACGACCTGGTGATCACGGCCGATATCCCGCTCGCCGCCGAGGTCATCGGCAAGGGTGCGCACGCAATCAGCCCGCGCGGCGAACGCTTCACCCGGGACAATATCGGCGAGCGCCTGAACATGCGCGATTTCATGGATACGATGCGGTCGAGCGGCCTGACCGGTGGTGGACCACCGCCGCTGTCCAGCGCCGACAAGCAGGCGTTCGCGAACGCGCTGGACAGCTACCTGGGAAAGGCCGGCCGAGACTGAGCAGGCAGGCCGCTACTCGCCGCTGTCTTCCGGGTAACCCGCTTTGCGCCATGCCGCGATGCCGGCGCGGAAGTACTGCACCTTGCTGAACCCCCATTCGACCGCCCAGTCCGCGGCGCGCGAACTGCGGTTGCAGCGCACGCCGCTGCAATAGAGTACGAACGGCTGATCCTTGGCGACATGGCTCGACAGCTTGGCGAAGTTGAAGCTATCCGACAGGTTCAGGTGGATGACACCCGGAATGTGGCTGCGCGCATACAGGCGCGGATTGCGCACGTCGATAAAGGTTACGCCATCGGCATGCATCTGCCTGGCCTGCTCCAGCGTGATCGTGGTCGCCCCTGCAACCTGCTCCGGCGATTCGTAACCGGCCGTCGCCGCGAGCGCGGAGGCCGCGAAACCCAACAACAGCGCCAGCAACAACGGCCGCAGGGAAAGCGCCGGTGTCGTGCGATTGCAACTGTGGATTACGCCATTGGCCGTCTTCATAACTGAACGCTCCGTGGTTGGACTACCGATCAAGTCAGCCCGTTCGACGTTGCGATGTTCGTGACCTCGAACGGGTCGCGGGCGCTGCCGATCAACTGCGCCGGAATGATAAACGCTGCGCCGGGCCATCGCATCCGGGACGGCTGCCGGCCACTGTATCGGGCCTGCACGACGCCGCATTTCTCGCTGGCCGCGCTGCACCGACCGCCGCACTACTGGCACTGGTACGCTGCCCGGGCAGGTCGCGCCGGCGGGCTGGCGTGGTGTTGAGATCGTGATGGGCTGACGGGAGGGAGATGGCCCGACCTTTGCGGCGCGTTCAGATGCGTGGCGCAAACCACGCCCGATCCTCAGATCAATCCGGTTTGCTGTCCGACCGGCGCAGCTTCAACGGCTTGTTGCCAGCGGGCTTGCCCTTGCCCCTGATCACCCCTTTGGACGGACCTGCAGGCGTGCCCTTGGCCGACCCCTTGCCTGCCGGCTTGCTGAACCCTTTGCCGGCAGCCTTACCTGCGCCTTTGCCCTTGATCGGCGACTTGCCCACCCCGGCCGACGCACGCTTGTCGGGCCGCTTGCCGCCGGCCTTGTGGGCCTTTTTGCCCTCGAGGTCGGCGGCCTTGCGCGCATGCCCGCCGGATGTCTTGTCGTGCTTGCCGGTTCTTGCCGGGTCGTGATCGGCGAGCCGCTGGATGCCCATCTTGCGCTGGCAGATCCACGTGGCCTGCAGGTCGGCGAGCGTTTCCTTGGGCATGCCTGCCGGCAGGTCGACAGTCGTGAAATCGTCGAAGATCTCGATGTGACCGATGTACTTGCTCTCGATATCGGCCTCGTTGGCTATGGCGCCGACGATATTGGCAGGCTTCACGCCGTGCTCGTAACCGACGTCCACGCGGAAACGCTCCATCTCGATATCCGGGTAGTCCTTGAGCGGCTTGGCATCCGGCTCCAGGACTTTCTCCACGCGCGGCCGGTCCGGGCGCGGCGCACGCGGCGGCTTGTCCTTGCTCCAGCTGTCGTTCCCGTCGCGGCGTTCGCTGCGGGCCTTTTCCTGGCGACGCTTATCATCTTTCGGATCGAGCAAAAGCGGCACCTCGCCCTGCGCGAGCCGCGCCAGCGCGGCTGCGATCTGCAGACCGTCATAGTCGCCTTCCTGCTCGAGCTCGCTGACCAGCCGGTAGTAAATGGCCAGATCCTCACCGGCACACGCCTCGCGTACGCTGTCCTTGAAACGCTCGGTGCGACGCACGTTGATGTCCTGCACCGACGGCAGGTCCATCTGCTGGATCTGTTGGTTGGTGGCCTTTTCGATCAGGCGCAGCATGCGCCGCTCACGCGGCGCGACGAACAGGATAGCCTCACCCGAGGCGCCGGCGCGGCCGGTCCGACCGATCCGGTGCACGTACGACTCAGTGTCGTGCGGGATGTCGTAGTTGATGACATGACTGACACGCTTGACGTCGAGACCGCGCGCCGCGACATCGGTGGCCACCAGGATGTCGGTCTTGCCATCGCGCAACCGCTCGACGGTGCGCTCGCGCTGCGCCTGGACCACGTCGCCATTCAGGGCCTCGGCGGCAAACCCACGCGCGCTGAGCTTTTCGGCCAGCTCGACCGTCTGCGTCTTGGTGCGCACGAAGATGATCACGGCGTCGAAGGTCTCGTTTTCGAGGATGCGGGTCAGTGCATCGAGCTTGTGCAGCCCGCTGATCTGCCAGTAGCGCTGGCGGATGTTTTCGGCCGTGGTCGTGCGCGAGGCGATCTTGACGTGCTGCGGATCCTTGAGGTGACGATTGGCCACCTTGCGGATCGCGTCCGGCATGGTCGCCGAGAACAAGGCGATCTGACGTTCCGGCGGCGTGTGCTCGAGGATCCACTCGACATCGTCGATGAAGCCCATGCGCAGCATCTCATCGGCCTCGTCGAGCACCAGCGCCTGCAGTCGCGAGATATCCAGCGTACCGCGGCGCATATGATCCATGACCCGCCCCGGCGTACCGACCACGACCTGCACACCGCGACGCAGGTGGCTGAGCTGCAGCCCCATACCCTGCCCGCCGTAGATCGGCAGCACATGAAAGCCGGGCAGGAAGCGTGCGTAGGTCTGCATGGCCTCCGCCACCTGCAGCGCCAGCTCGCGGGTTGGCGCCAGCACCAGCAGCTGCGGGTAGTTGGCGGACGCGTCGATGCGCGCCAGCAACGGCAACGCGAAGGCCGCGGTCTTGCCGGTGCCGGTCTGTGCCTGGCCGAGCAGATCCTTGCCCGACAACAACAACGGGATGGCCTGGGCCTGAATCGGCGACGGCGATTCGTAACCCACCTCGGACAGCACGGCAAGCAAGGCGCCAGGCAGACCCAGCGAGGCAAAATCGGAAGCTGTTTCGGACATTCAGGAAGACCCGTGTGGGTTGCGGCATGCAAACAGAGCATTGCGGGGCGCATATCATACGCTTTAATGACCGCATTAGCGATACCTAATAAAGCACCGCTGCCGACGAACTGCACCGGATACTCGGCGTCGTCGAGACCCTGCGCGCCCTCCCCGGGCTCGTCTCCAGGCTGCTGATCATCATCGGCGCGTGGTACCTGATGCGCCTGCTGTGCAAACAAAGCGGCTACCGGATCGAAAGGCGGGTACCGCAGCGCATGCTCAAGAAGACCACGCCGGTCATCGAGGGACTGCGTGCCGTGCTGCTGGCCGGCTTTCTGGTGTGGCTGGCCGAAGGCCGGTTCGACGGACCCGCCCACAACACGCCGAAAGTCGTGCCGGCCGTGCGGGCGGGTGACGTCTGGGTCCACCGGCTGCTGCAGTCAGACCCGCACCCGTTAACCCAACTCCCCTTCGGCGACATCGACCCTCGGTGTACCCGGGGCGTTAAGATGGCACGATGCGTTACGCCAGTCAGACCGCCGGCCCAGGTGCGGCGCGAACCGCGCGCGCCTGTGCGATCCACCTTCCAGCCAGGCGCGGCCGATACGACAAACCGCTTGCCGCAGGGTGCGGAACTCGCGCCGACGCGCTGTTACACTATCGCGGCCTCATTCAAGGAAACCATCAAGGCAGGCGAAATTCGTGTTGCCCCTGAAAGAACGATGCGCGGTACTGTCATAGCTTTCAATCCGCTCCTGCAACCGGCGTCGGGGTACGCGCCGTCCGGCAGCCCGATAACCGCAGAGACCACAGTCCCATGACGCTTGCACTGATGGTAGCCGTGCCGTTTCTCGGGTCCGCGCTGGTCGCCTGGGCAGGCAATCACGGGCGCGTGCGATCGGCGGTCGCAGCCGCCCTGACCACCCTGTGCGCGCTGCTGTTGCTGGCACCCTCGATCGGCGAGGTGATGCAGGGTGCAACCCTGCTATGGCGCCATGACTGGATCCCGGCGGCAGGTCTCGCACTGAGCTTCCGTCTCGACGGCCTCGGCCTTTTGTTCAGCCTGATGATCCTGGTCATCGGGCTGCTGGTGATCCTGTACGCACGCTACTACCTGGCGGAAAGCGACCCGATGGGGCGCTTCTATGCCTACCTGTTGCTGTTCCAGGGTTCGATGCTCGGCATCGTGCTGTCGGAAAACCTGATCCAGCTGCTGATCTTCTGGGAGCTGACCAGCATCAGCTCGTTCCTGCTGATCAGCTACTGGCGCCACCGCGACGACGCGCGTCAGGGTGCGCGCATGGCACTGGCCGTCACCGGCGCCGGCGGCCTGGCGATGCTGGCCGGGTTCCTGCTGCTCGGCGAGATCGTCGGCAGCTACGAGTTGTCGGTCATCCTGCGTTCGGGCGACCTGATCCACGAGCACCCGTGGTACGTGCCCACGCTGGTGCTGATCCTGCTGGGTGTGTTCACCAAGTCGGCCCAGTTCCCGTTCCATTTCTGGTTACCGCATGCGATGGCGGCGCCGACCCCGGTCAGCGCCTACCTGCATTCGGCGACCATGGTCAAGGCAGGCGTGTTCCTGCTGGCACGCCTGTTTCCTGCCCTGTCGTATTCCGCGGAGTGGACCATCCTGGTCGGCGGGGCCGGTCTGATCACGCTGCTGCTCGGCGCCTACACGGCGTTGTTCAAGCACGACCTGAAAGGTCTGCTCGCGTATTCGACCATCAGCCACCTCGGCCTGATCACGCTGCTGTTCGGCATCGGCACGCCGCTGGCCGCGGTGGCCGGCGTGTTCCACATCATGAACCACGCAACCTTCAAGGCATCGCTGTTCATGGCCGCCGGCATCATCGATCACGAGGCCGGCACGCGTGACATGCGCAAGCTCAACGGGCTGTGGAAATACATGCCCTACACCGCTGTTCTGGCCATGGTCGCGGCCGCGGCGATGGCCGGCGTACCGCTGATGAACGGCTTCCTGTCCAAGGAGATGTTCTTTGCCAAGACCGTGTACGTCACCGTCGACAGCGCGATCCCGTGGCTGCCCATCTTCGCGACGATAGCCGGCGCTTTCGCCGTCGCCTACTCACTGCGCTTCATCCACGATGTCTTCTTCAACGGTGAGCCGATCGATCTGCCGAAGACGCCGCACGAGCCGCCGCGCTGGATGAAGGTTCCTGTCGAGATCCTGGTCGTGATCTGTCTTGTCGTCGGCATCCTGCCGGCGTGGACCTTCGGCCCGCTGCTCGCGACCGCCGCCGCGGCGACGCTGCAGACCGAACTGCCCGCATACAGCCTGTCCATCTGGCATGGCATAAACCCGGCACTGATCATGAGCATGGTGGCGCTGGCCGCCGGCGCACTGATCTATGTCGTCCGCGAACCGCTGATCCGCTGGCACGAGCGCACAATCGGCCTCATCGATGCCCGCAGCTATTACCAGTGGCTCGAACAGCGACTGTTCAGCGGCGCCGACCGGCTCGACACGTGGCTGCACCGACCGGCACTGCAGCGCATGGTGGCGTTCGTGATCGCCGGCGGCATTGCGATGGCGCTGGCCGGATTCTGGGACAGCGGCCCACTGGGCGGCGAGCTGCCGCTGTCAACGCTCGACCCGATCAGCCTGCTGGCGGGGCTGACGCTGTGCGCGGCGGCCGTCGGCACGGTCATGCTGCACCACCGGCGGTTGTTCGCGCTGCTGATGCTGAGCGTGGTCGGTCTGATCGTCGCACTGACGTTCGTGAAATTCTCCGCACCCGACCTGGCGCTGACCCAGCTGTCGGTGGAAGTGGTCACGGTCGTGCTATTGCTGCTGGCCCTGTATTTCCTGCCGGCAACGACACCTGTCGAGTCGAGCCGGGCCCGGCGCCTGCGTGACGCGGCGTTCGCGATCGCCGCGGGGCTGGGCGCCTCGGCGTTGACCTGGGCGGTGCTGACCCGGCCCTACGACAGCATCTCCGACTTCTTCCTCGCCAACAGCGTGCCGGGCGGCGGCGGCACCAACGTTGTCAACGTGATCCTGGTGGACTTCCGCGGTTTCGACACGCTCGGCGAGATCACGGTGCTGGCGATTGCGGCCATCGGCATCTACACCCTGCTCGACGGCCTGCTGCTGTCCGCACCGGAGACCGATCGCAAAGGGCGTGGCTGGAGCTGGGATGCGCACCCGGTGATCCTGGCGTCGTTCTCGCGGCTGCTGTTGCCGTTGGCACTGCTGGTGGCGATCTTTGTCCTGCTGCGTGGCCACAACCTCCCGGGCGGCGGCTTCATTGCCGGACTGATCACCGCCGTGGCGCTGATCACCCAGTACCTCGCCAACGGCATCGCCTGGACGCGGCCGCGCATGAGGCCCCGCCTGCACCCGATGATCGGTATCGGCCTGCTGATCGCCACCGCGACCGGGCTGGCGAGTTGGGCCTTCGGCTACCCGTTCCTGACCTCGACCTTCACCCACGTGCACTGGCCGGTGGTCGGCGAGTTCGAACTGGCGTCGGCAATGCTGTTCGACCTTGGCGTGTTCCTCGTCGTGGTCGGCGTTACCCTCGTGATCCTGCTCAGGCTCGGCCGCGTGCATGATACCGCCCGCCCGCCACCCGCCGGCGACACGTCGGAGGACGACGACTGATGGAACTGTTGCTGACAATCGTCATCGGCGTACTGACTGCCTGCGGTGTCTACCTGACGCTGCGCGCCAGGACTTTCCCCGTAGTGCTCGGCCTCACGCTGATGTCGTACGCCGTGAACCTGTTCCTGTTCGTCATGGGCCGCCTGACGATCGGCAGACCGCCGATCATCCGCGAGGGCGCCGGCTACGCCGACCCCTTGCCCCAGGCGCTGGTGCTGACCGCGATCGTCATCAGCTTTGGCATGACCGCGTTTGTCGTGATCCTGTCGTTGCGCGCGCGTGCCGAGTTGGGTAACGACCATGTCGACGGTGAGGAGCCACCACGATGAACCAACTGGTTATTGCTCCGCTGTTGATCCCGCTGATCGCCGGCATGATTCTGATCCTGATGCGCGGCATGGCAACGCCCCGGCACCGCGCGCTCAGCATCGCCGCGAGCGTCGCGCTGGTCGGTGCCGCGGTTGCCTTGTTGCTCCTGGTCAGCGATGGGCAGGTCGAGGTCTACCGACTGGGCAACTGGCAGGCACCTTTCGGCATCGTGCTGGTAGCCGATCGGCTGGCGGCGGTCATGGTGCTGATCACGTCGATTCTGGCGATCAGCGTGTTGCTGTACGCGGCGTGCGGTTCCGACCAGAGCGCGCGCTATTTCCACGTCCTGTTCCAGATGCAGCTGTTCGGTCTGAACGGCGCCTTTCTGACCGGCGACCTGTTCAACCTGTTCGTGTTCTTCGAGGTGTTGCTGATCGCCTCGTATGGCCTGCTGTTGTTCGGCGCCGGTCGCCAACGCACGCGTGCCGGATTGCACTACGTGGTCCTGAACCTGATCGGCTCGACGCTGTTCCTGTTTGCCGTCGGTACGCTGTACGGCGTGCTCGGCACGCTGAACATGGCCGACCTGGCCATGCGTCTTCGCGAGCTGGCGCCGGCCGACCTCGGCGTCGTGCGCGCCGCCGGCCTGCTGCTGTTCGTCGTGTTTGCGCTCAAGGCCGCGCTGGCGCCGCTGCACCTGTGGCTGCCAGGCGCCTACGGACACACCAGTGCGCCGGTCGCGGCCATGTTCGCGATCATGACCAAGGTCGGGGCCTATGCCATCCTGCGCGTCTACAGCCTGATGTTCGGACCGGACAGCGGCCCGGCGGCGGGGTTGCTCGACGCATGGCTGCTGCCGCTGGCGCTGCTCACTGTCGTGGCCGGCACCGTCGGTATGCTGGCCAGCCGACGTCTGTCGCAGCAGGCCGCCTACCTGGTCGTCGTCTCGGCCGGCACGCTGCTCACCGCATTCGGCCTTGGCGGCGCGAATGCAGTCGCCGCCGGCCTGTACTACCTTGCCCACTCCACGTTTGCCGCGGCCACCCTGTTCCTGCTCGCCGACATCATCGGCAAGGCGCGCGGCAGCCTGCAAGACCACCTGGTCACCGGCCCGGGCCTGCCGCGCGGGCAGTTGCTCGCCGGGCTGTTCCTGCTTGCCGCCGTCGCCATCAGCGGGCTGCCGCCGCTATCGGGTTTCCTGGGCAAATGGCTGATCCTGCAATCCAGTTTCGGTACGCCGTGGATGGTCTGGGTGGTTGGCGTGCTGCTGGTGACGAGCCTGCTCGGCGTCATGGGACTGGCGCGCTCGGGCAGCCAGCTGTTTTTCGATACTGAACCGCGTGCCGATGC
>Ga0316201_10001666_pt1 | contig 15173 bp, 7 predicted proteins | sample CS6wburrow_MG_FD_204516 | JGI IMG/M metagenome (GOLD analysis project Ga0316201, IMG submission 204516) | Coastal sediment microbial communities from Delaware Bay, Delaware, United States - CS-6 worm burrow | ecosystem: Environmental > Aquatic > Marine > Coastal > Sediment | place: USA: Delaware... | reverse complement strand
ATTTGGAGAGCCAACCCTTCGGGACAGGGCCATTTTTCCCCATGACTGCGTTGCACTTTCACTCGTGTACCCCAGTCGCTCCCGGCCTCCTGCCTCACGCGACATTGGTACATCCCTGTACGGCAAGTACACCGCGTTCAGTGCGCCTTGTCCTGCGAAAAAATGGCCTCTGTCGATGGATATTCGCATAGTGTTAACAGGCCCTAGGGCTGATTACCCCGATTGGCGCGTACGTTATCCTTAATGTATGTTGCATACGCGGTGCGTAAGGCCGCACTGATCGACCCATGTGCGGTAATGATCAGCGGCAGAAGCCTTTCGACACGATCACGATCGCTTCCCAGCAGAAAGTAGCTGTCAATCAGGAACAGATCACGGCCAGGCCCGCTGCTCCAGCGCTCTACAGGGGTCACTCCGGTATCTTTCTCAACCGTCAAGCCGGCCCTGGATGCACGCCTCATCGTCAGGATACGGTCGAGAACAGCCGCCACCATCGTCTGCTCGCGCATCGTGGGCGGAGGGTCACCGGTGGGTCGATGGATATCGAAGGCGGCCACCATCGGTGGATCGTATACACCACCATAGTAGGAGTTGGTCGCATTGAGCCCACTACCCGCCTGACGGGCCCGGTTCATATATTTGTAGACACCTGAGGTGTCCTGCTGCGCCCAGGTGAGCCAGGTTTCCAGCCAGGCCAGGCCACGTCTCGCTTTCTCACCCTCGTTTACGGTCATACCGACACTGGTATCCGCCGCTGACGGCGCACTACAGAAACCGGAAAAACCATTCAGGCACAATATCATCAACGTATAGCTATCGGTGTTGTTCTCCGCCTGGGCAGGATAATTGTTAAGAAACTCTATCAATCTCCTGTGGCCATAACCTATATCACGAGTGCCAATAGAACCATGCCCCGCCTCATGCAGCAGGACAAATGCCTTCTTTTCATCCTGAGACAGCGGGGTATGAATCGACAGGGGAAGAAAATACTGAGGACAAAGTGTCATCCAGGCACTCGTACCCCTTCCCTGATTGAAGGCAATAGCCGTTCGACAGGTGGTGTTGCACTGTGTGCCGTGGCGGTTGCGGGAGCGCATCGTCGTATCCAGGTGGTTGCGCCAGGTCACCAGGTTGGAACGGATGACAGTGCGCCTTCCAAGCCCCCCAAAATAGGCGTTTAACGCGCCATCCCCATCTGCATCCCCCACCACCAGTTTACCAAGCGCTGTGTTTATCCATCCGACTGAGGTATTAATTGAACTGATCAGTACCGTCCTCTCCGCCGGATCCAGGGATCTGAATTGAGGCGAACCCGCCGGGCAGGGTGTTGTGGTGGAGCTTGCGCCCGCGGGCACCACCTCGACCTTGCGCCGGCCTGGATAGTCGGACACACCGGTGCTGGCACCCGGATGCGGAGCGAGTGTACGCAGCGGCAGCAGAGGAACCGGGCAAGCCGGACCAGGATTATCGTGGTTCTGCGCCGAAAACTCGGCACTTACCCGGCTGATCCGCCGGGTCGCCAGAGTGGGTCCGAAATCAACCATCTCATCTTCACTGATGAAACCTTCCAGGGTTATCGGACAACCCCTCAGCGGATTGGCAGCACGGGTCAACATTCGACCAATTTTCAGTCTGTCCTGTGCATCCAGCGTCGAGCTTCCATAGGCGAAAAAAATATCTTCATCCCGCCCCCCCGTGCGTTGATCGTCTATGCGATATTGATCGTCGGTTACGACTGGATTCTGGTGCGACGGAACCACCCGTTTCGAACGCACTTCATCCAGACACTTCAAGGTAGCCTGATCCACGACACCGGGCGTCGCACCCGATATAGATTCCGCAGACTGGAATGCCTGGATACCGCCCTCGGTATCCGGACCGAAAATCCTGTCCACACCGTCGCTGCGTGGTCCGTGCGGCCCTAGGTTATAACCCAGATCCACCAGCGCCTGTTGAATCAGCCCAACTGCCTCACGCCGTGGCGTCCATCTCCTCAGATCTCCCACGCCGGCGTAGATATCGACAATCGTCGTCTGTTGAGGAAAAAAAACCGGTGCGCTTCGCCCCCCCAGCAGCGCGGGATTGCATAGCCGCTGAACCAGGCTGGTTGTGCCCTGCTGTTGCACAACATGCGCCAATTCGTGAGCAAGCAGCCTTTTTCCGCTGTCACAAGCCGGCGCATAATATCCTCGATCGAAGACAATATCCTGCCCAGTCGTATAAGCCTTGGCGTTGATGCTCCTGGCACTCTGCGCCGCATCCGGACCGGTATGTATTCTCACCTGACTGAAGTCATAGCCGAAGCGGGATTCAAAATAGTTACGCGCAGCCGGTTCGAAAGGCTTGCCGCCGCCGCGCAGATCCATTATCCGGGACGCGACATCCGGACTCACTTGTGGTGCCTTCTCCGGCTGCCAATTTTGCGCGGGGAAACGGTGCAGCGCCTCTTTGCATTCCCGGCACTGACGCCGGATGTAAACAGAATGACGCGCGCCACTCGCAAGTTGTTCCGCATCACCGGGTGCAGACATTCTCATCACCTGCTCGGCAACACGATCAGCCTCCTGCTCATACGGATCGTCCGCTGTATTCACGCGTAGCTTTGCCTGAATCCGCCTGCCTGTCCCGGCATGCAGGATGGAGCTCACCGCCGAGGAGTGACGGGGCGTGATCGGCCCGGCAGGCTTTCTCAAACTGCCGGCATCCGCTTTTATTGCACGAGTGTCAATTTCAGGGCTCCCTGATTTTTAATCTGTCATTCGCCTTTTTGATCAGGCTGGTTGCCGTGTTCTGCTTGATTCCCAGCTCCTTCAGCCGATTGACATCTGACTCCGCCAGTTGCTTGACCGTGGTGATGTTATTGGCCTCCAGCACCCGGATATTCGCCGGCGTGATGCCCTCGATACTGGAGACAGGCTGTTCCGCATTGATGATCGGCGTAACATTGGTACGTAGTTTCTTGAGCTCCAGGATATCTTTCTCCATTGCCGAAAAACGCTTTTCTGAGGAGCTCCGCTCCTGCTTGAGCCGCGTGATTTCAGACTTCAGCTCAGTCACGTCAGCTTCCGCCTGCCGTTTATCCGCCTCAACGGCGTCAACCCGTTTAACCAGTACATTGTTATAATCGGACTCAAGCGCCTGAAAGCGTTTTTCCGCTGCCTGCTTCTCCTCTCTAAGGGTGCTCAGTTCACTCTTCAGTGCTGTCACCTCTTTTTCAGCCTTCTGTTTATCGGCCTCGACAACGTCAACCCGCTTTACCAGTACATTGTTGTAATCGGACGCAAGTGCCTGGAAGCGTTTTTCCGCTGCCTCCTTCTCCTGCCTGAGAGTACTCACTTCATGCTGCAGCGCAGCCACCTCCCTTGTGGTCCTGGCCCGCTCTATCTCGATGCTGTCGACCTTTTCCAGCAGCACCTGATTGGTTGCAGCAACGGGTTTTGCCGTCTTTCCAACCCCAGGTCTGTAGCGATACTCAGTCCCGACCAGATCCCGGAAACTACTGTTGTCTTTGTAACCGGCCCTGACCAGATCGTTCAGACCCTTTTTCACCAGGTCCCCGCCTGCCAGCGAGACGGCCTGCAACATGTTGCTGTGATCGGTATTCATCACCGCGCTGAAGGCACCCAGTTGCTGCGGACCGATGGCCAGAGTTCTGTTCTCCTTTTGCCGGAAGTAGTTCGGCAGCACCAGACAACAGAGGCGTTCTATCGCCCAGGAGACCAGCGGTCCGATTGGGATCAGGGAGAGCCAGTAGGAGAAGGCGCTAAAGGTTTTTACATACTTCCGCTTGGTGAAGTTGCAGATGTTGTAGACTTCCCCACTCTTCAGAGTAAGGCAGCCGAGATAGACCTTGTCGACCTCGGTATCGCATTCGGGACACTGGATCAGCAGGTGATTGCAGAAACAGTCCTTGAGATACTGCAACAAACCCGACAGAAGCTGATAATAGGCGGCAATCACATCGGTGCGATACTGCTGCAGCAGCGGCCGTTGCTGCTGGTAGGCCTGCAGTTCATAGGTCAGCACAGTGATCGACTGGCCAAGGTGATTCAAAACATGCACCTCCTGCTGAGAGTCGTTTAGCGCAACGTCCACCGGCCCGGCCTGTACCGGTATGCTGCTCAGCAGTTCCTTTTGATAGCGGCGCGGATCACCCGGAATATACTGCATGTCATGCATCGCATAACGGGTGGCAACCACTCCATCAAGTTTTCCTCCCCGAACATATTTCAGGCTGATATGGCCGGCCGCATCGAACTGATGATAGAACTGACCACTCCAAGCCTGGAGGCCATCATCGGTCTGTTTCAGGCCACTGACATCGAACCGGCACAGCGCCTTCTTGTCGCCAATGTCCGCAACCAGAAACAGCACCAGGTTTTTGCTCAGATTCGCAGCGCTGAACCCGGCAGATGAGTTGCTGCCCGGCGCATCGGATTGGGCCAGCACCAGACCATCGCTCCCCTGCACCGGCCGTTGGTTGACCATTGGCAGCAAAAGCATCACCGGCTGGGCCGCAACATCCGCATCCAGGGCTGCGCTGAAAATCGCCAGCCGGTTGTATTGGCCCTTGCTGCAGTCGGCTTTATCGACCGCCGCGGTGCAGACCAGACGCGTCCCCTTGACATCAAAATCGATGTGCCCTGAGGCGGGAAAAGCCCAATCCGGATTACGCTCGATCTTCTGCTCGGCAAACAACGCGTCAGGATCGATCAAATAGGCCCCTTTACACAATCCGACCGCATACAGCTGCTTGGTCGACCAGGGAGACTGTTTCAGCTGCACCACTTTTACACCACACATGAAGCTGGTCTGCCATTCGACCTCTATCTCGCAGCCATCCTGATTGATCTCCCCCAGTTTTCCACGGGCAAACAGGCTATCTTCCTCATGCACGATCCCCGCGATATGGATGACATTGTCCGAGTTGATGGTCAGATCGCTGATACTGCCCTTATCCAGCTGCGGCACATCGAAGTAACCAACCAGGTCGCCCAGACAGGCCTTTTCCAGCTGCTGGAAGAGAAACACCCTGGCGCTGCTGCGGCGCCAGCCGAAGGCCAGTTTCCCCTCGGGATGCAGGCGCACATGATCCAGTGGCTCAGGCGTAAACCAGGTTGCCCTGCAGCGTTCGTCGGCAGCAAAGGGATACTTGGGAAAAGCCATATTCTGGAACTGGGCGCAGAAGGTCTTGCTGCGCAGATGGCTTCTCAACCGCTCGTAGAGATCCTTCAAAAGCGCGTGTTCGCAGTGTGAGATATTCAATACTGTGGAGGACTCACCCTGCCTCGATTGGAACAGGATATTGGTCAGGGTCAGGGTCCGTCGTTGCACCGGCCGGATCAACTCATGCCCGCATTTGGTTAGGGCGCATCTGGCCTTCACATTGGTATCCCCTAGTTCGCCGGTGAGGGTTTCGATCAGACCAACGATGCAGTCATCGTAAAAATCGAACAGCAGCGTATCGCGCAGACGGTCCATCCAGCTCTCGCTGTCGGCCTCATAGCGTTCGATACGGACGACCAGCTCCCTATCATCGGTATGATCCAGATAGAGACAGAGGCCCGGTTCATCGTCAAGCGTCGCTGGATCGATCTGCGCCTCTTTCAGAAGCTTAAGGATATTCAGGTTTCTGAGTGACTTGTCGGCCGCCTCGACCACCATGTCGTTGCCCATGCAATCCAGCGCATAACCTGTGTTCAGCAGCACCCCGGCCGGGTCCTGCGGATCACACTCCAGCGTCAGCCCGCAGACAACTCCCCAGCCGTGCAGATGCCGGTTGTGCCAGCGCAGGTCGCGTTCCTGACAGAGATGGTCCAGCGCATCCTGCACTGTGTTGACTTGCGGCATGTCGCAGCTGTTATTGTCAAAACAGATGTCACCGGCATGCAGATCCGTGAGGCTGGGAAACTGGGGTAGCTGGCAGGCGTTGTAGCGGTCGCATTCGCTGGTCTCGGGCAGGGTCAAAACAGCGGCCGAATCCACATCCACCAGCAGCATGTAATGGTGCACTTCACCTTCCGGCGGAACGCCTCCAGCGGTCTCCGCGTCCTGCAGCAGCACTTCGCCCTGCTGGTGAATCGATTCGCGCACAGGCGTGGTCCAATAGTCGCCTGCCAGCAGTGGAAAATCGGCCAGTTGGAGCTGCAGGCTGATAACCCGCAGCTCGATGCCGAGGGTGTCGCCGCCCTGCGTCACATGCCCGGGCTTATCCAACCCGACGCCGCTGGTCAGGTCGATCCCGCCCTCGAAACCCTCGGTGAGCTGCCAGTCTGAGCCGATCTTCTCAACCCGACACCAGCCGTCCCAGCGGCGGACGAATGCCTTTGCCAGGGGTGTGGAATCGGAGAAACTGTTGACCGGAGACTGGCGCTGGCCGTCGATAATGCGTTGATTGCCTGGATCGCGTCCAAGATGCACACCCAGTTGTTTCTCGGTGACATCGTCGAAGAACTCGTATACGAACTGATTGCTGGCGAAATCGGGAGGTACATCCGCCGTGGCATAGGCCTCGGCGCCGTTCTCCGACGACCATTTCAGCACCACCGCTTCAGGCTGGTCGGCGATGTCATAACTGACATCATGCACCTCGACCCGAAACAGATAGTTACCCACCGGATCGTTGAGTTCCAGCTCGTCTGCGCAGGGGTCGCAGGGATCGGCACTGGTAGCGAAGCTGCGCAGCACCAGCCGCAGACGGGCATCGCCGATGGAGGGATTGACATCGGGACAGATTGGATCGATTCCCGCATCGCACCACTTCACCTGGGCCATGGTCTGGGTGCGGGTTGTGGTATCCGCACCATGCAGTCCTGGATCGCGAAGCATCTCGTCCTCCAGCCAGATGACGCTGCGCTCCCACACATCCACATAGAACCGGTAAGCCGCTGCCGGCAGATCCGGTGCCTGAGGGTAACTGAGCTGATGGGCATAATCGAATCGATCTGCATCCGGCGCGCCGGGACCCGGCCTGACTTCAGCCGGCACACCATCTATGTAGACGCGGCCCCAGTGCAGAGTGGGAATACGTGCGTCGCCCGCCTCGGTAACCTGCAGCAGGGCGCCATGACGGGGAGTGCCGCTACCGATCACATCCTGCAGGGCCTCGTTCAGCCGATCCCGGGAGATCAATGCCTGTTCGGTCAGATCCGAATCGGTCAGCATCCGCCCCTGCTGATGGCAGACGGATGAGTAATCTTTGACCGGTTGTCTGCTGTTGCGCGATTTCTGAGTTTTCATGCTTGTCTTATCCTTTGAATTCTATTCCGATACTCTGTCGCTGACCTCACCCGGCAATTGATGCAGCGAGTGATCGGGGATCACAACCGGCCTGATGCCGGTGGGCAGAAAATCATGCAGCTTAGTGATCACCGCTTCACGACTGGCTACCAGATATAGATGGTGGTATGCGCCCATCTCTGCGCCATCCTCGGCGCCTTTGGCAATTTCAGCCGGACTGGCCGGATGCAACACGCCACAGGCCGGCTGTCCGAACGTTTCCGAGAAGAAAACCGCCCGCAGCTTGCGATGGCGGTAGAGCGTCAGTTCTCCGCACGGCTGTTCCGGCAGCAAGGTTGAATAGCGCACGCAACCCTCACCCGGCAGACTGGCCGGATCGTGATCCTTGTGGATCGGTCCGTTGAAGATAGAGTCGCTGGCCTGCAGGCTCTGCGCGATGGTCGAGGTCAAAATGGTGCAGTACTGCAATCTGATCAGACCCTTGGCGGCCTGTACCCGCTTGAACAGGCAGTCGTCTGCAGTCAGCACCGGGCTTTCCAGGTCAGTGCTGTGCACCTCGGCCGCGAGCACCGCGCATCGCTCAAACTCGACACGGCCGGAGTCAACCTCCACCGTATGACTGAATAGGATACCCTCGAAGCGCCACACGGCGGGATCAACCGGACCGGTACCGCTCGGCACCTGCCCCAGCTTGACCCGCATGCGGATCACCACCGGGACGAAGGGTCCTTTATCCAGCGAACGGTTGCGGAAGACGGTTCTCTCCCCCTGCACCTCGACGGATACCAGTGTGAGGAAAGCCGCATCCTGTTGCAGGGTGTCAGACCAGAGAAACCGGTGTTCGGTCGCCGCGAAGAGACCTGAATGAGTCGCAGTAAAGAGCAGCACCCGGCGCGGATGGAACTGCCCCTGACGCCAGTTGGGATTACGAAAATCAACGGTTCTCACCGATGGATCATCGAAATAACCCGGAATCCAGTCCGCCTTCAGCGCGGCATAGGGCAGCACGCTGTGGCCTTCCCTGCAGTTCTGCGCACCATGCAGACTGCTCTGCCGCCAACGATAGCGGTTACCTTCGACTTGACTGATCTGCGCCGCCGGGTTGTCTGCTGCCGCCTCGACCGCAGAGCCCAGGCAGCGCAGATCGACGGTCCCCGCCGGCAGTCCTGGATGTCTGGCCCTGAGCGGGGCATGCGCAACGGCCGGCGCACTCCCGGTATAGCCATAGCTGTCTATGTCAAGCAGGGGCATGCCGACGCGTGCGGTTGTGGCGACCCGTTTCCAGCCCTCATGCACCACCACTTCCAGTCCACCTACCGCTTGCGCCACCTCGTCCACCACCCGCAGCGTTCCTTTCGCCTTGCGCCAGGAGATGGCGTTGGCAATCTCCGCGCGTCGCCCAGCCACCAGCGGGGAGACCAGACGCACATCCAGCAGTGCCGCGATGTAGGGCAGCAGCCAGGTCTGGGAATCCAGATCCAGGTCGGTATCGGAGGCGGCAAAGATATCTGCATAGCGCTGCTGCAGGGTGCGGTGCAGCTGATCCAGCAACAGCCCGCAGCCATTGAGATACTTACGCAGATCCTGGCTCTCGTCGCGTTCCCGATAGATCGAGGGAAGTATCCGGTAGAGCAGTTCAGCGTGGTCGTGATTTTTTTTCATCGCCTATATCTCGTATTGCAGGCTGCTGATTTCCAGTGGATAGGCATCCGCATCCAGATAGAGCAACTGATGAGGCTTCACCGAGATACGGCGGATGCCGCCATCATCCACCTTGTGCAGCCGTGGACGGCTGCCGTCGCTCATGCCTGGATAAGGCGTGGCGAGAATTTCACAATGTCCGTTCTCCACCCCCTCGACCTGTTCGAGCAGGGCGATAACCTCACTGCGGAACAAGGGCTGTCCAAGCCGGCGCTGTTTCAATGCCAGCCCGTTCTGCAGCTGCTCGCGCACCGCGCGTTCAACCTGTTTTCTATCGAAGGCCGTCTCGTCAATCATGATCGAGATCTTCAGATGCAGCAGTACCGGTGTGTAGGAGATGACTGACACCGGGGTCCCCGGTGCAGAATGCGCCTCCAGATAGTTCCGAATCAGAGCGGTAGTCTCCGAGCCTGCGGCGAAGGTCGCCCCACCTGCAGCGACTACCACCACCTCGATCAGTGGTCTGGCCGGACGATCAGGCATGCGTTCGAAGGCCCTGGCCTGCCAGACCATACTGTGATGAGCCGTCAGATGGGTGAAATCGTCCAGGGAGACCGCCCTGGAGAGCGCCAATACGGTAGCGGGAGCGGATTCACGCATCGATTCGGACGACTCCTTCTCGGCACCTCCAATTGTGGCCAGCGGCGCGGCGAAACGCTCCACCAGGCGGTGCGGCCGGGCGATCTTTTGCAGCGCATCAGGAGCGAGATTGCCCTCCTCCCCATAGCCTGTCCGGTAACGCACCCGTACATTGTCCACACCGGTAGGCAGGCGCCTGCCGTGACGACCATCGCCGAAGCGGACCGACAGCACCCCCTCCTGGTCCACCTTGACCTGATAGTGGTGCTGTTCCGGGGAGGAGTGGGCAAGATTCTCGACCTGTTGCCAGATACGTTGACCGACCCGCAAGGTGAGATCAGCGCGCACCCCGGTGGCAAAGCTGGCATCTGCCACCCAGGAGATCCGTTCGCTGGGCAGCTGGAAGGTCTGATGGGACTGGGACGCATCGCCGTTGCCGACAATCTTCTCCGGCTGCGTCTCGCCATGCGCAGCCCTCACCACATTGGCGTAGAGGATGCAGCCATGCCGGCTGAGGCCTGCCGCATCCTTCTCCAGATGAATCGGCGGAGTCAGGTGCAGTCTGGTCAGAGAGCCGCTGCGGACGATCTCTTTAAGCTCCACCGTCGCCGCATAGCCGCCGCCGGCACAGATCATTTTTTGTCCCGGTTTCAGCTCATCGGCAGGCGAACCATCCGCCAGCTCCAGCACTGTCACACTGCTGCTGCTCTCTGAGCTCCAGGCCAGCCGGCCGTTGATGTTATGGTCACGGGGCTGGAACTCGAGCTCGAACGCCGAGCGCATCAGTGAGACGGACTCACTGGCCCCGGCCAGCTCCACTTCGAACCAGACTTCATCCGCATTGATCTCATCAATCCGGTAGACGGCCGTGGAGTTATCCTTGTGGGTGACCAGCGCCCAACTGCCGGTTTTGAGATCCTTGGCCTTGCCGGCAAAGCGAACCCCACTCAGACTCGCCTGGTCGATGATCGCTTCATGGTCTTCAGCGGGATAGTAGATACGCTCACCAAGATCCCCTGAGACGTAGTGGATATACCCAACATGAACATCGTCTTCATCATGGATGTGCTCCTGATGAACGGTCACGCTGAGTTCCTTCAGATCTGCATCGACCAGCGGGCCATGTGTGCCATTGTCTCCGTGCGGCAAGACATAGACGTTCGGACCGTTAGCCAGCTGTGGCTGACTCTGCCGGTTCAAGCTGCGTGCCCGAAAGAGCTTTTCACCCACTGCCGGCGCCGCATCGGAATCGGCGAACTGGATATGCCTGAACGCATTCTCCTGTACCTGCCTGGCCTGCCAGTCCGAGCCCTGCCTACCGAATACGATCTCATCTTTGGCGAGGTTCGCCTGTCTCTTCAACAACGCACTGCCGTCACCGTTGGCCAGCGGTGAGGCGATAAACCCAGGCTGCAGATAGAGTGTGGAGTTGTGGTATCGAAAGCTGCTGTCCAACCTGTCTGTCGAGACTATTTCGAGCGCAATGTATGGCCCTTCAACATTCTCAGCCAGACTGCTGACCTTCACCGGCAAACCCTTATCCGGAGTCGCCAGCACCCCCAGATCACCCACGCTAACATCCTCCGGCGTTTCCCGCAGCGGAAAACAGATCAATCCGGAGGATGTATGTTTGGCTTTCCGGCGTTCGAAATCGCTTCTAAAGGGCTTAGTCTGTTTCAACCGGGTGAGATTCTTGTCCCAATCTTTCAGGTAGAGTTGATTCAGGCGGTCACTGCCCTCCAGCTTCTCCTGAGTTTCAAAAATTACTGTCGGCGCACCCTCAGCGGGTTTGTTCTTGACCGCAAACCCCGGCCCCACCTCACCGCTCTCCCCCGCTTTAAACAGCAGGGCTATATGGGTCTCGGCCGAGGCCGGCGGCGATGGACGGTAGCCGAGCATCGCCACCAGCTTACGGATATTGTCCCACTCCACTGCGGTAGGCAGATAGGATTCGTTGGCGTAGGCGTTGGTGTACTCCCCCAGCACATGGGCGCTGCGGGCGAAGCTGCGCAGAATCTCCCAGGCGTAGTCGCGGCGTTCATCGTAGTACTGGAGGTTGAGGCGTTTACGGGTCTGGCTGCGGGTTTCGTTCGCCAGCTCCGGAAAACGCCTCGCCAGCTCCAGCCAGCTCGGCACGCCCTGCAAATCGTACTCCTCCACCAGCTGTTGGCGCAGGGTCTCCAGAAATGTGATCGCGTTTCCGTCAATGTAGCGGAACTGGCTGAGACCCGCCCGGTTCCAGCGGGTCAGATCCTGTTTGTCATTGAGCTTCATCCCGGCTTTCCTCCGTGCAGTACGATCCTCAATGAACCCCGTTCAGGAACGGCCGCATCGTTCTGCAACACAGCCACCTCATGCCCCTCCAGTACAATGCGCCCACTCCCTGACTGGTCCGCATAGATTGCACCGATACGTTTCATGCGGTTGATGCAGACCGACTCCACTCCATCCAGCGCCATCAATACCTCGATGATGTCACTGGCCACCACATCCTCGCCGAACTGCAGGTAGCCGGGAGCGAAAAAACCATCGGTCTGATCCACTAGTGCGGAACGCACTGCATCCTGGATCTCGGAACGGAAATAGTCACCGCCGATTCGCACCGAAATCGAGAGTACTACGCCCACCAGTGTGGCATCCTGCAGCAGCACTTCCTGACCGACCATGCGCTGCCGTTTGATCACATTCTGCAGCAGGGTCCTGGAGGTAGCCCCTTCGATGGCAGGCATCCGGTCAAGTGGTATCTCCTGGTCCTGGTAGTAATTTTTCAGTTCCGCCTCGAAGCGGGCGAAAGCCTCCGGTACATCCTCCGCATCACCGGCGATCTTATCCTGTGTCAGCGCGTCGTCGAGACTCAGATTGTTGATCAGGCGCACCACCACACGATGGGTATGCCAGGAACCGGTCCAGTCCGAATAGGCGTCTGCGTCGAGCACCAGCGGATGGGGCACTAGCTGGTTGCGGTAGTCCTGCTCCCTAACCATGCGGTGCTGCTGATGGATCGACTCCGGACCCTTGCGCTTTGCCTCTTCCATCAGGTGCGGGTAGTAACGCCACAGCTTTTCCAGATCCTGGTTGCTGGCGACATCCCCACCGGCACGCCGCAGCGGTTTGTATCCGATCATCTCCAGCAGTCGGCGTACCGTGTCCGGACGCCGCGCACTCTCCAGATAGGCCTCGGCCTGGATCCGGTCCTGCATGTCGGAGAGTTGATCCAGTACCACCGAGAGGCTCTCCACCAGCACCACTTCCATGTCTGCCGGTGTCCAGTTGTGCCGCTCCGGAAAACGCGCCGCGAGCTCCTCAAGCATGAACAGCCGGTAACCGTCGTAATCCCGCACGTCCCAATCGAAATCGTCGCCGATCTCCGGCAGCGGCGCAGGCAGCTCGACGCTGCGGTGGCCGCAATCGCCGCAACCCTCGATGTAGCTCAGTTTGACTTGCGGTTCATCTGCCATCACTCATCTCCATTGAGCACGAACTGCAGCTTCTCGGAGTGCTGCAGCGCCGCCATCTGGTAGCTGACAAGGATAATCAGTTTTTCGTTCTCTCCGGTTACCTCCACAGCCAGGGATTCCGCCAGCACCTCGCCCTTCAATGCCTCCGCCAGTGTCGCCAGCAGGCGCTTCTTAACCAGTTCCCAAAGTGGCGAGCTGTTGGGTTCGAACACCAGGGCGCGGGCGCCGATCCCGAAGTCCGGCCGGTACCAGCGCTCCCCGGGATTGGTAAACAGGATCTGTTCGATCTGTTCCCGCACATGCTGATGGCGGCTGCTGACCACCGCCCCCTGTGCGCCGACGCGAAACGGGAAACGCATATAGTCGCGGTTATTGAGGCGGGTTCGTGTCAGGGTAGGCATCTCATTTCACCATGCTGGATGTGCTGAGGGTGCTGAATTCACCCTGGGGAATCGGTGGCGAGGTCGGCGCACCAGGCGCAGTGCAGGTATGCATGTGGGTGGCAAACAGACTGAGGAAACTGGTCCCCTTGATCAGGGGTTCACCGCCGGTGCCCCCCACATTAACCATGCTGCCCTCGATGGTCACCATGGCGCTGCTGGTCACCTTCACACCGCTGGCTTCCATCAGAATCTGGTTGCCGCTGCTGTCAGTTACCGTTGTACCTGAGGCTTCCATCACCAGGGTGTTGCCGTTGCTGTCGGAGATTTCGATCGAGGAACCGGATGCATTCATCACCAGGGTCGCACCGGCCGCATCGGTGATCTGCACTACCCCCTCCGGGTCGATCTTCATTTCACTTCCCGCCGGGTGGTAGAGACGAAACTCCTCCTCCCCGCCGGTATCGTCGAAAGAGAGAATATGTCCGGAGGGGGTCTTGAGTTCGCGCATATCGGGGGATCGGCCGGCGGCCTCTGCGGGGACATCGGCGCTCTGCTGCCACATTGTGCCGGTCCAGATCGGCTTGTTTAGGTTCCCCGCTTCAAACTCCACCCACACCTGGGCGCCGATCTCCGGCACCATGAACAGCCCCTGATCCGCCAGGCCGCCGAAGGGCAGGCAGGGTTCGGCCCAATGAGACACCATCTCGCTGCCCAGCACTCCGGGCACCTGCAGTGTTACCCGCGCACGGTTTTCCGGATCCTGGTTGTCCACCACCAGACCCCTGTATTTACCGAAATACTGCTCCTGGGAGCGGGTCACCAGTTGTTGAATCGGTTCTTCCATCAAATGACTCCCGCCAGAATATGATCGCTGCTGGTTTCGTCTCCGGCAGCCGCATTGCGAATCAACTCGAAATCGACGTGATAACCGCCGGCGTCGAAAGTATGGGTGGTGCGATCGACATACCACTTGCCGTTGTTCTGTCCCGTGCCACCCACCTCCACTACCGTGCCGGGCAGCAACAGACCGCCGTAGGCGGTGCCGTCCAGCCGACCGCTGGCCTTGAGTTTGAAGGAACGCGCCTCCGCCTGGCCCCGGGCGCTGGCTTCGGCAGTCTGCTGATTGTTGCCGTCACCCGGCGGCAGACACCATTCGAAGTCGTCCAGCCCCCGGTCCGCAGAGTCGGCGCCGCGGGTGCCGAACAGCTGCAGCTCGGGCACCTGACTGGCCTGCTCGATTTCGGCACCGCTGAGAGGGGCGGTGCTGAAGCGAATCTGATCCGGCTGGTAGCCGTCGTAGGAGACATTGAAGGTGAGGCAGTTGGTCTCCCGGCCGGCATGAATCATCAACTTGCCGCCGGAGGCCTCGGCGGAGGCCCTGGATGGGCCGTAATAGAGTTCCCGCACTCCACCCTGACGATCGCGCAGATACCACTCGTATTGATTCTCCTCGGCAAGCTCGCGGATGAAACGATAGTCGGTCTTGTTCTGGTGGCGGCTCTCTACCGGGGTGGAGGTCAGGTCTGTCTCCAGGGTCAGACCGTACGGAGCGATGATCTCGCGGATTATATCCAGACTCTCCCGTCCCTCATCCCAGGTCACCCGCCGGCAATTGCGGTCCATGGCGGCAAAAATGTCCTGACAGCTGAGGGTCACCGTGGCGACGCTGCCGCTTTCCGGGATATCGGTATTGATCTCGCGGATGTAGCCGCTGAAGAAAGGCTCTTCGGCATCGCCGAACACTACCAGGATCTCCACCTGAGCCCAGGTCTGCACCCGCTCTTCCTCCGCCAGAGGCCAGCTGCCATCAGTA
>Ga0316201_10001665_pt1 | contig 15175 bp, 2 predicted proteins | sample CS6wburrow_MG_FD_204516 | JGI IMG/M metagenome (GOLD analysis project Ga0316201, IMG submission 204516) | Coastal sediment microbial communities from Delaware Bay, Delaware, United States - CS-6 worm burrow | ecosystem: Environmental > Aquatic > Marine > Coastal > Sediment | place: USA: Delaware... | reverse complement strand
AAAAGGAACTTGTCTCGTGCCAGCAGATTCATCTTCAGGATTATTCTCAGCCTCTAACCATTCTTCTTTCCCTTCCGGATAATTGGTAATTACCACCTTAATTGGGTCCAAAACCCCCATTACCCTCGGTGATACCTTATTTAAATGCTCCCTTACATGAAACTCCAACAAAGAAACGTCTATTAAGTTCTCACGTTTTGCGATTCCTATGGTATCCGCAAAGCTTCGTATTGATTCAGGAGTATAGCCCCTTCTTCGTAGACCCGAAATCGTAGGCATTCGGGGATCATCCCAACCATTCACAACTCCTTCTTCTACCAATTTCAAGAGCTTACGCTTACTTACAACGGTATGGCTTAAATTTCTTCTTGCAAATTCCCGTTGTTTAGGTCTTACCTTTTTATCTTCATATACTTGATCCAAAAACCAGTCGTATAGTTCACGGTGCATTGCAAACTCCAAGGTGCATAAGGAATGTGAAACTTGCTCTATATAGTCACTTTCACCATGGGTCCAATCGTACATAGGATAAATACACCAATCGGACTTTGTTCTATGATGGTCCTTATGCAGTATTCTATACATGATAGGGTCTCGCATTAACATATTGGATGAGGCCATATCTATTTTTGCTCTTAGTACATGGGTTCCTTCTTTAAAATCACCTCTCTTCATTGCCTCGAACAATTGTATATTCTCTTCGACTGACCTTTCGCGAAAAGGACTATGGGTTCCCGGTTCGGTCGGGCTGCCTTTTTGGGAAGCCATTTCTTCAGAGGATTGACTATCTACATACGCCTTCCCTTTTTTAATAAGGACCACTGCCCAATCATACAATTGTTGAAAATAATCTGAAGCATACCGTTCGGTATCCCATTTATATCCCAACCACTGAACATCTCGTTTTATAGCGTCTACGAACTCCTGTTCTTCCTTTACCGGATTGGTGTCATCAAACCTCAGGTTTACAGGGGAATTGTAACGTAATCCCAATCCAAAATTCAAGCAAATTGAGCTGGCGTGACCTATGTGCAAATAACCATTAGGCTCTGGCGGAAAACGAAAACGCAATTGCTCTTTTGGGAACCCATTTTTAAGGTCTTCCTCAACGATGTGTTCTAAGAAATTCAATGATTTAGGAGCTTCACTCATTAGACTTTTTTTAGGAAGTGCAAAGGTAGGAAAAATGCAGCTATTGCTTGCTATCAAATACCCTAGCATACAAATAACACGGTTTCACAACATATTTGCAATACGCTACAACAATAAGTTTCTAACCGCGTAATTAAATAACATATTTGTTCTTGAATAGTTTTGAACGATTGGCGAAGGCGTAATTAAGATCGATTAACGGCATAATTCAAAACCAATTCAACCCCAAATCAAACAGCAAAACACGTTGAACAAAAACTGTAACTACTTATGAAACTTACATCAAAGCTCCACATCCAGATGTTCCTAGTGGCTTTTTCGCTGTTGGCTCTTGCTCCTCTTTCTGCTCAAATCCTGGTAAATGCACCAGAACCCGCAGACAATCCTAATTTAGCTGGTAATTCTCCTTGGACAGCAATTTGTGCTGGCGTAGGCGGATTCAATGAATACTTTGCAAACATTTCTTGGGCTGGTAGTGCCAACAGTTCCAATGAATTTATATTGGAATTGTCAGACGCCACCGGAAATTTTACCAACGCGGTGGAACTTGTCAAGGTTGGTGATCAAAATGGAAATAGTTCCAAAGAGTTTGATATTGAATTTTCCATTCCGATAGATACCAGAGGCCAAGGGTATAAAATGAGAGTCCGGTCAACAGACCCCGCAAATACAAGTGAGGCGTCTGCAGCTTACAACATGTATTACTTGGATGTTACCTCAAACATCAATATAAGTGATGACGGCAGCGGTGTACCTCCCGGAACTATTTGTGCAACAGGGCCTATTACACTTCAAGTCGATAATGTCCCCAATCCGGAGACCTATCAATATATCTGGTATATGAGCGGTTCGCCAATCAGTGGCGAAACTGGTCATACCCTTAATGTAACTGCTTCCGGTATGTACTTCGCCTTAATAGATTATGGGCCAATATGTTCGGGTTCCGCTAACACAGATTCAAATATTGTGGATGTCACCATAGGTGGTGGTGGTGAAGGGATTTTTATCAATCCGCCAACTAAAACCGTTTTATGTGCGGGAGAAACAGAAACTTTGAGTATTAACAGAACCGATCCTTCATGGAATTATAGATGGTTTAAGGATGGCGTTGAAATCCCGTCTGCAACTTTATCATCTTATATGGTAGATGCAAATTCTCCAGGATTTGAAGGTGACTATCAGATTGAAATATCATCAGCAAGTATTTGTAACGAAATGTCAGCTCCCATAACAATGTCAAATGCTGATAGTTTTACCATTACATTAGACAATGCTCCCAATATTGTTTTATTACCATCTCAAACTGAAAATATAAGTATAAGTACCACAGCAATTTCACCAACCTATAAATGGTTTAGAAATGGGACCGAAATTTCTGGTGAGACTAACAGTGCTATTAATGTATCCCAGGATGGCACCTATTACGCAGAGGTTACCCAAGGAGGGGGAACTTGTCCGGGAACAATTAAAAATTCTGAGTCAACAACGGTAGTTGTACCCGCATCATTCGAAATCATTGCCGATTATGCTTCTTCCTACACCGCATGTGTATCAACTGATATCGTTTTACAGGTTCTAACCATTAATGCTATAATGTCCGATTTAAGCAAGATAGATGTTACGACAGATATCGCTTCAGACTTTACTTATCAATGGAAAAGAAATGGCGTTGATGTTGCTGGCGCTACCAATGGTTCTATTAGCTTGGCAGATATTTCAGAGAACGGTGATTATACCATTGAAGGTGTAGTAAATACCTATAATGCAACTTCAAATACCCTAGCTGTTCAATTGCTCACTTCAGAAACTTTGGCTATTTCAAGCACAAGCACGGTGTATTGTAGTGCATCTGATATTGTTACCCTTAGTACCACTACCAATCTTGTTGGCGAAACCTATGAATGGCAAAGAGGTGGTATTTCAGTAAACACAACTGATGATGCATTCGATGTGAATGAAGCAGGAGTATACCGATTGGTTTTAGATAGAAACGGATGTTCACTAACATCCAACGAAATAACAATAGCTCCTTTGGATGCATCGTTGATAACCTTGGATCCATCCGGTGATCTTGTTTTCCCTGAAGGTACTTCAAGAACTGTTAATGCAAGTGGCGGTACAGCATATCGTTGGTATGATTCGAACAATGTTGAAATGGGTGCATCAAGTTCCATGAATTTTACAACCGAAGGCGCTTATACCCTTGTTGCCAATATTGACAACTGTGAAATTACCAGACAAATAAACGTAACCTATTTAGACACCTTTAAAATTCCTAATGTCATCAGTGTAAATGGGGACGGCATTAATGATCAATGGGTGCTGCCTAATTCGTATTCGAATAAAACCGATGTGAATGTGATTATTTACAATGAAAAAGGAGCGGAAATCCTAAATGAATTTGATTATAACAATTCATGGCCTTCATCCTCAATGGCCTTTCCAAAACAAAATATGGTCTTTTACTATAAGATCAGGAATGCCAAGGAGGTTTTGAAACAAGGCACAATTACCGTAATAAGATAAGCTTATACAATGTTTAAAAAAAGATTTATATTAATACTAGTATTTATAGCGTCCTTGACCAGTGTCAAAGCGCAAGAAGATACGCCTTTTGTGCCCTATGATGTTCCTGCGCAGAACTTATTGAAATACAATAGGTTTCTTATCAACCCAACATTCTCTACCGTTAGGGAAGATGTATCCTATATAAATCTTTTACATAGAAACCAATCGGTACAATTTAATGATAATAACCAAAATTACTTTCTTAGTTATAGCGGTAGAATTAGTGATAGAACCGGGCTTGGACTAAGTCTATATTCCCAACGGGAAGGAACTGTTTCCAATTTTGGGGTATTGGCCAATTATGCCTATGGTGTTAAATTAAGCGATAAAAGTAATTTTACCTTTGGTGCCAATGTTTCTTACTATAATAGTGGTTTTGACCTAAACCGCGTTACGACAGTAGAGGAAGATCCCTTTTTGGCCGGCCTTCAAGACAGTAATCTGCTGTCTTTTCAGCCAGGTTTCAATATTTCTTATGATAAGTTCGATTTCGGAATTTTTGCAGAAAACCTATTTGATTACAACCTTAAGACCAGCGAATCAGTTACGGCCTTTAAGGATAAAACCTTTTCCAGTCACTTGCAGTATACCCATGAATTTGAAAACACCACAGGCGTTTTAGAAAGTGGACGACTAATGCCTTTGGCCCGAGCCAGAAAAGTAGGGGAAGATAATATTGTTTTTGGCGGTAGTCTAATACTGGATCTTCCAAAATTAGGATGGGTACAAGGGGGATATGATAGTTTTTATGGGGCATCTGCCGGTGTGGGTTTTAACCTTAGTAAAAGGCTCTCTTTGGGTTATACCATGGAAAAGGGACTTTCTAACAATTTTGATAATTTCGGTGTAACCCACGAAATATCATTTGCCTATTCCTTTGAGCCTAACTTAACGGAAGACCGAGTATTCCTTGAAAATAGTGAGGATGATCTAGTCGTTTCTGATGACCTCGGTCAAGAAGATTCAATCGCAAGTTCTGATGAGTTGGAAGAGCTAAAAAGGAAGTTGGCAGAAAACGATGCCATAATCGCAGAATTGATGTTCAGACAGGATTCGCTAGAGAATAATCGTAAAAAAGACTTGGAAAAACGTTTTGAAATGGTCATGCGTATGGTGAGAAATGAAACCAAAGGTGAGCGACCAGACTTGGAACAAAAAGCCGAAAAAATGTTCTTAGGAGATAATGCAGATCTAGCAGTAGCTGCAAACAATGTAAGCAATGACGGTCGCGACAAACCACAAACCATAGAAAATACCAGACCAACCCACGACAATACACACAAAACCAAACCCGTAATAGCAAAAACTGCTTCCGATAAAGTTAAAAGCAGAAAATTCAGGGACTTACAAGGAGTTGAAGATGGGTATTATGTAGTTGCCAATGTATATAAAGGCGGGCAATATATGCATAAGTTCATTGACGGTCTTGAACAGCAAGGATTAGCTGCAGACTACATAAACAACCCTAATAACGGTCTTAAATATGTTTATCTAAATCGTTATAATACTTGGGAAGAAGCTGTTGCTGCACACAAGAGCAATTTAAATGGAAATTACAACGGTGAAATGTGGATTATGAATGTTGACAACCGTTATACGAACGAAGCTTATGTGGAGAATACCAAAAAAATCAAGGAGAAATCCTCTAAATACGAATCAGATGTTTTACAGAAAAATGTGATTGTAAAGGATAAGGTTGCTGCGAACAAGCAAGAACCTAAATCACAAATCATCAATGGTGTGGATTCAGGATACTATTTAATTGCAAATGTTTTTGCAAATCCTAACAACGCCAATAGATTTGTTAAGTTGTTGAATTCCTTCGGATTGAATGCCAGCTATTTTATAAACCCTGAAAACAATTACAGGTATGTTTATTTAAAACGCCACCAATCCTGGAACAATGCCCTTCTTTCTTACTATACCAAACTAAATGACGCTTACGATGATAAGATGTGGATTATGCGAGTTACACCAAACCATATGGCCTAAAACGTATATTATTGGAACCCGTTTATTTCTTCCGCTAATTAATTACAAGCCAATAGTATAATAGATGAAATTTGGCTTGCCCGTAAAAATTAACCAATAATGTTTCGGAACCCAAAATGCGTTTACCTATAGCAAGTTCCTATATGCAAATACACCTGTTTTATTGTAGATAATGGTCTGTCTCCCCAACCTTGTTCATTTCCAGTGCTATCGCCCCTTCACAACCTATTTATGACCTTTATAAGCCGAGGTATTATCCTACAAAAGGCAATTTCATTTAATTGTTTTAAGCATGTAAAACAAGATGAAAAGTGCACTTTTTACGACAAAAATCCGGGTTTTCATCAAATTTGGTAAACGGGGATTACAAACCCTGCTTAATTGGCATTTCACAACATAACTGCTGCATACTACAACATTAAATTTTACCGCTGATTATTATGAACAATATTTGTTGTTGATAGTTTCCAGAATTTTCATTTTCTGAAATTGTCATGAACAAACTATACGGAAACCAAACTATTAGACGCCTGTCAAAACCAAACCTACTGACCAGATGAAAATAAAGTCGACCCAAATCTTTTTACTAGCGTGTTTTCTTTTTCTAGGTGTTTTTTCATCCTTTTCCCAAGTAAAAAACGATTTTGATGTTCGCTATGAAGCGGATATTCGAGGTGAATTGACATTTATCGCCAACAATATCGTCAATAGACAAAATGACGGTTATTGGCAAGGCGGATGGGTGCGAAGAGGTGGCAGATGGAGATGGGACCCCGAAGTTACCTGGATTCCCGCCACAAGCCCAAATGACCCTTATGACCTGACCGGAAACGCCTCGGATTACAACGACAACCTCAATATGCAATATATTGATGTAGATGCCGACCCAACAACTTTTAGCTCAAGTAGCGCTACCTTGGACGTGCCAGATGAAGGCTGTTCTTTAGTGCGTTATGCGGGACTATATTGGTCAGCCGTTTATGTCAACAGCGATAGGAGTACTATTGATGATATAAAATTTCAGGTGCCAGGAGGTGCTTACCAAGATATTACCGCCGATGAAATCCTTTTTGATGGCGATGGCGATGCTGACTTTGGGTATTATAGTCCATATGCTTGTTATAAAGACGTAACTTCCATCGTAACTGGTCTTGCCGATCCTGATGGCGACTATTTTGTTGCCAATATGCGGGCAAGTTCAGGTAGTAGTATTTCGGGTGGTATTTCGGGTGGTTGGACAATGATCGTTGTTTATGAAAACCCCAACCTTCCGGGAAGTAAATATATCACCACTTTTGATGGTTATGCAGGAATAGCATCCGCAGCGCCCGATGTTGATATTCCAGTAAGTGGTTTCACAACGCTTCCTGCGCCTTTTCAAGTAAATGCAAATATTGCCATTGCAGCTCTTGAAGGTGATAACAAGATTGGTGGTGACGGATTGGAAATTAATGCCAATGGATCTTTTACGCCACTAAGTAGTACGGTAAATCCTGCTAACAATTTTTTCAATTCAAACATTTCCATAGACCCCAATATATTCACTGCACGAAACCCAAACAGCCTTAATACTTTAGGTTGGGATGTTGATTTGTTCCCAGTTACAAACGTACCAGGCAATAATGTAATTCCCAATGATGCTACAAGTGCTATTTTAAGGCTTAGTTCTACACAGGATAAATATGATGTTTTCTTTGCCTCATTCGATGTCGAAATAATTGAGCCTAATATTGTTCTGGAGAAAAAGGTTAATACCCCTGGAGGAGTAGATATTACCGGTCAAGGCGTTAATCTTGGACAAACTTTGGATTATGTGCTTACCTTTCAGAATATTGGCAATGATGATGCTGATAATTTTACAATTCGGGATATTCTTCCTGTTAACGTTGCGCCGCCCAACGGCATAAACTTTACGGCTGCAGATATGGTTTTGCCACCAGGGGTGACCTACACTTATGATGCAGCTACTCGTACGGTTATATTTACTATACCTAATAATTTGGTTGAACAAGGGCTTACCCCGTATTCTATCCGAATACGGGTTCAGGTTGCCGAGAACTGTTTTGATTTCGTGGATGCCTGTTCTGACACGATTCAAAATTTGGCATTTTCTACCTATCAAGGTATAGAAAATAGCGCTCAAATAACAGATGACCCTAGTGTTACCGATTTTGATAGCTGTGGATTCATAGTGCCTGGAGCAACCAACTTTCTGTTGGATGATCTTGCGGACTGTAATTTTGCACGTACCGTAGAACTTTGTGGCAATGAGGCCATATTGGATGCTGGTGATGATTTTGATGACTATGTTTGGGTAAGGGATGATAATGGTAATAACCTTTTTGATGCAACAGATACCGTAATCACCGACGGTGATCCAGACAACGACCCAAGTACAATGATTGTCACAACTGTTGGCACTTATATCGTTGATAAAATCGTTGCTGATCCCTGTAAAGGTTTCAAGGAAATTATTACGGTTGTACCCTATGGTTCTGGAACAATTCCCAATCCGATAATAGAATATTTTAATGCTGTAAACAGCGATGCTGACCCGTCTAATGATTTAGCCGGTGAAATTGTGCAATGTAGTATTGACAATGACCTACTCCCAAAGTTATTCCTTTGCGGCACAGGTGATACACGTCAATTGCAAGTCAATATTCTTGATGCCCAAAGTATTGTTTGGGAACGATTGGATGAAGGAAGCTGTGCCCCTTCAGGTGATGATTGTGCCAATAAAAATCTAACCTGTACCTGGAGTCCTGAAGGTACCGGGAATAATTACTTGGTCTCCAGTGAAGGAAAATATAGACTCTCCGTCACCTATCAAAACGGATGTACAAGTCGTTTTTATTTCAATGTGTTCCAAAACACTTTGGATATCCTTTACAACAATAATGATATCATTTGTACAACCCCAGGAAACATTACCATCACCAATTTGGGCGCTGGCTATGGTTTTCAATTAGTTGACGATGCCACAAGTAATGTTTTGATTCCATTTAGCACCAACAATGGCCCTAGTTTTGATTTTGGACCAGGTGAAAATGGCGCTTATAGGGTTCAGGTTACCCAATTGGACAACACGGGAATTCCCATAGTGGATGCCTGTATTTTTGAAACACCGGTCATTGGGATAGTAGAAAGGGATGTGCAGTACAATGTAAACTTCACTCCTGCAAATTGTACCCTATTAGGTACAGCTACCATACAGGTGACCAATGCGGACGCCAATTACAATTATGAGATTAGGCTTGATGATGGGTCAAATGGAGGTCTGGGCACCTTGGTCGATGACGAGTTGGCACAAACAAATAACAATTTTACTTTCACAGGTTTAAACCCTGGCGATTATATTGCTTACGTAAATACAGATGATGGTTGCTCCTATAGTGAACAAATCACCATTATCGATGAAAATGATTTATCACTAATAGCTCAGGTTTCGCAACATATAACCTGTAAGGAAGGAAATATCCAAATGAACTCCAGTGGTGGTCAAACACCACATACCTATGCGATTTGGGAATATATTGATGAAAGTGGTACGACGATAACCTCATATCCTAGTGTCAACGACATTCCACCTTCAGAATTCCAAACCAGTGTGATTTTTGATGTGCTACAACCTGGGGATTATACTTTCGTTGTAGTAGACAGAAACAGTTGTTCTGTAATTTCAAATACCGTAACGATAGAGTTTCAGCCAGCCGCAGATTTTGATCCTACTTCGATAATAGATGTGCTTTGTTTTGGTGATTCTACAGGAGCAATTCAATTAAATCTTAACAATTCCAATGGTTACCAGCTTACCTTTTATCTTTTTGATGCGGTCGGATTCGATGAAAACAACTACAATCTTGCCAATGCGATTGACACCAATACCACAGGATATTTCCCTGGATTGGTCTCTGGTGATTATGCAATCGTAATCAATCAACGAAAAGGAAGTGCTTCCTGTGATTATTTTGAATATCAGACAATTTCAACACCGACTAACGCTCTTGCAGCAGATTCAGCGATTGTACAGGATTATACCTGTATACAAGAAGCAATAATAGAAGCTCAAAACGTAATTGGGGGTACCGCACCCTATGAATATAGCATTGATGGTGTGAACTTTGTTGCTGGAGTTGGCGCCGAAAGCTTTGCAAACCTAACCGATGGTACCTACACGATCACGGTACGGGATGCGAATGGTTGTATATTCGCAACTCCCCAAATAACAATCTTACCGCTAAACGAGCCATCTGATCTAACATTTACATCAACGGCTCCAAATTGCCCGGCACAGACATCGAATGTAACTGTGACTGTTGTTGATGGGAATACACCTTTCGTATTTGATATTATTGCACCAGCAGCTATTGCAGCGACCGCCATCTCTGGAACAACTGCAGATTTTGATAATCTAGCTCCTGGCACCTATACCTTTAGGGTCGTAGACAATAAAGGATGTGAATATACCGAAGACTTTACGATTACTCCAGTTACTCCGATAACCGTTGCCGGTGTCTTAGTAAACAACGTGTCCTGCGTAGGGGCATCGGATGGTGCTGTTGACTTTACGGTAAATGGTTTTTCAGGTACGTATGCCTACAACGTAAATGGAGGTGCCGACACCGTTGCTCAAACAGCAAATACCATCAACTTGACTGGTCTTTCGGCGGGTGATTATACCATTGTTGTTACCGATGAAACCACCAACTGTACCGATACAAATACTATAACCGTTAGTGAACCGGCCATACCTTTAGCATTTACTTTCAATGTTACCCCTCTTGGATGCTCTGCAGACGGATCTGTGACAATCGCGGCAACTGATGGATGGGGAGGTTATTCCTATGAAGTTATACAGCCAGATGCAGTAGGTTTAGGCCCACAGCCTAGCAATATATTTACCGGACTTAATCAAATTGGACCCCATACGATTCGTGTCACTGATGCAGGTGGGTGTATCGCAACTGATACTTTTGATATTGTTGCTCCCGCAAACCCCACAGTTACCCTTGATCCAACAACAGATCTGTGTTATGATCCAACGACAGGGGTAAGCCTCACCGCAAATGCAAGCGGAGGTGTAGCGCCATATACCTATAGCCTTAATGGTGGCCCAACACAAAACGGAAATGTATTCAATAACTTGGTGCCCGGCGCCTATACCGTTGTGATTGCCGATGCTTATGGATGTCCTGCGACCTCAAATACGGTTACCATTGAGCCACAGCTCACAGTTACTCCTATACTTACAAAAGAATTGGATTGTACCGTTTCTCCGGATGCAGCCATTGACATTACAATAAATGGTGGATATGCCACTTTTACATACCAAGTAAATGGGGGTGCCAGTATTCCAGTTGTGGGCAATACATTTACCCACACTACTGCAGTGGACGGTTCCTTTGTTTTCTTGATTACCGATAGTGAGGGTTGTACTGCCCAAACAACCGTAGTTGTTGATCCAATAACAAATCCTGTCGCTACAAACAATCCAACCAACCCAACTTGTGATGGAGCTGCTGATGGTAGCGTAGAGATAGTTATAGACCCTAATTTTGGGACGGCACCATACCAAGTAAATTTCAATGGAGCCGGGCTTTCATCTCAAACACTTTATACTGGACTTACTGCTGGGACTTATAATTATATCGTCGAGGACAGCAAAGGATGTACCTTCAACGGAAGCGTAACCCTAACGGCACCAAACCCAATGAGTGCTGATGCGGTATTGACACAGCCCTACACTTGTTTACAAACCGGAACAATCCAAGCACAGAATATTTCTGGCGGAACTCCTGGATATATGTTTAGTATAGACGGTATTACCTTTGGTGCCTCCGATACCTTTACAGGGCTTACAGATGGCAGCTATACGATAACCGTAAGGGATGCCAGCTTATGTACATTTGTTTCGGCTGCAGTGGTTATCCCACCACTAGATCCCCCGACAGATATCACTTTTAGCGCTACACCGCCCAATTGTCCCACGCAGACCTCCGATGTTACGCTTACGGTAATAGACGGAACAGGAATAATTAACTATGAAATCACGGCACCAGTTGCCGTAAATAATGGAACCGACAATCTCTTTACGGGACTTGCGCCGGATACCTATACCTTCTTGGTAACCGATGCCAATGGGTGTGCCTATACCGAAAATTATACAATTAACCCAGTTACTCCAATCGATGTGGTAGGGGTGCTGGTTAACAATGTCTCCTGTATGGGAGCAGCCGATGGGGCCATACAGTACAACGTAACCGGATATACCGGTAACTATAGCTTTACTATGACAGGGCCTACCGCCATACCCGCACAATCGGGCATAGCCACTGATCCCTTGAACTTTAGCGGTCTTTTGGCAGGTGATTATACCATTACCGTTACCGACGATACTACCATGTGTATTGATATCGCAACTGTTACGGTAAATGAACCAGCTACACCTTTGGTTATTGATAGTATTACGCCAACGGATCCAACATGTACTGGCCCAGGCTCAGTTACTATTGCCGCTTCTGGAGGTTGGGTAGGATATACCTACGAGATTATAGACCCAAGTGCGGTTTCTACAACCAATACTACTGGAACCTTTGTAGGGCTTAATGATACATCAGGAGCCTATACGGTAAATGTTACTGACGCCAATGGCTGTATTGTTAATGGAAACTTTACATTAAATGCTCCTGTAGCTCCTGTTCTAAATATTAGTCCAAACAGCCTTTGTTATGACAGTGCCGTAGGTCTTACGATTACTGCTACGGTCACAACTGGCGGCACAGCCCCATTCCAGTATAATATTAACGGAGGGGCTTATCAAACCAGCAACGGATTCAGTGGTTTGGCGCCTGGAACCTATACTATTGGAATTACTGATAGCAAAGACTGTACGGATACAGAAGTTATTGCTGTAAACCCAACGATAACGGCCAGTGCAGTTTTGGTCAAAGATTTGGATTGTACTGCTTCTCCTGATGCCCAGATACAAGTTACAATCGCAAATGGTTATCCGGCTTATACTTATGAGGTATTACTAGACGGAGCTACCTATCAGGCGGCGGGAACTCCCGTACCTTCAAATCCATTTACGTTTACTACATCAGATTTTGGAACATTCGAATTTGTAATTACTGATACTGAGACTTGTACCGTAACCACTAATGAGGTTATCGTTACAGACAATCCGCTTCCCGTAATAACCCCTGTTATTACCGAGCCGCTATGTAACGGAGATGCGAATGGTAGTGTTGACCTTAATATAACAGGCGGACTGGCCCCTTATAGTGTTGTTTTCGATGGTAGTGCTCCAAGCACCCAAGAAGTCTATTCCGGTTTATCCGCAGCGGTAAATTATGCCTATACCGTTACTGATAGTAAGGGCTGTGTTGCCTCAGGTAATATTACCTTGACAGAACCAGCGCCATTGACTTTTGGGACTTCGATTACACAACTTTATACCTGTATTACCGGGTCTGCCACTATTGAGGTGTCTACATTGGCCAGTGGTGGAACTGCACCATATGAATACAGTATTGATGGGGTCAATTTTAGCGCCTCGACAACTTTTTCTGGCCTATTGGATGGCGCCTATACCATTACAGCAAGGGATGCCAATATGTGTACAGAAACAAGTATACAGACCATAGATCCATTAAACGAGCCTACAGATTTAACATTCACTTCAAGTGCTGTTATATGTCCTGCACTAACCTCTGATGTTACGGTTTCAGTCGTTGGAGGAAATGCTCCTTTCGATTATAGAATCATTGCACCGGCTATTGTAAACAATGGCGCTAGTAATGTTTTCACAAATCTAAATCCAGGTACGTATACCTTCGAAGTTGAAGACGATAAAGGTTGTACAATTATAAGGAATTACACCATTGACGCGGTTCCACAGATTAGTACTGTAGGGCAATTGGTGAGTGATGTAACCTGTAATAACGACACAGATGGGGCGCTGAACTTTACGACCGCCGACTTTGTAAGTACTTTTAGCTATACGGTCACAGGTGGACCTACAGCAGTCGCTCCTGGTGTGGGTCTTAATACCACAACAGCAATAAATATTCCTGGGCTGGAAGCCGGAACTTATACCATTACTGTAACGGATGACACTACAAATTGTACCGCAACGGCTAACATAACCATTACAAACCCACCCCTATTAACCGCAACTGCAAATGTAAGTCCAATTACCTGTGTAGGTGATGGTTCCGTTGAAGTAATAGCCGCTGGTGGTTGGGGAAGTTATACCTATACATTGACACCGCCTGTAGGGCCAGTTGTTGGGCCACAGAATTCCAACAATTTTACTGGCTTATCTGATACTTCAGGAAACTATACAGTTACCGTAACCGATGTAAATGGTTGTACGGCAAATGATACTTTTTTGCTTACCATACCTGTCAATCCAATTGCCGCTATAAACCCGGCATCTGATCTTTGTTATGATGTGAATGGTACCAACGTAATTATCGATGCGTCCTCACCTCCTGGAGGCGGTGGACCTGCATATACATATGCCATGAGTCCAACAGGGCCCTTCCAAGTTGCCAATAATTTTGCAGGATTATTACCTGGTTCCTATAATTTCTATGTACGCGATTCTTTTGGTTGTATTTCAGCAGCAGCAGCTGTTGTTATCCCAGATAGATTGATTGTAGTTCGTGCCGTACTTACAAAAGATTTGACTTGTTCCTTGCCAATAGCCGCGAATATTCAAGTAGACATTGACGGAGGGTATTATCCTGAATATGATCGTTACGAAGTAAGTTTTAATGGCGCCCCATATGCGCCAGGTGCACTTATCTCGCCGCCTTTGGGCGCTACCTCATTTACCTATGCAGCAGCAGCGGCAGGTACCTATCAGTTCTTGGTCTTTGATGATTTTGGCTGTATGGCCGAATCCCCAATAATTACCGTTGATCCTCCGGTACCGCCACAAGCCACGGTAACGCCAACAGACCCAATCTGTGTAGGTGATAGTTCAGGTTCGTTAGACGTGGTAATCGACACCAATTTTGGAGTGCCTCCTTATGTCATAGGAGTTGTTGAAACAATTTCCACTACCAATTATGGTAACCAGACCACCAACTTGCCTGCTGGTGATTATGAGGTTACCGTAACGGATAGTAGAGGGTGTTCTGTGGTAATACTGCAAACGCTGACAGATCCTGTTCCAATCAGTCCGAACATCACGAATACCAATCTCACTTGTTCAGCATCAACGAACATATTAGGTACTGTAACTGTAGATGCTTCTGGTGGGGCAGCGACCTATATATATGAAATAAACAATAACGATTATTCCTATACGGATTCTTATGATACGTCAACTGGAACAAATGATCATACATTTACGGGTCTTGACTTTGGTGACTATACGGTTCGGGTTATTGATAGTAATGGTTGTGAAAACATATCAACTGTAACGATAACTACTGGACCTGATGTTCTA
>Ga0316201_10001664_pt1 | contig 15177 bp, 12 predicted proteins | sample CS6wburrow_MG_FD_204516 | JGI IMG/M metagenome (GOLD analysis project Ga0316201, IMG submission 204516) | Coastal sediment microbial communities from Delaware Bay, Delaware, United States - CS-6 worm burrow | ecosystem: Environmental > Aquatic > Marine > Coastal > Sediment | place: USA... | reverse complement strand
CATTCTATCTGGCGCAACCCTTTGCCACTGCAGGCAACAACCCTCTACGGGTCTTTTTTCGCTGCTGTGCCTTCTCGGCTGTTTTCTGAACCTGGATATCCTCATGCAACTCAATGCCGAATCGGCCGAAACGGCGTTGCGACATGCCCGGCGCTGGCACCTTCTGCATCCCTTTCTGGTGCCGCTGTTTATCCACTTTTTCCATGTCTATCTGCGGCTGGAAGGCCGTCGTTGGATCCTGGCGCTGGCATACAGCCTCGCTGCGGTGGTGGCGGCCTTTTCTCAAGGTGACGGGGTCATTTCCCACATGGCCCGTTTTTCATTTGGCTATGCGGCTCAGGGAGGCCGGCTGTACCCTGTTATGGCTGCCGGCGCGGTACTGGCGACCCTCTACAATGCTATGCTGCTACATCAGGCCATCCGCAAGGAGAGCCAAAGCGTTCTGAAGAACAAGTATAAGTATATCCTGGCCGGGTTTTTGTCCCTCGGCGTACTGACCTGCCTGAATCTGACGACCCGTCTGGGATATGCCGTCTATCCCCCGGGAAGTTTCGGATTTATCCCCCTGACGATATTTTCCGCCGGCGTACTGACCCACGACCTGATGGACATCGGTTTACTGCTGCGCAAAAGTCTTCTTAAGGGTGTCTTGGTGCTTCTGCTTGCCGTTTTCAACACCACCATTATCGTGGCCCTGCAAGCCTACTCCACCCAGGCCCATCTAACCGACGCGATGGTGCAGGCGCTGTTGATGGGTACAGTTGCCGCCATTGTTTTCAGTCCCCTGAAAAATGGCCTCGGGGTGCTCATTGCCCGATGGACGATCCGCCAATCCTATGATTACCGCAAGACCATCAAGCAGGCCAGCCAGATCATTGCCTCGGTGCTGGATGTTCAACAGATTACCTGTTTGTTAAAAGACACCTTGATCCGGGCCATGGGGGTGTCCCACGGGGCATTGTTTATCGGGGATCCGCCAACGCATCGATTTGTCTTGTTCGCCTCCGTCGGAAAGACCGGTGCGGTTGCGTCCGATTGTGTCCTTGGTGTTCAAGATGATTTGATCCTGGCCCTATCGGGCAATAACGGCCCGCTGGTCCGCCAAAAGCTGTTGGACGTTAGCGGCCCTGCGTCCCGGCGCGAGGCGCTGGAGGCCATGGACAGGTTCAATGCCGAAATCGTGCTCCCCATGCTCTTTCGGCGGCGGCTCAATGGATTCCTGGTGCTGGGCGAGAAGTTGTCCGGCCAAATATTCCACCCCGATGACCTCGATTTGCTGGAGACACTTAGCCACCAGAGCGCCATGGCCATTGAAAACGCGCGCGCTTACAGTGCCCTCCGTGACCTGAATCAACACCTTGAAGCCCGGGTGGCAGCGCGTACCCGTGAGCTGGAGCAGGCCCTGCAAGAGAAAGAACGCACGCGGGAACAGCTGGTTCGATCTGAGAGTCTGGCCGCCATCGGACAATTGGTTGCCGGAGTGGCCCATGAACTGAACAATCCCCTGGCCAGTGTCACCAGTTTGCTCCAGTCCAACGTCGAGGATCTTGAACGCCTTGCGGCCCGGGATGCATCCGTCGGTGAAATGATCGACGACCTGCGGTTCGCCGACAAGGAGCTGGCCCGGGCCAAATCCATTGTCGCCAGTTTACTGGGGCTGTCGCGGCAGACGCAGACCTATGAAGAGACGGTTGACCTAAACGTGGTGGTTACGGATGTCCTGCGCATGCTGCACAATCGCTGGTCGCACAAGAACATTGAGATAACGCCGACCTTTGCACCGCAATCGGTTCTTCTCCAGGGAAATTTCGCCAATTTGGGCCAGGTGGTGGTCAATATCGTCACCAATGCCATCCAGGCGGTACCCGAGGGTGCCGGCATCATCCACCTGCGAACAGGGCTGTCGAATCAGAATGGGGCGGTCCAATTTTCCTGCCAGGACAACGGACCAGGTATCCAAGCATCCATCTGCCGCGATGTGTTTAAGCCGTTCTTTACCACCAAGGGGGTTGGGGAAGGCACCGGTCTGGGGTTATATATATGCCATGAAATCATCCGCAAGCATGGTGGCACCATTGGTATCGAAGCCTCCCGGTTGGGCGGTGCAGGGGTCTGTTTCGAGATACCGGCAGCGGGCTCTGGGTAAGCTCACCAAAGGGTTGGCCCAACAGGGGCTGCTCCACCGCCGTATGAGATGGGGAATGGGGCTGAATGCCGGGCGGCCTTGACATTGAATACGGTATGGTACTACAAAGACAAGCTACATTGACGACCTAAGGAGTTGCTATGCCAATTTTCGAATTTAAATGCATCAAATGTCAGGAATATATGGAAATCCTTGTGATGGGCAGTGATGACAAGGATGTCGAAATGAAATGTTCCAAATGCGGCAGCGAGAATCTGGAACGGATTCTGAGCACCACCAATATCAGCATGGCTCCCGGCGGAGCAGCCAAATCCCAAGCTGCTACACAGACACGCTCCTGCTCCGGCGGTTCTTGTACCACCTGGAATTTGCCCGGTCACTCCCGCTAAGGTTGCCCCCATCTGCAGGCGAGAGGTCCCATGGCCGCGCGTACCATCCATAAACAGGAAAAAGAGCAGTTCATAAAACTGTTCAAACAGGATCGCATTGATCGATTCAAGGATCGGCTCTCCATTCTGGAGATTTTCCTTCAGACGGAGCACCATGTCACCATACAGGAGCTGGCGGACGTGCTGAATGACCGCGGGTTGTCCCTACCACTTGATTTTGTGACCAGCACCATCGAGCTGATGTGCCATTACGGGTTCGCCAGCCGGAACCGTTTTGACGATGGCGAACCGCGCTATGAGCATCGTCATCTCGGGCAGCACCATGACCACATGATCTGCACCAAGTGCCGATCGATATTCGAATTTGAAAACACCAACCTTGAGCAGCTGCAGTTGAAGATTGCCGCGGAGAGCGGATTTCATCTTCTGCAGCACAAGATGGATCTCTATGGGATCTGCAGCAACTGCCTCGAAGGGCGGGACCGTCCCATCGCCCTGGATACCGCCAAGACGGGCGAAAGACTGATTGTTGAGGGATTTACCGGAGGAGCCAAGTCGAGACTGCGTCTGTTGAGCATGGGGTTGCGCATCGGGGATCAGATCGAGATTATCACCAATGTGAACCAAGGACAATTGGTTGTGGCCGTGGATTACAAGCGCCTGGTGCTGGGGCGCGGATTGGCCCGTAAAATTCAGGTGGTCTCGGCCGCCGGGCGTCTCGGGCAGAAAGGTGGGTTCGATGGGGTCCACTAGTCGATCTGCCGGCATCGGCATACTTCGGGAACACCTGGACATGGCCCTGCCATTGCGGCGATGGATGATGTGGATGACCGCGCTGCTGTGCCTGGCCCTATGTGCGGCAAGCCCTGTCTGTGCGGCGGAACGGTTGTCGGTCAGTGCCAGCCTGGCCAATGTTCGCGCCAATCCCGATACGGCATCCGACACGCTCTGGCGCATGGAACGCTATCATCCCCTGGTGGTGTTGGAAAAAAAGGGCCCCTGGGTCCGGTTTAGAGATTTTGAAGGCGATGAGGGTTGGATGCATCGCTCGCTGCTGGACAAGACCCCCACCATTATAATAAAGGTATCGCGGGCCAACATCCGTTCCGGCCCCGGCAAATCCCACAGCTTGGTCTTCGACGCTGAAAAAGGGACCCCGTTCAAAGTTCTTAAAAAAGAGGGGCGCTGGCTGCAGGTCCAGCACACCGATGGGGACACGGGATGGGTTTTTGATGCATTGGTTTGGTGAGCAATGACACACTACCGCGGAATTGATTCCTCAAAATCCGCCATTGTTGGCGTCGGATCGGCCCTGATGGATCTACTGATTCATGAAGATGACCCGTTTGTCGGCAATGCCGGCGGGGTCAAAGGCGGCATGGTTTATGTGGATCCTGTGGTGATCGATAGCGCCGTTGCGCGCGCCTCGGGCGATGTCCGGGTGGTCCCGGGCGGGTCGGCTTGCAATACCATGGTGGGCATCGGTCAGTTGGGTGGAACAGCGCGATTTGTCGGCAAGTGCGGCGCCGGCCCCATGGGGCGACTTTTTCGGGATGATCTTCTTCGACAGCACGTCGAACCAATGCTGTTTACGTCGACGACGCCGACGGGACGGGTCCTTTCCATCATCACCCCAGATGCACAGCGGTCCATGCTGACCGACCTGGGCGCATCCGCCGAGTTGCAGCCCAGTGAAGCCGGGGGGCCGTGCTACGACAATGCCGCCATTGTGCATATCGAGGGGTATCTGCTGTTCAACCAGGATCTGATCGTGGCGGTCATGGAGGCTGCCCGCAAGGCTGGCGCTAGAATATCTCTCGACCTGGCCAGTTATACTGTTGTAGAAGCGGCCGGGGAACTACTGCACGGCCTGGTCCACCGTTATGTGGACATTCTCATCGCCAACGAGGATGAAGCCCTTGCATATACCGGGATCGACGAAGAGCAGGAGGCGCTCGCCAGGATGGCGGCTCAGGCGGATGTGGCCGTGTTGAAAGTGGGCGCACGGGGAAGTGTCATCGGCTGTGGGAATTATCGATGCGCCATCGCACCCCATGGCGATGGCTCGGCAGTGGACACCACCGGGGCGGGTGATTTGTGGGCCTCGGGTTTTTTCTTTGGACTATTAAATGGGTTTTCGCTTATGGACAGCGGCAACCTGGCGTCGCGATGCGGCCATGCGGTGTGCCAGCAGGTGGGGGCCAATATCCCTGAAGAGAACTGGACGTCAATACGCTATAGGGTGGAGGAAGAATGGCGAAAAAACGGTTGACTCGAAAGCAGCTTCTCAAAGAACCGGATGAGTTTATCACGACGGCTGGCCGCGTCATTCAGTGGGCCAGAAACAACACCAGATCGCTGATTTACGGCTGTGCCGGTTTTTTCGGGGTCGTGATCCTGATTGCGGCCTGGAGTTATTACCAGGACCGCCAGGCAAAACGATCGGCAGCACTGCTGGGGCAGGCCACCGCCAAATACCAGTCGGAATTGGCCAATGGGCAGGCGGATAAAGCCTTGGACGCCGTGCGGGGCGATTTTGAGCGGCTCATCGATGCTTACGGCGGTATGCCCGCCGGCCGGTTGGGGCGCCTTGCTTTTGCCCATTTCTGTCTGGCCGCCGGTGCCTACGACGATGCCGTGATGCAGTATCAGAAGGCCTTGGCGGACTTTTCCGATGACCCTTCGCTGTTGAACATCATTTTAAACGGCCTTGGCTCGGCGCTGCAGCAAAAAGGCGAAGACAACCTGGCCGTGCCCCACTACGAGCGTTTGATCAGTGCCGATAGTTCAATGCTCAAGGACGCCGCCCTGTTTAACTTGGGAGTGCTGTACGGGCGGCAGGGCAAGATGGAAAAGGTCAAAGCGGTATACGAAAAGCTGGTGGCTGATTTTCCCGATTCAGTTTATTCCGGCATCGTGCGGGAGCAGTTATAGCGTTGTGACCCGGCAAGGTGCTTGGGGCAACCGCAATCATTCCGCTTTGTTGACGGAGATGCCGTATTTTTTTATTTTTTGATTCAGTCCGCTCTTGCCGATTCCCAGCAGCGTCGCTGCGTGGCTCTGAACGTAATCGGTTTCTCTCAGGGCGCGTACAATCATCTCTCTTTCCACATAGGCCAGCGTTTCGTAGAGGGTCGCTTTGGTGGGCAGACTTTCCAGGTGAACCCGGCTGTCCTTGTATACGTTGGACTTGAAATCGTTGGGCAGATCTTCCACCTTGATGGTCTGTCCGGAGCACATCACCATTGCTCTCTCGATGACATTTTCCAGTTCGCGCACATTCCCGGGCCAGCTGTAATCGTAAAACAGTCGCTCAACCTCCTGCTCGACATGGGTTATGGGCAGGCTTTTTCGATGAGCGCTGGCATACTTCTCAATAAAATGGGCCACCAGGGGGCGAATATCCTCTGTTCTCCCGTTCAGCGGCGGCAAGACCACATGAACCACATTGAGCCGGTAAAAAAGGTCTTCACGAAAACGGCCCCGACCAATCTCATCCCGGAGGGCTTTGTTGGTTGCCGCGATTAACCGAATATCAACCGATATGGGGCGCACGCCGCCGACGCGTTCGAACACTTTTTCCTGGAGAATACGAAGCAGTTTGACCTGAAGAGGCGGTGACAGCTCGCCGATCTCATCGAGGAATAACGTGCCACCGTCGGCAAGCTCAAACCGTCCTTTTTTCATGGCCACCGCCCCGGTGAAGGCCCCTTTTTCATGGCCGAACAGTTCACTCTCGAGGAGGCTTTCGGCGAGTGCTGAACAGTTAACCGCCACAAAGGGCTTTGTGCGTCGAAGGCTGTTGAAGTGAATTGATTTGGCAACCAACTCTTTTCCCGTGCCGCTGGCGCCCTCGATGAGGACCGTTGCCGTGGAAGGGGCAACTTTTCGTATGGTTTCGAAAACATCTTGCATGGGCTTGCTTTTGCCGATCAAATTTCCGAAACTGTATTGCGACTGCACCGCACTGCGAAGCTGGCGGTTCTCCTTGACCACTCGGTACATGGCGACCGCCTTGTTGACATAGATGACCAGCTGCTTGTTATCGAATGGCTTGAGGATGTAGTTGTAGGCCCCCTTTTGCATGGCCTCGACGGCTTTTTCCACCGTGCCATGGGCTGTCATCATCATCACCGGCAGTTCGGCATTTTTATCCTTCACCCGTTCTAGCAGTTCAATGCCGTCCATGCCGGGCATTTTCATATCCGTCAGCACCAGATCGACATCGGAGTGATCGATGACCTCGATAGCCGCGACGGCGCTGTTGGCCGTAATGGTCTCAAAGCCCTCCTCCTGCAATACGGCGCTCAGTATCAATGGATAGTTTTTTTCGTCGTCTACGATCAATATGGTGTCCATCGCCTAATCTTTCTATTCGACCGGTAACCTTATGGAAACCCGCGTGCCGCCCTGCGAGCGGTTCTCCAGCCGGATTTGCCCCTCATGGGCTTCAATGATGTTCTTCACGATGCCGAGGCCCAGTCCCGTACCCCTGTCCTTGGTAGTAAAAAAGGGGTCCCATATTTTCTCGCGAGCTTCCCTGGGCACCCCGCTGCCTCTGTCTTCAAAAGCAATCCACAGGCTTCTTCGGTCAGATTTTGCCACGATGTCGATGGTGCCGCCTTCGGGCATGGCCTGCATGGCGTTGATCAAAATATTGAGAAAGGCTTGGTAGAGCATCTCTGCATCTGCCTGCACGACGGGTAGTTTTTCATCGTACTGGGTTTTTACGATATAGCCTCCGCCCTCGATCTGGGAGGATAAAAAATCGATGTTCTTGGCGATGACGGCCTCGATTCGGCACGAGAAGCGATTGGGCTCTCTCGGTTTTGCAAAATTGAGAAAATCGGTAATGATATTATTCAAGCGGCCCGACTCTTCAATAATGATGTCGGGAATTCTATTGGAGGCATCGTCAAGGGCTATTTTCTTTTTCAACAATTCCGCCGAACTGCTGATAATTCCCAAGGGATTGCGAATTTCATGGGATACACCGGCCACCATTTCCCCCAATGACGACAGATGCTTGGCCCGGCTGAGTTGATCTTTGAGCTTGAGCCGCTCCTGGGCCCTTTTCTGGATGATGTTCTCGCCCCGTTTGACGACAATGATCATGATTAAGAACAATATCAGCATCACGCCACTGACGGTCACCAGGGTCATCACCTGATACCGGAAAATATTTTCGTAATCATTGGACAGGTCCTGGACGATCTCCACCACTCCAAGAACGGGACCCGCCACTGGGGAGAGGGGTTTTTCAGCGCGCAGGGGGGCGAAGGTGACGATTTTGATCTCTTTCGGGACGCCCAGGAATAGCTGCCAGAAGCTTCCAGTTTGCACCAGTTTAGAGGTCGGCTCTCCCTTTAATGCCTTTTGAAAGCTCGATCCGCCGAGGTTTTCCAAACCGATCACCTCTTTCGAGTAGCTGTAGGCGATCAAGTCTTTAATGCCATATATATTGACCATGTCCACCTTAAAACTATGCAGGGTGCTGCGCACGACACTGTCCATGCGATCGAACTGATCTTTGTGCCGCAGCTCAATTTTTCCATATTTCAGCCCTACTGGCAGGATAAATTGCATGAACACCTGGTGGTTTAAATTTTCAATAAGAAGCAGGGCATAGTCCTCGCTTTTGGTGAATTGCATGGACCTGATCCAGTGCGTGTTGAGAACCGAAAGGACAATGGTGCCGCCAAAAATGAGGATCAGGCTGGAGAGTGAAAAATATTTGACCAGGCGGAAGGGCTTGGCTTTCTCCGAGATGGGACGTTTTGGCATGAATTGCTCCGTCTGTCCTAACTTATTGACCCGTTACCCAAAACGGGCGGCTATTCACCCACCCCGGATTGCCCAGCCCAGCGGGGTGCTGTGCCGTCGATCACTGTCTCGAAGATTATTTTGAGCATCACGCGTTTGGGGCCTAAAGTTTGCATAGCCAAAGACCGATGACGCATTAGCCCGCTGAAGAAAAGTCATCACCATCGATTTCATCAGCATCTCCAAGAGACTCAGACCTATGGGTTCTATAGAGGATCCATCCGGCCTAAGTCAAGCAGCCAGAGGGGAATTGCATGACAAGAGACCTTGTTTATAGAGAAGATATTGCGCTGCCGAAAATGGCAGGCAAAACCCCACGGCGGTACTTAGCCCCTGTCATCCGGCAGGACACTGCCAGGAAACGATGTTTTTTTGACGGCGTGAGCACAATATATTGGCGTGTCAAAAATTTGAACACAATATAACCTAAATAAACAAAATTATATATTAATTATGCATAATTTTACTTGACAGTACGACAATTGTTGTAAAGGATGAACACTAAGATGGAAGGGAAAATAGATAAAAGCTGCGAAATGGCGCAGATATCTTTTTGAAAACACTTGTGAGCAAAATATTGAACATGGCTAAAAATTCTTTGAAAAAAATTCGTGAATCCTTGTTGATGAGCAAATCCGAACTTGCGAGAGAAGCGAACGTCTCTCCAATCACCATTTCGCGAATAGAAGAAGGTAAGCCATGTCGAATGGAAACAAAACGGAAAATCCTGTTGGCGCTTGGCTATAGCTTATCAGATGCAAAAAAAATATTTAGTGAATGAGAATTGACTATGTTTGGTACCAAACGCAATCGACTGGTGGGACTCGATATCGGCTCCAATACGATCAAGGCAGCCGAGATCGTAGAGAGTAAAAAGGGGTATGTCCTCTCTAAGTTCGGCATGACGGATATCGCGCCCGGACTCATTGAAGATGGGGCTATAAAAGATCCCGAGGCGGTGGCCGATAAACTCAAGAGCCTGTTCAAATCCTATGGGATCAAAAACAGCAGTGTGGCGCTTTCAATTGGCGGCTATTCCGTTATTGTCAAGAAAATCAGTGTTCAGACGGCAACGGAAGATCAACTCCAGGACACCATCCATTTCGAAGCCGAGCAATACATTCCGTTTGATATCAACGATGTCAATCTGGACTTCCAGATTTTGGGAGAAAATGAAAATAACCCCAATCAGATGAATGTGCTGCTGGTTGCCGCCAAGAAGGAGATGGTCAACGATTATGTCAACCTGGCCGAACTGGCGGGATTGGAGCCGCGCACCATAGATGTGGATGCGTTTGCGCTGCAAAATGTTTTTGAACTCAACTACGAGCCCGACCAGGAAGAGAATGTGGCGCTCATCGACATCGGTGCCAGCAAGACGTCCCTGAACATTTTAAAGGGTGGAAATTCTGTTTTCATGCGGGACGTGTCCCTGGGCTGCGGCCAGATCAACCAAAAGATCGCTTCGCTCATCGACTGTTCCATCGAAGAAGCCGAGTTGATCAAGTTTGGCGAGGGTAGTGACAAGATATCGCCGGAAGATTTATCAGACATCATCTCGTCGGTCGTGGCGGACTGGTGTACGGAAATCCGGAGGGCCCTGGACTTCTTCTATTCGACCTATCCGGATGACCAGATCAAGAAAATCGTGCTCAGCGGAGGAGGCGGCAATATCCAGGAATTGCGGCAGTTGTTGGCTGTTGAAACATCTGCCGAGGTATCCACCATCAATCCTTTTCAACGGTTTTATATCGACAGTGACAAATTCGATACTGACTATTTGGACAAAATTGCCCCCCAGGCATCTATCTGCATGGGGCTGGCAACTCGAAAAATGGATGACAAATGATACGAATTAATTTACTCCCCTACCGAGCGGCAAAGAAAAAAGAAAATATTCGCAGGCAAGTGAGTATCTTTTTTCTTTCTATCGTCGTCATCTTGCTCCTGGTGTTCTGGCATAACAGTTATCTTGGCGGTCGTATTGAGAGCATCAACAAGGAGATCGCCAACACCCGCGAGCAGGTGGCCAAGTACAAGAAAATCAATGACGAAATTGCCGAAATCAAGAAGAAACTCGCCGTGCTCGACCGAAAGATTGACGTTATCTCATCCCTCGAAGCGGACCGTAAGGTACCCGTGGAGAATCTGGATGGCCTTTATGAGCTACTGGTAGAAAAGCGCATGTGGTACACCACAATTGAGGAAAGCAGCAACAGTTTCAAGTTAAGTGGCATTGCCATCGACAACCAAACAGTGGCGGATTTTATGACGCGCATCGAGAAGTCAGACAGCTTTGAAAATGTCCGGCTTGCCACTATCAAGCAATACAAGATGCAGAAGAATGACCTGAAATTAAAAGAGTTTGATATTAATTTCAGCCGGAAACCAAAAATGAATAAATCGGCAGAGGTTAAAAAATAATGGCTAAGCAAACCGATCCAAAAAGTAAATTGACGCCTTACTTTGAAAAGATAGAGAAGCTTACCAAGGTTCAACGGATCGCCATTTATGTCGTCTCGCTTGTGCTGATTCTGGGGGTTTCCTACTGGTTCATGTTTAAGCCCCAATACAGCCGCATCAAGACACTTGATCAGCAGCTGGCCGTAGCCAAGCAGGAACTGGCCAAAGCAAAGAAAAATGCTCAGGAGTTGAACGACTGGCGCACCAAGATGAAAAAGAAGGAGACCCAGTACCGGACGGTTATGCGCGCACTCCCGGAGAAAGAAGAAATTCCATCGCTGTTGGCAGGCGTTTCACAGGCCGGGAAAGATGCCGGGCTCGAATTTTTGCTGTTCAAGCCCAGGCCGGAGAGCGTCAAAGGATTCTATGCCGAAATTCCGGTGGATATCAATGTGGCCGGGTCATATCATCAAGTTGCCGTATTTTTTGACAAAGTGGCGAATCTCCCTCGCATCGTGAATTTGCGCAACATTAAAATGACCCCTGAAAGCGGAGGACCGCAGGGTGGCAGTGGCGATTTAAAGACGGTCTGCCAGGCGGTGACCTATAAATTCGTGGAGTCGGCCGAAAAGTCCGACGGTAGCAGCCGCAAAAACCGGCGAAGAGGAACAAAGAAATAGGTGATGATGCAGATGAGGAAACTATCCAAATATGCGTTGTGCTTGCTAGTTGCAATTGGTCTGACCGGAGTTGTCGCGTGCGGAGAAAAAGCCCCGCCTCAACGTCCAGCGCCGGCAGTGCAGAAAAAGATCACCGATCAGCAACCGGCACCGGTTGAAAAAGCAGCCACACCCGGGACTGAAAAGGTTGAAGGTGCTGCCAGTGTCGACACCCAGGCGGAATCAACTGGTGAGGAGGCGTCGGCTCTGGTGGAAGCTTCCTTAAAAATCGCCAGCAGTTATGATCCACAAGGGCGCTTTGATCCATTCGAGCCGTTGTTCAAGGAGCAGCCCACGGCACCTGAGGTCGAACCCAGGAAAGGCAAACGTGAAAAGCGTGTACCGCAGACCCCGTTGGAGCGGGTGGCCCTGAGTCAGTTGAAGCTCTCTGCCATTATGCGCACATCCAAGGGCAACAAGGCAATCGTAGAAGATGCCACCGGAAAAGGGTACGTCATCAAAAAGGGAACCTATGTCGGCCTCAACTCAGGCCAGGTGATTTTAATCGATAAGGCTCGGGTGGTCGTTGAGGAAGAGATCGAGAATGTGTTGGGAGAACTCATCATTCAAAGTACTGAGCTAAAACTTCAGAAACCTGCTGGAGAGCTTTAACATGAGAACAATAAGAGCAAAGTTGGTGGTATTGGTTGTTGCCCTGTTCGGGTTTGCGTTCCTTTCAGGCGGTTGTGCCACGCAATCCGGATCGACAGGTGCAGCGGAGCCGCAGGGACAGGCGGAAGATCTGGTGTCCATAGACAATATTACGTCCACGGAAACCGCCGATGCAACAATCGTGAAGGTATCTGCCGACGGCCCCTTGACCTTTTCGTCGTTCAAGAAGCCTGATCCCTTATCCGTTGTGCTGGTGTTCCCGGCAACGACAACGCAGAACCTCGGCGGGCCGCCGGAGTTGGGAGGCGATCTGATCGACCAGGTTCTCATCGGCGACGGCAATGCCGGCCGTACTGCGCGGGTCGAGTTCCAACTGACGGCCGATACAACCTATACGGCCCGAAAAGAGGGCAATGCCGTCCTGCTGACCTTCAGTCGGCCTGAACCAGTTTCCCACGCCGCAACGGCGACGGTTACCGGGAATGCTGCTCCAGAAATTGCCGCAGCGTCCGTGGCGGCACCGGAAGTGGTTTCCTCGCCGGCCTCTCAGCCGCCGGCATCGGCTGCGGTTACCTCTTACAACGAAGCTTCTATCGAGAACACCACCTCCAACGCAGCAGCTTCCCAAAGCGCCGCCTGGGTCAACAAGATCGATTTCCTGAGTCAATCCGAAGGCAAGTCGACACTGGTGCTGGGTACCACCCAGGCCATCGACTACAGGATCAACAAGATCAACCCCACGAAACTTGAGATCCAACTGCTCAACACACGGATTCCCTCGTACCGGCAGCGCGCTTTGATCACGACGCGATTCAACAGCGCCGTCGATCGCATTGTGCCGTACCAGGTATCCCAGGAAACCAACGAAACTCGCGTATCCATTGAGATGCGGGAGGCCGTTCCCTACGTTGCCGAGCAAACCGGCAATATGCTGCTGGTTCACTTCGAGGCGTCCTCTGTACCGCCCAAGCCAATGGAACAAGCCCAATTGCCGGCCTGGAAGCGGGAGATGACCGCCCCAATGGCAGACACCGGCGATATGGCCGGCGCAGCCCCTGTCATGGCCGCACCGGTCAGCGGCGGCACTGCAGCGGCGATGCAGCCGATGCCGCAAGCCAAAGGTGCAACGGATGCCGAGCTTGAGGCCCAGCTCATGGAAGACGATTTGGAGCTCAAAGCCCTGCTGTCCCCCCGCCGAAAGAACTACACCGGCGAAAAAATCGCCCTGGATTTCTACGATACCGACATCAAGAATGTCTTCCGTATCCTCAGAGAAATCAGCGGAAAGAACTTTGCCATCGACAAGGATGTCACCGGCAAGGTCACCATGACCCTTGACAAGCCGGTGCCCTGGGACCAGGTGCTCGACTTGGTATTGCGCATGAACCAGCTGGGCATGACCCACGAAGGCGAGATCGTCCGCATCGCCACCTTGGAGACCCTCAAAAAAGAGGACGACTTGAAAAAGGCCAAGCTGGAGGCCCTTCGCAAGGCGCGGGAAGAGGTCAAGGCATTGGAGCCCCTGGTTACCAAGTACATCCCCATCAGCTACTCCAGCGCAGACTCTGAAGTCAAGCCGCACATCGAGCAAATTCTGACGACTGGACGGGGCACCGTCACGGTCGATTCAAAAAACAACCAGGTGATCGTCACCGACACTGCCGCCAAGGTGCGCCAGGCCGAAGCCATCATACGGCGCATTGACAAGGTGACCGCCCAGGTCATCATAGAGGCCCGCGTGGTTGAAGTGAGCAAGGATTTCTCCAAAGAGTTGGGCATCGACTGGAACGTTTCTTACGGCCCCGGCATTCTGCCGGGAACCGACTGGAATACTACCACCGATATGGCCATGAATTTCCCAGTAGCCAGTTCGTCCAATATCGGTTTAAGCTTTTCGCGCCTCGCTGGGGTGCCTTTCGTCCTGAACGCCCGGCTCAACGCCCTGGAGACCACCGGCGAGGGTCGCATCCTGTCGGCTCCCAAAATCCTGACCCTGGACAACAAAAAAGCCAAGATCAAGCAGGGACTTGAATACGCCTATCTGGAACGCGACTCTTCAGGCGGCTCTTCAGTGGCCTTCAAGAATATCGACTTGCTGCTGGAGGTCACCCCCCACGTAACGCCGGACAACCGCATCTCCCTGATGATTTTTATCACCAAGAACGACGTGGCCGGCATCACTGCGGGGGTACCCAACGTGGCCACCAACGAGGCCGAGACCGAGCTGCTGGTCAACGATGGCGATACCGTGGTCATCGGGGGTATCGTCAAACGCACCGAGAACCAGGGATCCACGGGGTTCCCGATCCTTTCCAAGATACCATTTATTGGCTGGGCGTTTAGAAATGACACCAGGAGCACTTCGGATGACGAATTGCTGATATTCATCACGCCTCGCATTGTACAGCTGGAACAAGAAGTGGCACCGACCCGATAGAAAAAATAGTTGCAACAACAGAGTAGACCGATTAGGAGATACAACAATGAATTCAATTCGCGATTTTCTAAAGCCACTCCCACCCTTGTTCATCATATTGCTTGTTCTTTCGTTTGCGGGATGTGGGGGTAACGATTTACTGGATGAGCGCGGCGACAGGTATATTCTAGATCTTACCATATCGGATGGCGACCAAGAGCCTACTGCTGATATTGACGTCGTCCGGGCAACCGATTGTGACGGCGATGGGACCGCCGATGATCCAGAAGATAACTATACCAATGTGTATGGTACGATCAGCGTGACGGTTGCCACAAATGTGTCTGGTTTGGAATTGTTGGGGTATACCGTCACCTTTATCCCTTTGGACAGCCCTACCTCGACAGGCGGATATCTGACGCCACCAGCGTTGCAGCAAAAAGTTACCCAGATATCGTCTTTTTTCCCCGGAACCGGAGCAACTGCTACTGAACAAGTCTTGATCATGACAGTCTCTCAAAAAGATATCGTTGCGGCTGCCTTGACCCCTACATGTCAGACGTTTTTGTATCAAATTATTGTCGATGTCAGATTCAAGGAGGTTGAAGGGGAAGAGGAAATTACGAAAACTTTTTATGAAGATGTTTGGATGTTTAATGTAAATCGATG
>Ga0316201_10001663_pt1 | contig 15188 bp, 15 predicted proteins | sample CS6wburrow_MG_FD_204516 | JGI IMG/M metagenome (GOLD analysis project Ga0316201, IMG submission 204516) | Coastal sediment microbial communities from Delaware Bay, Delaware, United States - CS-6 worm burrow | ecosystem: Environmental > Aquatic > Marine > Coastal > Sediment | place: USA... | reverse complement strand
TATGCCAACCTGAACCTGCTGTATTCGCCTGTCGACCCTTTCATGACCGGCGTGGAACTGGTCTGGGGCAGCCGCGAGGACAAGAACGGTGAGACAAACAACGATACACGTATCCAGTTTTCAATGAAATATAAATTCCAACTCTAGCCACACCCGCTGTCGTCCTGTTACCAGCAGACACCCGCATAGAAGAGTCTGCGGTGCGATCAGAATCACCTTCTTTATCACCGGGTCGTCCTGTTCAGGCGAAAACCAGGCAATCTGGTTGCCCCCGCGAGAGTGACCCGGCAGAACCACTTGTGTCGTTCCCTCCTTTTCAACCACTCCAGCCAGGCATTGGTCTCTTCCACAGCATCTTCATGTTTGTGAGTATGAGGAGTAGCGCAATCGTAGAGGCCATGACGGTGGTTCAGTCCGGTGAAATCACGGCACCAGACGATTGATCCATTTGACCAGCCGCCGGGTACCCGGGCTGAACAGCTTCCGGCCATACCAGGTATTCACCGTGCGCCGGTGTATCTGCGCCAGCGTCGGATAGGCATGTATGGCAGCCGAAATATCTCCAATACCCGCGCCGGTCTTCATGGCCAGTACAATCTCATGTATCAACTCACCGGCATGGGGGCCTAGTATTGATGCGCCGAGAATTTTGCCCTTGTTGACAACCAGTTTGTAAAGACCGGACGTTTCATTATCGGTAATCGCACGGTCTATATCCTGGAAAGGGAAACGCAGGACCACAGGTTCGATACCCTTATCCCGTGCCTGCTGCTCTGTCAGTCCCACCCGCGCCAGTTCCGGGTCGGTATAAGTCACCCAGGGAACCACCCGGTAATCGGTTTTCTTCGGGACACGGAAGATGGCGTTACTGATAACGATGCCGGCCTGGTATTCCGCCATGTGCGTCAGCGGATAGGGCCCGCACACATCACCACAGGCAAAAATATGTTTCTGCGAGGTGCGTTGACGCCGGTCTACCTGGATACCCTTAGCATCGTGAACGACACCTGCGACATCCAGACCCAGTCGGTCGACAACAGGGCGTCGACCAACTGCAACCAGCAGCGCATCGGTTGTGAGCGTCAGTCCGTTACTGCATCCAATCTGTGTTTCGTTGCCACTCCGGTTCACCCTTTCTACAGTAGTTGAGGTATGAACACTCAACCCTTCCGACTCAAGCTGTGCCTGCAACGCGCCGGCCACTTCGGGATCTTCCTGGGGCAACAGGTGTGGTAAACGCTCCACTACCGTGACCTGAGCGCCGAGGCGCGCAAAGGCCTGAGCCATCTCCAGACCGACCGGTCCGCCCCCCAGCACTACCAGCCGGGCCGGCAGCTTACGCAGGGAAAAAAGATCCTCGTTGGTCAGATAGCCCGCTTCTTCCAGCCCCCCAATCGGCGGTATGAAGGGCTGTGAACCGGTTGCAATGACAAACCGCCGACCACGAATCACCTGGTTGTTGACCTGTATCTTGTGGGAACCAATGAAATTTGCCGCCCCGAAGAGAACTTCACAGCCGTAACCCCGAAAGCGTTGCGGATCATCGTGTATCTGGATACGGTCAATGACGGCCTGCACGCGATCGGCGACCTTGCCGAGGTCCACAGCCGGTTCGCAGGCCGGCAAACCGAATTCAGGCCCACGGCGCATCAGCGATGCTACGCCAGCGGCATGGATCATGGTCTTGCTGGGCACGCAGCCATAGTGCAGACAGTCACCGCCGAGTTTGGCCGCCTTTTCAATCAGCGTGACTTTCAGTCCGAGTTGTGCCGCCACACTGGCAACGACCAGTCCACCGGCGCCACCACCGATGATGACGAGATCACGTTCTTTCATATATGCCACCTTCAGTCTTCTCGCTGGAACTAGAAAAACATCACATGGTCACTTTCCTTGACTCCGTCGCCCAGCAGATGCACCCGGGCAGTCATATCCTCCGCCAGTGCCGCACCGGCAAGCCGCAGTGCATGCGAGGCCTTGTAATTTTCTTATAAGGGTAATTCTGAATAACAATGGTGACGCGCGTCATGGTATCATCGTTTCCTTGTTCAAACGGGATCAGCTACCGCATAGCTCTCCATAATCCTGCAATACCCCCTGCCAGCACCCAGTGTCAGTTATCGAATCACCGGCAGACCCGCCTCTATCCACTTGGTCATGCCACCGCGCACGATGTGCACATCGGCGAAACCCTCTTCCGTCAACAACAATGCCGCCTTTACAGACTTTTTGTCGGTACGGCAGACAATCGCCACCGGTTGTTCAAGGTAATTGCCAATCTCATCCAAGCGCTGTTGCAAGTCTTCTACCGGGATATTCACCGCTTCCTCGATATGTCCCTGTTCACCGACGAAGTCTTCCGGTGTACGCACATCAAGTACCAGCAACTTCTTTTCGGTGTCGATTCGCTGCCTTAACTCCGGAATGTCAATCATGGGACCGCGGCGCAGGTTACCGATCAGTCGTGGCAAGAAAGCCACCACAGCCAGCAGCGCCAGCGCCAGCAGGCCTTTCTGGATCAATCCCTCACCGCCGGCGACCGCTTCGCGTCCCGCATAACCCAGGTAAGTGAAGGCGATCGTGCCCGGCAGCATGAACAGAGAGGTCGCCAGAATGTAATGCAGCAACCGCAGACGCGTCAGCCCAAGGGCATAGTTCAGCAGGTTGAACGGGAACAACGGCACCAGTCGCACGAAGGCAACAAAGCGCCAGCCCTCTCCTTCTACACCATTGATCAATTGCTTCACACGCCCGCCTGTTTTATTCGTGACCCAGTCTGCGGCCAGGTAGCGTGCAATCAGGAAGGCCAGGGTGGCACCGAGCGTAGCACCGGTCAGATTATAAAAAGTCCCCAGTACCGGCCCGAACAAGGCACCACCAGCCAGCGTCAGGGCTGAACCGGGAAGGAACAGCACGGCAGCCAGCGCGTAAATCAGGATGAACAGCAACGGCGCGACCGGCCCGGCATCCCTGACCCATGACTCGAGTGCCACAGTATCGAACTGGTCGCGGTAGATAATGGCCAGCGTGACTGTAGCCAACAACCCCAGGGACAAGATGATTCGCATGAGACGGTTATTATTCATGGTCACCCCCCCACTGACGACAGTTGATGGCATAGTGCTGCACCTTGCCAACAAAGGGAATCGCCAGCATCCCTGGCAACCAGCTGCACCACTTATCCTCGCGGAAGGTATGGATACCGATGATCATAGCTTCGTGCGCGACGCGCGGTTGGGCGCGGTAGGTACCAAACAGGCGGTCCCACCACGGCAGGTTGAATCCGAAATTGCTGTTGGTCTCATCGTCCTCAACCGAATGATGCACACGGTGCATGTCCGGCGTCACAACAACCAGTCGCAGCAGCCGGTCGAGGCCCACGGGCATACGCACATTACTGTGATTGAACATAGCAGTTGCATTGAGGATGACCTCGAACACCACCACAGCGACCAACGGAGGCCCCAGCAGCATGATCACCGCAAACTTGATGAGCATGGAGAGCAGAATCTCCAGAGTATGAAAACGCGCACCGGTAGTGACATCAAAATCGAGGTCTGCGTGATGCACGCGGTGCAGGCGCCAGAGCACGGGCACGGCATGAACCATCACATGCTGTAGCCAGATAAAGAAGTCCATGATGACGACCGAGGCCAGTACAGCCACCCAGAACGGGGCAACTACATAATTGAACAATCCCCAGCCCTGCTCACTGGCAAACACGGCCATCCCCACCGCCGCCGCCGGAAATAGCAGCCGTAATACGAAGCTGTTAAAAAAGACCAGGCCCAGGTTATTGGTCCAGCGAATGGCCTTAGAGGTCCGCAAGTGACGCCGGGGACTGACCATTTCCCACAGGGCCATAACGGCAAAAATGCCAAAGAAAAACCCGACCCGGATAAGCATTTCATTGTTCATGATGAAATCATTGAAATTCATGGATAATGCCCCTCCGAAACAGCAGATTGCCCCCCGTCGGCCACCTGCTATAATCGTGCCTGCGATGGCAGTATTCAATTGATTAATTGAATAGGATACTAGTGGATAGCAGAAAGATGTCAAGCGGCCACTTCAAACACGATTTATTCACCCATTTCGCCCGCGTGGGAAAGGCGTTGAGCAACGCTAACAGGCTGCAATTGCTGGAATATATTGCCCAGGGTGCGCGCAGTGTGGACGAACTGGCGAAGGTATCCGGACTGACGGTGGCCAACACCTCCCAACATCTGCAACAGTTACGCCAGGCCGGTCTGGTGAGTTACCGCAAGCAAGGGCTGAAGGTTTTTTACAGTCTTAGCGGTGATGATGTTATCGGCCTGCTTGATGCCTTGCGCGGCGTTGCCGAGCGCCATGTCGCGGATGTAGAAAGACTGGTCAATACCTACTTAACGGTAAAAGATGAACTGGAACCCCTGCCCCGCAAGGAACTTCTCAAGCGCGTGCGAGATGGCCTGGTCACTGTTCTGGATGTTCGACCACCGGAAGAATACGCCGCAGGACACGTTCCCGGCGCTGTGAATGTGCCCCTCTCCAAACTGAAACACTATCTGAAAAAGCTCAACCCCAAACAGGAAATCGTGGCCTACTGTCGGGGGCCTCACTGTGTACTGGCCTTCGATGCCGTGGCCAGGCTGAGAGAGAAAGGACTAAAAGCACGACGCCTGGAGGATGGCTACCCGGAATGGAAAACCGCCGGCCTGCCTGTCGAAACCGATTCCACCTCCTGATTCAGGCGGTTATTACCGCGCAAACCTATACCGCGCTAACACGTGGTCCATCGCACAGGAGCCGGTAATGTCCCCAGGCGGGCATACGTTATCCGGGGGCGCCGACAGACCAGATGTGGCCGAACCTACGTGCACACGGTCGCTTCCACGGCTGGCTCGGACAGCTGAGCAACCAATAAGTCTGTTCTCATCTCGGTGTTTCCAAGACCAAAAGATCGAAGGAGTGTAGGATCCACCCTTGGTCCCGTCATTAGTGGCGAAGGCTGCATAAATTATTGCGCAGGACAGTCCCACTCGGCACAATAGAGTCGCCACCACCCTGATATTCATGCTCCAGTGCCAATCGATTTTTACAGCTGGTTAGCTATCGCAACCTATATTCTGCACTGGTCTCTAATCGTTGGCCTGTCGGCGCGCATCATCATGCGGCGACGGCCGGTGGGTGTGCTGCTGGCATGGATGGCACTCATCCTGAGTATCCCCTTTCTCGGCATCCTTATCTATCTCGTCATCGGGGAAAGCCGTATCGGCGACCGCTATCTCAAGCGCGCACGCGCGATTCGGGACGATTACATCCAGTGGATGCAGTGGCTGAGGGCACGCGCGGCTGTCGACTGGTCACTGATCAATCCGCAGGCAATGCACCTACAGCGCCAGGCCGAATCACTCACCGGCCTGCCGGCCCTGCAGGGCAACCACACCGAACTACTGCAGGACTACGCAAGTGTGTTCGACTCGCTCATCGAGGATATCGAGCACAGTACGAGCACCTGTCACCTGGAATTCTATATCTGGCACAACAGTGGCCTGGCCGATGAACTGCTGCAGGCCATGTTAGGCGCCGCGGCTCGCGGCGTCACCTGCCGGGTGCTGCTCGACGCGGTAGGCAGCAAACCCTTCCTGCGCAGCGATAGTCCCAGACGATTAAAGGCCGCAGGCGTGCAGGTCGCCTGCGCGCTGCCCGTCAGTCTGTTCACTACGCTGGCCACACGCGCCGACCTGCGTAATCACCGCAAGCTGGCAGTCATCGACGGCGAGATCGCCTACACGGGCAGTCAGAACCTGGTTGACCCCCGCTGTTTCAAGCAGAACGCCGGCGTGGGTGAATGGATCGACGCCATGCTGCGCATCGAAGGCCCTGCCGTTGAGGCGATTGGCGGCACCTTCATGTTCGACTGGGAAATTGCCACAGGCGATGGACTGGAAGCGCTCAGGGGTAGCCACGACGTGAAACACATACCGGAGCGCGGTCCGGTTACCTTGCAGATGGTACCGTCGGGACCTGTCCCCCGACCACTCGCGATTCTGCAAATGATCCTGAGCATGATCTATGCCGCGCGTTCGGAACTGATTATCACCACACCCTACTTCGTCCCCGATGAATCATTGTTGACGGCGTTGATGTCGGCTGCGCACCGCGGAGTCGCGGTGACGCTCATTGTGCCGGCGAAGAACGATTCCCGACTGGTCGACTACGCCAGCAGTGCCGTGTTCGACGACCTGCTAGCCGCGGGGGTGCGTATCGCCGCCTTCGAGGAGGGGCTACTGCACACCAAGTCGATCACGGTTGACGGTGATCTGTGTCTGTTCGGTTCCGTCAATATGGATATACGCAGCCTGTGGCTGAACTTTGAAGTATCGCTGATCGTCTACAACCGTGACCTGAGTGCGCGGATACGCGCTCTGCAAATGGATTACCTGGACGGATCGTACTTCCTGGATCTCAAGCAATGGCGACAGAGATCGCTGCCGAGACGATTTGCGGAAAATGCGGCTCATCTTCTGGCACCGTTGCTATAGGGGGCGTTTCGACCGTTATACCTAGAGCTTGACAGAACCCTGATCGTGGTGCCTCTACGCCGCAGGCTTGACTAAAACGAGCCTCAAGCTAATCTTGGATATACAGGGAAAGGGGGCGTTTTTCGACCTGGATGATGACGGACAAGAAGAGTTTTTGATGATGCAATGGCTGGTTCCTTTGGCAATGGGTACATGGGCTGTCCTGACCTGGGCACACAGCCGGGAACAGGAACGTGAAAAGGAACGCGAGCGTATAACGGCGCTCTATGTCAACCCGTTTCTCTCTGCCTGTGAGGACCTGCAAAGCAGGATCTATAAAATTCTGGAACTCGGCGGGCTCGGTGTTCTCAAGGAACGTTATCCTGACGCCAGTTATGCCGAGGAGACCCTTTATCTTATCGTGCGTTACTTCGGCTGGTCAGCAGCCGTGAACCGCTATGGACCCTATACCAAGGATCCTGTGGTGATTGAACATATCACTGCTATACGCAGGGCCTTTGCGACCTCAGCCAGCGGACACCCGGTTGGTCCGTTTAACTTCTTCCTGCCCGAGCAGAAAGCACTCGGCAAGATAATCATGCATACCCTGGAGGGTGAGTACGGGCACGAGCTGGATACAATATCGTACTACGATTTCAAGGTGCGTCTCGGACAATCCCCACTAAAGGAAAGTCAATCGGTACAACAAAGCCTCGAGGCGTTGCGCAAGGCCAGTAATGCGGATGACATAGGCGGTCGTGAACGCCTCTCGGAAGCACAAAACCACATCGTCGATCTGCTGGACTACATAGAAAGTAAAGAGGGATTCACCTTGTTCCAAGGCAAGCGGGAAAAGTGCAAATGCCTGAGGCGTATCGAATATCAGGCATCTTCTAAACCACGACGACGCAAGGCTTGAAACGGCAGGACAAATCATCGTACCACGGGCCAGGGCCTGCAAACTTTTCCACCTTGACGCAACGGTTGAATCTGCAACTGGAGCAGACCCGGCGGCAGGTGGATTGAAAGCGACGGCATTGCCACATACACTTTTCTATACTTCTATTCCTTAGTTACGCGGTCCAATGGTCAGAATCGTACATATCATGCGGGGACGCCTGCGTTTGCGACTGGATGCAGTGAAGAATCGACCCGGCTTAGCGGCTCGACTGCACGAGCATCTTATCGCCGTCCCGGGAATCCTCCGTGTGGAGGTAAAAACCCGTACCGGTAGTGTGTTGCTGACCTTTGATCCACGCGCCCTTGGATCGGCAGATTTTCTGGACGACCTTTCCGCGGCCATGGGAAGGATATTCCCCGAGCATTTTGCACCAGGGCGCGCGCGCATCAGGGTCGATCTTTTCAAGGGGCGGCCCCAGCTCTCACACAGGATACAGCAGCAGCTTGTCGGCATAGTGGGTATCCATCAGCTGGAGATAGATCCGTCAGATGGTACCTGCCTCCTTGTCTACGATTCACGCACCGTAACATCGCCCGGGTTCATGAATGCTATGACACGGCCCTTAGCAGAGCTTTTGCCCCAGTTAGATGTCAAAAACTTCTTTTCCTGGGTGTCCATGACAAAATCCTGATTGTCACCTAAACACCGGGACCAGGGCAGTCTTACCCCCAAAGGCAACCTTCCCGACTCTACACTAATCTCGCTCACAACTTAATTCCCATAAGAATGGCACTAAGTTAAGGCGGTTTTTCCTCTGTAGGGCCGAATTTATTCGGCCATTAGCTGTTGGCGGCTACCCGCATAGTGGCTATATCCGGGATGATAGATGGTATGACAACGTGGTTGGTCGAGTGAATTCGACCCTACAATGGGTTAAACAGGCTTAACTTAGCGCCATTCAATTTCCATAATATTTGATAAGCAAACTTTCGCTGGACCAGCACACCCGCAACTACACCGACTGAAGCATAAAATCAGGAACGAACGGGCCAAAACTATCGGACTTGAAGATTCTGCAATTTTCTGAAGAGGGTGCGTTTACTGATGCCGAGCTTGTGTGCGAGAGTATCGCGATCACCTTCGAACGTCGATACCGCCTGTACCAGGTAACGGCGTTCTATTTCCTCCAGTGGAAGAATGCCATCCGTGTCCAGCAAAGGCTTCTCGTTCGGGGGCAATTCGTTGTTGGCGACTTCAGCGGACAGATGTTCCGGCAATATCAGATCATCATCAGCCAGCAGTGTCGCCCGCTCCAGAATGTTACGCAACTCACGGACATTGCCGGGGAAAGCGTATTGTTGCAGACAGGCCAGCGTCGCAGGCGCAATCTTGTAGGTTAGCTCCGGTGACAGCCGTGAAAGCAGCGATTCAATCAGTAGCGGAAAATCTTCCGTTCTTTCCCGTAACGCAGGCAAGGCGACCGGAAAGGCACTGATCCGATAGAAAAGGTCGCGTCGGAAGCTGCCTTCGCTAACCATAGCCTGCAGGTTTCGGTGTGTTGCAGTGATTAGCCGGAAGTCAGCTTGCCGAGAGTCGACACTGCCGACGCGTCGATAGGTGCCGGTCTCCAGCAGGCGCAACAGTTTCACCTGCAAGCTTGGTGGTATGTCGCCAACTTCGTCAAGAAACAGTGTGCCCCCCTCACCTGCTTCCACCAGCCCGATTTTCTGAGCATGGGCTCCGGTGAAAGCGCCTTTCTCATGACCAAAAAGCTCGCTTTCAAACAGGGATTCAGTGAGTCCCGAGCACTCGACCACCACAAAAGGTTTACCGCTTCGCGGGCTGTTGTTGTGTATTGCCCGGGCCACCAGCTCTTTGCCGGTTCCCGATTCACCCTCCAACAGCACCGCTGTTTCCGCCGGGGATACACGACTGATGAGTTCTAGCATACGGTTAAACGGCTTTGAGCGGCCGACCATGCTGTAGGCGTCTGCACGGCTGCTGGCGCTGGGGATTTCGCGCATGATCTCGACGACAAAGATGATCTCGCCGGTCTCGTTTGTGACCGGGTAAGTCCCCACATCCACATGTTCCTCGCCGCGCGGTGTGTGATGCAAGTGAAGCACGCGCTGTTTGCGGCCGGATTTCAGGCAGTCGGCGAGCGGGCAGCTTTCGCCGGCGCGATCACAGGGCACGGCATAGCGGTGGGACACCTCGTAGCAGGCTCGGTCATGCAACGGGCTGCCGTCGCCATAGGTTTCCCGGTAGGCCTGGTTGGCAGCAAGAATCCGGTGGTCCGGTGTGATCGCGACCGCCGGGTCGCCGATCACATCGAGTATCGAAGAGACTTCGCTCTTTGTCCGTTCGCTGAAACGATCAGGCTTGCCCATGGCACAGTTTGCTGGAAGCAAATAAAGATAGCGCTGAAGTCTATCGCAAAAATGCCAATAATGGCATCTTTATCTGACATGAATGCCATCAGTGGCACTCTACGAGTCAACAAGTAACGCAGCTCAAGTCTGTCTGCATACGACAAAAATCATATTTACTTTTGTTTAACAGGAGGCTATGGCGACTCGACTGACGCCCTGACATATATGGCACATAAATTGCAATTCTTATAAGTGAACCATGCTTAATCAGGGTCTTGCTGATAGAGAAGGCTACAGTGTCTGAATGTTTGGCGAACGTACCCGCGAGAAAGAGGCCAATCTTAATGGCCTGTTTATCTACATCGGAATGGGTGCTGCTTGCTGGATTGGTTCTGATCGCACTTGTGCTGGTCGCCCGTAAGCCCGACGAGTACTGAAAATCTGATTCTTCTGAGGGCATGACGAAATAGTCAGGCACGCGGTTGTACGGAGGTCATTATGATTATTGATAACTTTACGATTAGCGGAGTGTTTATAACGCTGGTGACGACTGTTGTTCTGTTTTGCTTGGTGCGCCGCAGCGATCCGAGTAACGATCAGGACTGATGCTTTACTCACTCAATCTCCTCTGTGCGATGTAGGGGTTCGCCGTTACCTTCGGGTAACGGCTCCTCATTAGCTCCACCCCGGCGGCACGCAGGGGAAACTTTCCACACTGCGGTAGGTACCCCATGAACAACACAGCACTTGAACAAGGCAAACATAGCACCGTCATCCTCGATCTTGTCGAAGGATTGTATGATCTCGCTGTCGATCTAGACGCGGCTGTCACCGTAGGTCTCGCTGAGGACTACGACTTCGCTCTATTACAGTCGCAGTTAATGGAATTCTCCAGGGACGCAGGCAGAGTTGCCCATCGCGTGCAGGACAGCTGACACCTCAACCGGTCGAACGTTTACAGATGAATAGAGGACCAGTTATGAGTAATTTTATTGAGCAGCTCAAGCTTGCGGAAAAGGCGGCTGAGGACATCTATTTTGCGAAGGTTAACCGCGAATTGATCAAGTCGATTCACATACAGATGCAGGCAGAGAAAAATCGCTTTGTTTTTTTCGATCAAAGCGTTGCCGGCGTACGGCCGCAAGACAGCAAAACTCACTGAGTCAGTAAAGTATGTTGATGGAAGCTGAAGTTTCTAGTTGCTTGCTGCTGGTAGAGATTGCGATGCGATAGTCGCGATCAGCTTCATACCCTGCGCGGGTGGTCTTCCGAAAGGGACATTCTCAGCCAGAGCACCATTTCGGCCCAGTTGGATACCGAGGTCGCCCAAGGTGGATAGAACCTGTCGCCGCCTTGCTTTCTGAAGAAGTAGACATGTGGCACTGTGTATCGAAATATTTGCATGACGTGCACGTGACCATCGACGAACTGGCTTATTCCAAGTTCACGGCAGATAGCACCCTTCTCTTCCCGTTGCTGACAGAACCGGAGGTGTTCAACATCCAGGCCGGCGCGAGAAAAACAATCTACGGCATCCAGCCACGCCCCCGTCCTTTCCTGCATACGTGATCCGGCTTTGGAGACGATCCACACATGACCATCACAGATTGAGATGATCTCGCGCATCGCGTCGAACACGCTGCCACGTTATCGTTGCCGTTTAATTTCTGTTAGTTGGCACGTATCTCACCCCGTGAGCAGTTTCTATAAAGGGATATCCTCTTTGATATAAACTCTCGACTTCGCGGCTTCACCTACTCGCCGTATTGCCAGGACGAACGCTGCAATCCGCATATCGACGTTTTTCTCCTGGGCAACACTTCGCACCGCAGTGTAAGCTTTGCGCATGGCGTCGGTCAGCTCTTTATCGACACGCTCCTTCTGCCAGCGGAATTGCTGGATATTTTGTGCCCATTCAAAATAACTGACGGTCACGCCACCTGCGTTAGCCAAGATATCCGGAATTACAGTGACACCGCGCTGAACCAGTGCTTCATGAGCTGCCGGCGCTGTCGGTCCATTGGCGCCTTCCACGATAATAGTTGCCTTCACGTCGCCGACATTCTCTTCCGTGATAGCATCTTCCAACGCCGCGGGAATCAATACATCCACATCCCAGCCGATCACCTCCGGACCATCAAAAGGCTCACCGCCGCCAAATCCCGTGACGCTGTGATGCTCTCGGGCCCATTCGCTCAAAGCCTCTATATCCAGCCCGCTGTCGTTGCTCACGCCACCCAGATGATCCGCAACCGCGACGATGTTGGCGCCCTGCTCTGCGATGAGACGTGCGGCGTTAGCACCCACATTACCGAATCCCTGCACCGCAACACGAATGTTCTCCCACACCTTGCCCTGTTCCTTAAGCGCTTCCCCCAGCACCACCATCACACCACGCCCGGTTGCCTCCTCGCGGCCCTCGGAACCGAACAGCTGCAGAGGCTTTCCGGTTACCACGCCGGGTGAGAAACCTGCATACTTGGAGTATTCATCCATAATCCAGCCCATCACCCTGGCGTTGGTATTGACGTCGGGAGCCGGAATATCGATGGTCGGCCCAATGACCTCCTTGGTCAGTTCTACGAAACGGCGGGTGACCACATAGAGCTCACGTTCACTCATTTGAGTGGGGTCACAATTGATACCGCCTTTGGCGCCACCAAAAGGCACATCCACAATCGCGGTCTTCCATGTCATCAGATTGGCTAGCGCCGCCGCATGGTCCTCGTCCATGCTCGGGTGAAACCGGAGACCACCCTTCATCGGTCCGCGCGCCTTGTTGTGCTGTACCCGGTAACCCATGTAGTGCTGGAGGCAGCCTTCGTCATCATCTACAACCAGATCCACTTTCACGACCCTTATCGGGGTCCACAGAATCTCCCGGATCCGATCTGACAAATTCAGCACATCGGCCGCTTTCTGAAAGTAATAATGAGCTTCTTCAAGCATGAATAGACCCTCACCCAATGTCTTTAACAGCTGAAATTATGGTATTAACCACCGATGAAAACGTGCTTCTGCCAACTCTTCATGCGCAGTAGCACGCGGCTGTTCTGGTCCACCGAATCTTTCGGTTCAGCGTCATGACCACGAATTTCTGATTCAATGGCCCTTATTCTATCCTTCAACCGGAAACTCACAAGGACTCGTTTTCGGAGGCCACGATGGTCACCAAACCACAGCCGCCGCGGACTCATCTTCCCAAGGAATGGCAGGACGGCGTTTTCACCTCGATGTGCGTGATAATCGGGATCGGAAACACCTGCCAATCGTTGTGTTGAGACGCGCAGCGTAGCCAAAGTATTTAGATTACGGCAGCGCCAGCTGCGAACAAAACAGGGTAAACACAAATGCGAACAGCGCACGGACAATCAACTTTATAGTGCTAGGCCCCTTTAAGCAGTATCATTAGCCGACGATTTCAGATTAAGGGTAGCCTTCTAAATCGCCTTGAATATCCGGTAGTACGAATTACCGGAAGGACAGGCTTTTTCACACGCCCATTGCCGCATGAATAGTACCTCACCACCTACATACGGCGGACTGATCCAGGCCGCTGGGTTCCTGACCGCGCTATTCTCATTCGCGACTGTACTTAACAGTTATCACCAGCATCTCGAGCTGTTCTCGCACTTTCGGATTCAGTACTTGGTTGTCGCATCGATTTTGCTACTGCTGTTCCTGGTGATGCGCCGCAGGACGTACGCCGTGTTGATGCTTGCAACGGTGGCGTTGAACGGGTGGTTCGTCGTGCCCTGGCATCTCCCGCTGGACCAGGTGCCCTATGCCGACATCCGCATAAAGCTGGTGCTCGCAAACGTCCACGCCGAAAACAAGGACCACTTCGCGTTGCAGGCTTTACTCGCAACCGAACAACCGGACATTGTGTTCCTGCAGGAGATCAACACGGGATGGGGCGCTACACTCGAGACCCTCGATGAGTACCCACATCGACACATCATCCCGCGCTACGACTTCTTCGGCATTGCCGTGTTGTCACGCATACCGCTCGACAGCATCGAAACCGTCGCCAGTCCGCCGCACGGTTTCCCGACGCTGGTCGCCAGAATCACGCTGGACAATACACCAATCACACTGATTAGTACGCATCCTATGCCGCCCTTGACGACACCAACCTACGATGCGCGCAACACGCAGCTGGCGAGCATTGCCGAACTGGTCAACAATGTCAGGGGCGCCCGGGTATTAATCGGCGACCTGAATACGGCGATGTGGGGCGAACACTACCGCCAGCTCGTCGATTCGACCGGGCTCCGCAACGTGCGCGAAGGATTCGGCACGCTGCCAACCTGGCCCACGTTCATGCCTTTCGCGATGATTCCCATCGATCACTGCCTCGTGTCGAAAGAACTGCTCGCCGGCGACGTCAGACGTGGGGCCGGCATAGGTTCCGACCACCGGCCACTCGTATTGACGCTGCAACTCACTCCTCCGACGACACTTTGAGAATGATCGGCCTGCGAGCCCTCTCGTTCTCGAAAACCAAGATAAAACTTGATCAGGCCGCCAATCGCCACATCAAACGACTACCGCCCAAGTGCTATCATCCTTAATACCATGGATTCCCAATCATTTCCGACCGATGCCAAAATCGATGACAGCTACTCGAACGAGCATCTGGATTCATTGCAGGTCGTCATTGCAGCAGAACCTGCCGTTCGCATCGGGCAATCTTACTTCGGGGGCCAGTTGCACAAACTTCGACATCCACGCTCTTAGTGTAAATATCCAGCTTGGGGGTGACATAGGGGGCTTTCATATTTTGCGCAAGGTGCATCATCCGCTTGGGTAATTGAGGTTTCGCCCTTAATCTACACCCGTTTTCTCATTCCTATACCAAGAAGTATTAGTATCACGGGTATAACCCATACCAGAGATAGCGCTGCAACTTCTATGTAGTATTTTTCTTCCCGGGATGTTCTGGTTTTCTTGTAATGCCAGTTATCTGCATCCGTCGCAAATACGTTCTGCCAGTGTTTCGCTTCATCCTCCGGTCGCCCGGCACGCAGGTAGGCCTGATAAACCTTTATGGAATTATTTTCAAGCTCTTTTAGAGATACATCAAATACAAGGTTGTAGTCAGCATCGTAAACCTTCCATTCACCATCTATTAAGACCTCGTTCAGTACATGCCCACCTAGCTTTATTATTCTTGACTGGACGCCCTGTTCGCGCAAGATATTGTTGAATACGATGGCGTGTTGTGAGCAATATCCACCACCTAATCTTACTGCCCTTTTCGTGTTGCTCCATTCGTAGTAGCCTATGGAATGCGAGTAAATCCATAATATCCAGTTTTCATAAATAGTCGGCTTGGTATATTTTTCGTCAATTAACAACATCTTTTTGCTTACTAATTCCGTAAGTCGTTGCAAGTATGGTTCTAGC
>Ga0316201_10001662_pt1 | contig 15192 bp, 17 predicted proteins | sample CS6wburrow_MG_FD_204516 | JGI IMG/M metagenome (GOLD analysis project Ga0316201, IMG submission 204516) | Coastal sediment microbial communities from Delaware Bay, Delaware, United States - CS-6 worm burrow | ecosystem: Environmental > Aquatic > Marine > Coastal > Sediment | place: USA... | reverse complement strand
GCGCTGCGCTTTGGTGATCTCGTAGAAACGGTGTCTGACGACCCGCTGCAGCCACTCTCTGTACTCGAGTTCTTCTACGAAGATTGAGATCGATCAGGATGTCATTGAGCTGGTTACCCAACGCGATCTCGCTTTTACGCATAGCGTTTGTCGCGCCGATCCTGATACTTATCCTGCAGGGCGATTTCGGCTGGGCCCTGGCGCTGTTTGTGATCGCGGGGTTCTCGGACGGGCTCGATGGCTACCTGGCGGTGCGCTTCGGCTGGAGCACTCGCCTGGGTGGGCTGCTGGACCCGACTGCCGACAAGTTGCTGATTACGGGGATGTTCATCACGCTGGCCTTTACCCAGCATATCCCGGTCTGGCTGGCTGCCGTTGTAATACTGCGTGACGTCGTGATCGTCGGCGGAGCTTTGGCTTACAACTTCCTCGTCAAGCCGGTGCCGGGAGAGCCAACTCGGATCAGCAAACTCAATACTGCATTGCAGATGCTGTTTGTCCTGTTTGTTCTGAGTCGTGCGGGATTCGACTGGCCGGACAAAATTACCATCACCGTATTGGGTGCGTCCGTTCTTGTTACCGTCGTCATCAGTGGCGTCGATTACGTATGGTCCTGGTCGCGCCGCGCCCGGGAAGGTGAATGATATGCAGACAGATTTGAGACTGAACTGGTTAATCGCCGTGGCACTGACCGGGTGGCTGCTGTACCTGCTTGCGCCCGTACTGACGCCATTCGTTGCGGCGGCGCTGCTGGCCTACGTGGGTGATCCGCTCGCAGACCGACTGCAAAAGCTGAAAATGCCGCGCACACTCGCTGTGGCAGCCGTATTCCTGATTACGTTTGTCATCCTGGCCTTGCTCATACTCCTGATCGGGCCGTTGATCAGTGCGCAGGTTGGTGCGCTGTTCGATGCTTTGCCCGAGATCGCAGAGCGGGTCGAACAGGTGTGGCTCCCGACCATTCTCGGCTGGTTGAATATTGAGTCCGGAGCGGATGTGGGCATCGGGCCATTCCTTTCGAAGTACGGCGAGATGTTTGGCAGCTGGAGCGGCAAGGTACTGCTTTCGGTGTCGAAATCGGGAGGCGCGCTGGCGGCCGCTGTGTTGAGTCTCTTCCTGATTCCGATTATTACTTTCTACATGCTGCGTGACTGGGACGTGATCATGGCGCACCTCGGGGCGCTGGTGCCCGAGAGCCAGCGTGAGACGGTTTTCAGGCTTGCGCGCGAATCAGACGAGGTTCTGGGTGCGTTTTTGCGCGGCCAGTTGCTGGTCATGCTGGCGCTCTCTGTCATTTATTCGCTTGGCCTCAGTATCGTCGGCCTGAAATTTGCGATCGCCATTGGAGTGGTGTCCGGTCTGGTGAGTTTTGTGCCGTATCTTGGCTTTGTGTTTGGTATTGGCATGGCCGGCATGACGGTGGTGCTTGAGCCGGATCCTCTGTGGCTCCTCGTTGGCGTCGTGGCGACCTTCTCAATAGCGCAGTTCATCGAGGGCTCGGTACTCACGCCCAAGCTGGTTGGTGACAAGATCGGCCTGCACCCGGTCATCGTCATCTTTGCGGTAGCGGCTGGCGGCCAGCTGTTCGGTTTCTTTGGCATCCTCCTGGCTCTGCCCGCAGCAGCCGTGCTGTCCGTGCTGGTGCGCTTCGCGTTTTATCGCTACCTCAGGGAGCACCCCGAGGCCAGGATAGAAATCGAACTAGAATGAGCCAGCTCGTACTCCCGCTTCGCCTCGCGGACCATGCCGTGTTCGCGAGTTTCCTGCATGACGGCAATGAAACGCTGGTGGCGACGCTGGCGGGTATTGCCGCGGGCGACGGTGGGCAGGGTTGCTGGCTCTGGGGAGCCGCGGCCACCGGCAAGACACACCTGCTGCAGGCAGTCTGCGACCTGGCCGGCGACCAATCCGTCTACCTGCCACTGGCGATGCTGGCAGAGGCCGGTCCCGGGATGCTTGATGGACTCGCCGCGCGCGATCTTGTCTGTATCGATGACGTCGACAGAGTCGCCGGAGACAAGCAATGGGAAGTGGCGTTGTTTAATCTTTTTAACGAATTGCAGGAGGTGGGCGGACAGCTGATCGTCTCCGCCGGGTCGGCGCCGCGCGAGTGCGGGTTCGTGCTTGCCGATCTTGCGAGCCGCATGTCACGTCTGCCAGTTTTCCAGGTCCGGGCGCTCGACGAACCGCAACGGGTTGCGGCCCTGCAGTTGCGTGCGAAGCACCGGGGACTGGAACTGCCTGACGAGACCGCAGCCTATCTGCTAAAGCGCAGCCGGCGCGATATGGCGAGTCTTTACGGGCTGCTGGACAAGCTCGACCTCGAGGCGTTACGTGCGCAACGTCGCCTGACGATACCGTTCGTTCGCGATGTGCTGCAGGGATCGAGCGGCTAATCTTCCAGGCGGCGAGCCAGGTCGGCGACGCGTTTACCCAGGGCCTGTGCCAGTACCTTCTCTTCCTCAGACAAGGAATCCGGTTTGCGATTCCACGTCACGTGTGTGGGACCGTAAGGCGTGCCGCCCGACGTTGTCGTGGATAACGCTTCTTCGGTATACGGCAGGCCGACCACGATCATCCCGTGGTGGAGTAATGTGACCGCCATGCTCAGGAGCGTCGTTTCCTGGCCGCCGTGCAGCGATGCCGTGGATGCGAACACACCAGCTGGTTTGCCGACGGCAACCCCCCGGAACCAGTCTGCGACGGTGCCGTCGAGAAAATGCTTGAGTGATGCAGCCATGTTGCCGAAATTGCTCGGACTACCCATGATGAGCCCGGCGCATTCGTCGAGGTCACTGTTGGTTGCGTAGGGTGGGCCGGAATCCGGGACGGCATCTTCGATTGCTTCGGTGACGGCGGATACGGTCGGGACCGTGCGCAGCCGCGCTGACATGCCTTCAACCGCGTCAACGCCCTTGCAGACTTCGCGCGCGAGCGCCTCGGTCGCGCCGTTTCGCGAGTAATAGAGAACAAGAATATCGGCCATCAGATCAGCAGCTCCTTGACGTTTTCAGGTGGGCGACCTATTACCGCCTTGTTACTTGATGTATCGACCACAATCGGGCGCTCCAGCACGATGGGGTGCGCTGCAACCCAGGCCGCCAAGGCCACGTCGTCAGCCAGATCCGGCAGGTCTGTCGCTTCTTTGAACGCACTCTCACCGCGGCGCAGCAGATCTGCAACCGACTTCCCCAGCTTGCCCGCTATGTCGAGTATTTCGGCGGCGACCGGTGCGTCATCGAGGTACAAAACGATGCCTGGCTCGATACCGGCCTCCCTGATAATTTCCAGTGTTTTCCGTGACTTGGAGCAGCGCGGGTTGTGGTAGATCTGCAGTGACATGACGGCCTCGGTGGCGAATAGTCGAGAATTGACGAAACGCGCACTCTAGCAGGGTCGGGCAGATGAGTCAGGCCCCGGAATAGCTTGACGGCGAGGTATGACAGTTGCTAATTTGTGCAGCCGATTTCATCTCTGATAATAATAAGAACAAACGTGCAACTCGCTGGATTTCATACGATTCTCAAGGGCCTGCTGATTACAGCGGTGTTCTCAATGTCGGCCTGTGAAACGGCACCGCCTGTGCAGGAGATGAGTGATGCGCGGCAGGCCATTGCCGTGGCCAAAGAGGCAGGCGCGGCGCAGCGTGCGGCGTTTCATCTGAAAGCGGCAGAGGACTACCTCGAAAGCGCTCAGCAAGCCTTGAACGACCATTCCTACACCGAAGCGCGTCGTGATGCGAAACAGGCGAAGGCAAAGGCGCTGGATGCACTGAAGGCCAGCGAAGAGTCCGAAACGGACAAGTAGCCGCGCCATGAACCCCGAAGCTCGATTATTCACGGTGTACGGCCGTGTGCAGGGCGTATGGTTTCGCGACAGTACCCGGCGCGAGGCAGAGCGGCTTGCGCTTACTGGTTACGCGATCAATTTGCCGGACGGCAATGTTGAAGTACTCGCCTCGGGTACGCCCGAATCGCTGCGTGAACTGGAGGCCTGGCTGCAGCAGGGGCCGCCGCTGGCGAGGGTGAGCAAGGTGGAATCGCGTATCGAGGTCGTGCCTCAACCGCCACCCGCAGGATTCCGGATTGCCTAGACTTTAAACCACTTCCGGGTCAGCTTATCGATGACCTTGTTGGGGTATTTGCGTCGGCCGAGGCTGCCGTTGTAGCGTCCGAGCGCACGCCTTAGATCACCGTTTTCCTTGTCGTAGTAGTGCTTGAGAATCGTGCAGCCGTAGCGCAGGTTGGTGTTCGTGTGCATCAAGTTGTCGCCAGGGCGTCCAATCTCTTCTTTCCAGAAGGGCATGATTTGCATGAGTCCGCGGGCTCCGGCAACGGATATCGCAAAGCGGTCGAAATTGCTCTCCACTTCAATGACCGCGAGGATGAGTTCGGGAGGCAGTTCAACCCGCTTCGCCTCCATATGCACCAGAGTCAGGAGTTCGATGCGCTCTTCCGGGTTCTTCACCTGGCGGGCTAAGCGGGCAGACATATCGGTGAGCCAGACTTCGGCGTCGAAGCGGTCGGTAAAGCTCGGGCTGTCGCTTGCGGCCTTGCGGAGCACGTCGCGCAACTCAGGGTCAGGGGCCGGATCGGCCGCACACGCCAGCGCTGCTGCCAACAGCAGCAGGACGGCAGTCAGAGTGCGGCTCAGCGTCATGTTCTTAAGTCACCCAACATAGATCATAAGAATCATAAGCTTATCGGCTAAACCTTCACAAGTTCGAGAACTTCCTCACGTTTCAGGTCACGCGATTCCGAGTCCCGGCGATGGCGGTACTCAAGCTCGCCCTTGGCCAGGCCGCGCTCGCCGATGACGACGCGGTGCGGAATGCCGATGAGTTCGGCGTCAGCAAATTTCACGCCGGGCCGTGCGTCCCGGTCGTCAAGCAGTACCTCAAGCCCTGCCTCGCTTAGTTCGGTGTAAAGCGCCTCGGCTGCTTCACGAACCGCTTCAGAGCGATGCATGTTGATCGGCACCAGCACCACGTCGAAGGGTGCGAGGGGGCCGGGCCAGACGATCCCGTTGTCGTCGTGATTCTGCTCGATGGCCGCGCCGACGATGCGCGTGATGCCTATTCCGTAGCAGCCCATTTCCATTACGGCGTTAGTGCCGTCGGGAGCCTGGACCGTTGCTTTCATGGCATCCGAGTATTTCGAGCCGAGCTGGAAAATGTGTCCAACCTCGATACCGCGCGCGATGCTCAGCGTGCCGTTGCCGCCCGGGGTCGGATCACCGGCCACGACGTTGCGCAGATCGACAGTTTCTGGCTCGTCAAGGTCACGCCCGAAGTTGACGCCCTTGAAATGGTAGCCGGTTTCGTTGGCGCCACAGCTGAAATCCGACAACGCGGCCACCGCATGGTCGAAGTACACGGGCAGTTGCATGCCAACGGGCCCGAGCGAGCCGGGTTCTGCGCCCAGTGCTTTGATGATCGTGCCGGTGTCTGCCATGGTCAGTGGGCTGGCGACACCGGCGAGTTTCTGTGCCTTGACGGCGTTGAGCTCGTGGTCGCCACGTATAACGAGTGCGACGGGGCCATCGGTTCCGTCGACCACGAGGGTCTTGACGGTCTGCTCCGCGGTGACGCCGAGCAGATTACAGAGATCCTCAATGGTCTTCACACCCGGGGTTGGGAATTTCTCGAGTTCGGCGGTCGCTGCTGCGCGTTCGCCATCGGGCCGTGAAGTTGCCGCGGTTTCGACATTGGAGGCGTAGTTATCGGCGTCGCAATACGCAATGGCGTCTTCGCCCGAGTCCGCAAGCACGTGAAACTCCTGCGACCGGCTGCCACCAATCTCGCCACTGTCTGCATCGACAACACGGAATTTCAGTCCAAGACGTTCGAAGATCCGGGTGTAAGCAGCGTGCATCCGGTCGTAGGACTTCTGCAGCCCCTCCTGGTCGATATCGAAGGAGTAGGCGTCCTTCATGATGAACTCGCGCGAGCGCATCACGCCAAAGCGCGGCCGGATCTCGTCGCGGAATTTCGTCTGAATCTGGTAGTAGTTGACAGGCAACTGTTTGTAACTGCGCAGCTCGCGGCGAGCGATGTCGGTAATGACCTCTTCATGCGTTGGTCCAAAGCAGTACTCGCGGTCATGGCGATCATGCATGCGCAGCAGCAGGGGGCCGTACTGGTCCCAGCGGCCCGATTCTTCCCAGAGTTCGGAGGGCTGCACGGCGGGCATCAGCAACTCGAGCGCACCGGCTCGATTCATCTCCTCGCGGACCACGGCCTCGACCTTGCGCAGTACGCGCAGACCCAGCGGCATCCAGGTGAACAGGCCCGATGACAGGCGGCGAATCAGGCCGGCCCGGAGCATAAGTTGGTGGCTGACGATCTCTGCTTCCGCAGGCACTTCTTTGAGCGTCGTCAGCGCAAAATCCGATAATCGCATTGCGTCTTGAACCTTGTGTCTTTGAGCCGCGCATTCTAACCATTTATCGGCGTCTTTGTGGGGATATGCGGCCCCTGTATTGACTATCACGGCGAACCAAGGGATGGTCCCTTCTTTTTCGCTGCCCGGGACTCCTTTTTTGCGAGGTCAACGCAACCCCTTTGTCGCTCAGGAAGGCCTGCCGCTTATCGCGTTGGCCGTTGCGCTGGTGGTGTTCGTGCTGCGCTACACCGAGCCGTGGCTGGCCGTGCTGCCGTTGGCGGCTCTCGTTCTGTTGTTCCTGCTGTTTAGAGACCCGCAACGCTTCATACCGCCGGTTGCGCTGGGCGTCGTCAGTCCTGTTGACGGCGAGATTGTCGAGGTGGATGTCACGAACCGCTGCGTCGTTCAGGGTCAGGCTCATCGCGTGCGCATTCGAGTCAATCCGTGGGGCACCTATACGGCGCGCAGCCCGATCGAAGGGCGCGTCATGGATCTGCATTCGGCCGCAGAAGGTGTCGGGCCCGATTGCCCTGGCAATGCGTTGTGGGTCGAGACCGACGAGGGCGACAGCGTGGTCCTCCAGTTTCATGAGTATCGCTTCGGTCTGCCGCCGAAATCCTTTGTACGACTGGGTGACCGTATCGGTCAGGGCAGTCGTTGCGCCTATATCCGCCTTGCTCGTTTTGCCGAGCTGACTCTCCCGATCGACGGCAAGGTTCACGTCAAGGTAGGCCAGAAGGTAACCGCGGGTACCGATGTCATTGGTGCGGTGCCTCATCCTTAGTGGCAAACTAGCATGATGGTTCACGAGGAACAGAAACGCCGTGCCTACCTTCAGGCCATGGGTATCGATGTCTGGCTGCCGCGGGATGCGGAGCAGCAAGTGGCCGAGGCTGAGGCCGAACCGGCACTCGGCCTGGACTGGCCGGAGCTGCGCGAGTGCGTCGCCAGCTGTACCCGTTGCGAACTGTCCGCCAGCCGGACCAACACGGTATTCGGCGTTGGTAACCAGCAGGCCGACTGGCTGATTATTGGCGAGGCACCGGGGGCGGAAGAGGATCGTCGCGGCGAGCCGTTCGTGGGCCGGGCCGGGCAGTTGCTCGACCAGATGCTGCTCGCGATCGGGCAAAGCCGGGAGAGCGTGTTCATCGCGAATATCCTCAAATGTCGCCCGCCGCATAATCGTGATCCCAAGCCGACCGAGGCGGCCGCCTGTCGTGGCTATCTCGAACGGCAGATTGAGCTGGTCCAGCCGAAGATAATTCTGGCGGTCGGTAAGATCGCCGCGCAGAACCTCCTCGGCAGTGACGATCCGGTGGGCCGCATGCGTGGTCGGGCGCACGACCTGGGCGGCATTCCGCTGGTGGTCACCTATCATCCGGCGTACTTATTGCGCAGCCCCTCCCAGAAACACAAGTCGTGGAGCGACCTCTGCCTGGCGAGGCGTCTGGCGGACGAGGTCAGCGCATGATCATGCCGATGGCACAACCACCGACCACGGTGCGTGAGATGAAACACGATGATCTCGCGATGGTCTCCGACATCGAGCGCCGCAGCTACGAATTTCCCTGGAGCCATGGCGTGTTCCGCGACTGCCTGCTCGCGGGCTACCAGAATATCGTCCTCATTCGTGAAGATCGTGTCGCCGGATACGGCGTACTGTCTGTTGCGGCAGGCGAGGCCCATATTCTCAATATTTGCGTGGAGCCGGAATTTCGCTCGCACGGCTACGGTGAAAAGCTGCTCGACGAGATGCTGTTTCGTGCGCGCGCGGCATTAGTGCGGGAAATATTTCTGGAGGTTCGGCCATCCAATGAACGGGCTATCCAGCTGTACCGGAAGAAGGGTTTCCATCAGGTGGCTCAACGGCCCGCGTACTATCAGGCGAACGAGGGTCGCGAAGATGCGGCCGTGTTCACCAAGAAACTTGTCATAGAAAATTGACCCTGTCATAGAAGACGGACCCCATGCCAGACATTCAGAATGAAGTCCGCAAACGCCGGACATTCGCCATCATTTCGCATCCGGACGCCGGCAAGACGACGCTGACCGAAAAGCTGTTGTTGTACGGCGGTGCGATCCAGTTGGCAGGAACCGTGAAAGGACGCAAGGCGAGTCGCCATGCGACGTCGGACTGGATGGCGCTTGAGCAGCAACGCGGCATCTCCGTGACGTCGTCCGTCATGCAGTTTCCGTACAAGGGGCATGTCGTCAATCTGCTCGATACGCCGGGTCACGAGGACTTCTCTGAAGATACCTATCGGACACTGACGGCGGTCGATTCGGCTCTGATGGTCATCGACTGCGCGAAAGGCGTTGAGACACGCACAATCAAACTCATGGATGTTTGTCGTCTGCGCGACACGCCCATCATGACGTTCATCAACAAACTGGATCGCGAGGGCCGTGAGCCGATCGAGTTGCTGGATGAGATCGAAGCCGTGCTCAAGATCCAGTGCTCGCCGGTCACCTGGCCTATCGGCATGGGTAGCCGCCTCAAGGGCGTGTATCACCTGATCCAGGACAAGATTTACCTCTACGAGAAAGTCGGTCGCGAAAAAGCGGCACAGATCCGCTGTGTCGACGGCCTTAGCTCGGATGAGGCCACCGCAGTGCTCGGCGACATGGCCGAGGAGTTCCGTGAAGAAATTGAGCTTGTCAAAGGTGCCTGCCCGGAACTGTCCGTGGACGATTACCTGGCGGCGAAACAGACACCGGTGTTCTTTGGGTCGGCGATTTCAAACTTCGGCGTAAAGGAACTGCTTGACGAGTTCGTCAGGTATGCACCGTCGCCGCTGCCACACGAGAGCGAACAGCGCGACGTGGATCCGACAGAAGAGAAGTTGACGGGTTTCATATTCAAGATTCAGGCAAACATGGATCCGGGACACCGCGATCGTATTGCTTTCATGAGAATCTGTTCGGGCGAGTACCAGAAAGGTGTGCGTACGCTGCACGTTCGCTCCGGCAAAGAGATGAAAATCCCTGAAGCGATTACCTTCCTTGCCGCGGATCGTCAGCATGCCGACGCGGCTTACGCCGGGGACATTATCGGTATTCACAATCACGGTACGATTAACATTGGTGACAGTTTCACGCAGGGCGAGGAGATCCGGTTTACCGGTATCCCAAATTTCGCACCGGAGATTTTTCGCCGTGCGGTACTGAAGGACCCGCTGCGCCTCAAGGCCCTGCAGAAAGGACTGGCGCAGTTATGTGAGGAAGGGGCAACCCAGTTGTTCAAGCCGCTGCGCAATAATGATCTGATTCTCGGCGCGGTTGGCCCCTTGCAGTTCGATGTCGTCGCACATCGACTGCGCGACGAATACAACGTCGAATGCCAGTTCGACACCGTAAATGTTGCGACAGCGCGGTGGGTTGAGTGTGATGATCCGAAGATGCTGAGCGATTTTGAGAAGAAGGCGCATGACAACCTGGCGCTGGATCACGGCGACAGCCTGGTCTACATTGCTCCTACCCGGGTGAATCTGAGTCTGACGGAGGAACGCTGGCCGGACATCGGTTTCCGCAAGACGCGTGAACATTAACGGCTTAAATCGCAAGACCATTGCCTGGGCGCTATACGACTGGGCCAACTCCGCATTTGCGCTCAGTGTTCTGGCTGTGTTGTTTCCGCTGGTGCTTCGCAATCACTGGAGCGCAGTGGAAAGTGGGGCCGATGTAACCGCGAGACTGGCGTGGATCACATTTGCGGCGAGTGTCGTTGTCTGCATAACCGCGCCGGTATTTGGCACGATTGCGGACGCCGGCGGTTACCGCAAGAGATTCCTTTTTTTCCTGGCGTTGCTGGGGGCGTTGAGCACGGCTGCGCTTGGCTTCATCGGCGCCGGTGACTGGCAGTGGGCACTGGGCATGTACCTGCTGGCCTCAGTTGGCTACTACTCTTCCACGGTATTTTACGATTCGCTGTTAATCGACGTGTCCGAGCCGCGCTATTACAGCTTCGTTTCTACACTGGGCTTTTCGCTCGGCTATCTCGGTGGTGCGTTGTTGCTGGCGTTGCACCTGTGGATGGTGAAATCACCCGCGACATTCGGCCTTGAAGACACGACGGACGCATTCAGCATGGCATTCGTGTCCGTCGGTGTTTGGTGGCTGATCTTTCTTGTGCCTCTGCTGTTCTTCGTTTCCGAGCGGCACAGTGCGATCGAGGTGACGAGTGGTGCTGTTCGCGCGGCATATCGCGAATTGCAGTCGACGCTGCGTGAAGTCCGGAAGTATCGCAACGTGGTGGTCTTTCTCGCGAGTTACTGGCTCTACGTCGGCGGCGTGTTCACCATCATCGTCATGGCGGTCGACTATGGCAAGCGTCTCGGCTTTGCCGACCAGGATCTTGTCTTGGCACTGCTTGTCACCAACTTTGCCGGATTCCCTGCGACGTTGCTTTATGGTCTGGCGGCACAGCGTTTTGGTCCCAAGAAGGGGATCTACTTTGCATTGACGGTCTACATCGGCGCCTGCATGTGGGGCGTGGTAATGACCACCTTCGAGGAATTCATGATCATGGCGATCATCATCGGCTGTGTGCAGGGCGGCGTGCAGGGTCTCAGTCGCTCGCTGTATGCATCCCTGATTCCTCCCGACCAGCCGGGAGAGTTTTTCGGCTTCTACAACATGGTAACGAAGTTCGCACACGTGCTCGGTCCGGCCATGGTGGCCGTAACGGCGATGCTTTCCGATAATCCAAAATGGGTGCTGCTCGTTCTCATACCGCTGTTCTTTGCCGGTGCGTTCCTGCTGCTGCTCGTACGCGAACAGCCTGTCAGGCAATAGCCTGGACGGCCTGTTTCAGGCGTTCAACGGCGGCGTCGCCCCCCGGACCGTAGCGCGCAACCATATAGGCTTCGGTGACGGTCTCAATGGCCGACGAAGGAATGCTGCCGGAGGCTTGCACACGCAGCGCGAAGACACGCGGGGTTTCGCCGGTCTGCGGATTAAGGCCTGTCTTTTTCACGAATCGTTGGTACTGAAGCGCAGCCGCGTCCCTGGCGGGCGGACGATAGCGGATCATCATCATGACGCTGAGCAACATGATGATGCCGATCACGAGGCCCACCAGCGTTAGCAGCATTTTGCGCCAGCTGGGTTCGTTCATGCCCAACCACTGCATGAATGAATTCTGCGTATCCGGACCGTAGCCGAGAATCCATTCGTTCCATTTGGTGTTAAGTGCATCCCAGGTCAGCGCCATCTGATGCAAGAGCCGCGATGGCGCTGCGAAGCCCCATGCGGCACTGATCCCATCGAAGGCGGCATCACTTGCGCTCATCTCAATACGCTCGGGCGCTACGGCCGCGGTCGGATCGACGCGATGCCAGCCCAGACCCGCAATCCAGATCTCTGTCCAGGCATGGGCATCCGACTGGCGCACGGTCAGGTGGCCACCCATAGGGTTCAGTTCCCCGCCATGGTAACCAAGCACGATGCGAGTCGGGATACCCACACTGCGCATCATGACTGAGAAGGCGGACGCATAGTGCTCGCAAAAGCCGCGGCGCGTTTCGAAGAGAAAGCGATCGACGGGGTTGCTGCCGAGCGGCGGTGGCTCGAGCGTGTAGTAGTACTCTTCCTGATTCAGCTTATCGAGAACGGCATTCACAAAAGCACGATCGGAGCCCGCAGCAGCGCGCATTTCTCGAGCAAGTTCTGCGGTCCTGGGGTTGCTCCCTTCGGGAAGGTCTGAGTACCAGATTCGATACTGTCGTGACAGATCCGTTTGTACGCGGTAGTCGGTGTAAGAGGTTGCGCTGTAGGAGATCCGCTGATCGACTGGGATACTGCGCGCGAGCTGCTGTTGCGGTCCCATGAATGTTTTCGACAGGGACCATGTATACGGAATGTCCAGTGCGAAGATCCATTGTTGCCGGGTCGGTTCAAGCGTGATGTTGTAATCGACCCGCTCGCCAATAACCTCGATCTGGTCTCGCGCGAAGCGGCTTATGCCGGGTTCGCGTCCGGACCAGGTCCGGCCATTGAAGCGCGTCAATACGAGGCCACGCCAGTAGCGATCCCGTGGTTCCGGGATAGCGTCGTCGAATGACACACGAAAGGCCACTTCGTCTGACATCGAGAGTTCACTGATATCGCCCGGGCTCATCGTGTCACTGAGACCGGAGGTTGCCCGGCTTGTGTCAATGGGTACGGCCCAGAATGGCGTCGAGATACGCGGAAAAAATACCCACATGACGATGGCCAGCGGAGCTGCGTACATGAGCAGGCGGCTACCCGTCGCAAAGCTCTGCCGTGCGGTCTGGGACTCGCCGGCCGACATTCGTAACCACGCCGTCATGACGACCAGGATGCATAACAGCATATAAGGCAGTGACCACAGGTACTGCTCGCGCAACAGTGACGACATCACGAGGAAGATCGACAGGAACAGCAAGACAAACTGGTCGCGCCGTTTGCGGGTTTCCAGCAACTTGAGCGCTGCCATGATGGCGAGCAGGGCGGAACCGGGGCCGACGCCACTGATGCCCCCGTAAGTGGCCAAAACGCCGAGGAAACAGCCCAGTGCCAGTACCGCGCGGATCCACGTGCCCGGTAAGGCGCGGCGTTGCTTCTCAATGACATAGCGCCATCCGGCGCAGCAGAGAAACGCCCCGGTAATCCAGATGGGAATAAAGGGTACGTGCGGGGCGAGCGAGAACACCAGCGCCGTAAGCGTCCAGGGGAGGCTGGAGAGCAGGGCGCCGTCTGTGCCGCGGGGTTTGCCCATCAGCTTGTCCCGCCGTCAAACAATGCGAGAGTTTCGAGGCATTGGCGCCGGTGTTTTTCACCGTGTGCGGGCGCAAACTCGGCACCAGGCAGTCGTAGACCGTAGTCTTCCAGCGTGCGGTCGGCATCAACGATCCAGCGTGTCAGTATCGACAGTCGCGTCTCAACATCGAGGCTGGCGATCTCGTTAAAATCGAACCACTGGCTGCTGGTGTCCGCGCCTGCAAACTGTTTGGACAAAAGCTGGCCAGTGCGCGCATAGGCTTTCCACGCGACGTGGCGTGGCGAATCGCCTTCTTGATACTTGCGCAGACCTGCAAAGTCTTCTTCGCCCCGGGCATCGTGTTGCCGGTGCCCGTGTGCAACCATCGTTGCCGGCGGCGGTGGCGCCGTGTCGGCAGGTGTGGGATAGACAAGGCCGTTGATGTTCATGTGCAGCCAGGCCCATGAGCGAAACAACTCGAATGGGAACAGTGTGCGTACCCCAAAGCGCTCGAGCGATATGCGACCGCGCTTGTCAGTCGGCACGGGCAGGATGAAGACCTTGCTTTCGCCAGGCTGGAGGTCGTGGACATCGCTCTCGGTGCCGGGCGCGTACAGGCGAATGCCGTAACGCGCACTCTTTGACTGGTTGGTCACGGCAACGCGGAATCGAATGGACTGGCCGGCAAACACCGAATCGGCGCCGGCAAACGTCAGTTCAAGTCCGACCAGGTTGCGCTGGCACTGGTGCATCGCAACGAAGCCCAGTCCAATGAGAAAAAAAGTCAGGACAAACGACAGGTTGTTGTTGTAGTTCATCGACCCAAGCAGCATGGCGAACACCATGAGGCCGAACAGCACGCCGACGCCGGTAGGCAGAATGTAAACGCGTCCGGAACCGAGGGTAGTGGTATTCGGATCGGTGCCCTGGCGTTTGCGAGCCCAGGATTGCACCCGCTTGTTGGCGCGCGCCTTTACCGAGGAAACCAGCCCTCGCGGATTAGGGAATGGCCACGGAATCGAGGACATGCTGGCATAGCTCGGCCGGGCTGCGAAAACGTGTGCTGCCGGCAGGTTTGAGTCGATGGCCCGCGACGGAAGAAAAGACGGCTTGTACGTCATCGGGGTAAACGCCAGAGTGGTTTTCCACAAACGCATAGGCGCGTGCGGCCGCGACCAATGCCTGGGCCCCCCGCGGTGACAAGCCGATTTCAATATCGGCGGACTCGCGAGTGTGACGTACAAGGGCCTGGACATAGCTGACCAGCGCATCGGTGATCGGGATCTCGCGCACCGCGTGTTGCAGAGCGATGAGCATATCCGGTGCAGTTACGGCGGCAATGTCCTTGAGCATTGAACGGCGATCGTCACCCGCGATGAGTTCGCGTTCGCTTTGCTCGTCGGGGTAACCGATCTCGACGCGCATCAGGAAGCGATCGAGCTGCGATTCGGGCAGCGGGAATGTGCCGATCTGGTCGCCCGGGTTCTGCGTGGCGACAACAAAGAACGGTGTGGGCAGTTCACGGGTACTGCCATCCACGGAAACCTGCTGTTCTTCCATGGCCTCAAGTAAGGCGCTTTGTGTCTTGGGGGTGGCGCGGTTTACCTCGTCGGCAAGAATCAGCTGCGAGAAGACAGGACCCGGCTGAAACTCGAAATCGCCGCTTTCCTGGCGAAAAATCGAAACGCCAATGATATCGGCAGGCAACAGGTCGCTGGTGAACTGGATACGGCGAAAGCTCAGCCCGAGGACGCGTGCCAGCGCCTGCGCAAGCATGGTTTTACCGAGGCCCGGCAGATCTTCGATGAGCAGGTGGCCGCGGGCCAGCAGGCACGCTAGCGCGAGTGAGATTTGCTCGTTCTTGCCAAGGATGATCGTGCCGAGCGCCTGGCGCGCCTGGTCTACGACCGCGTGCTGTGCACTGCGACCTGTGGGCAAAGATTCGAGTATTGTCGGGCGTTGCATACGGTGGTCCCTGAGTTTATTCCGGCTAGGGCCACCATATCGGTACAGCGTCCCGCGTCAAGCAAGCTCGTCTAGTTTCTGCATATGCTCACTCAGTTGTGTGAGCGTCGTCTCAAAATCGGC
>Ga0316201_10001661_pt1 | contig 15193 bp, 19 predicted proteins | sample CS6wburrow_MG_FD_204516 | JGI IMG/M metagenome (GOLD analysis project Ga0316201, IMG submission 204516) | Coastal sediment microbial communities from Delaware Bay, Delaware, United States - CS-6 worm burrow | ecosystem: Environmental > Aquatic > Marine > Coastal > Sediment | place: USA... | reverse complement strand
AAGTCTTTTAGCCTAAAAGATTATTCTTGGACAATTATATCAAGTAGCATAATGATGAACGTACAATTCAATAAATCAATAAAAATCGCCAATAACAGGATAATTGAATCATTTTTAAATAAAATTTGATTAATAGCACATTTATTTTGGTTGGTATGCCTGAACACTCTTGTTCAGGCATTTTTTTATGGTTTTGTTTACAATAAGTCGCTATCACATTTGTTATATTTACCATTATGCGTCTACTACTTGCAATATGTTTATTCTTAAGCACTCTATCTTTTGGGCAATCTGAAGAAATAGCCAATGATTATTTCATACGTGGAGAATTTGAAAAGGCTTTACTATCCTATCAAAAATTGCTAGAAAAAGATCCAAGAAAGCAAAATATAATGTCTAGAATTGTTGAGATTCATCAGCAACTTGAGGAATTTGATAAAGCCGAAGAACTACTACTTGAACGAATTGAGAGAACAAGACAACCCATACATTTCGTAGAGTTGGGATATAATTATTCCTTGAAAGGTGATACCATTAAAGCTGAAGAATGTTATGATCGATCATTTGAGATCTTAAGAGGTAATGCGAATTACGCGTATAGCATTGCTCAGGGTTTCGAAAAACACTCCCTTTTGGATAAAGCCATATCTGTTTATGAATTAGCCATGGAGATCAATCCAAAGTTTAATTTCAACATTCAACTTGCAAGGATCTATGGTGAACAGGGTAATATTGAGAAAATGTTCGCGGGCTACATAAATTTCATACAACAAAACAGAAGTTATGTTAATAATGCGAAGAGATCCATTAGTGGTTTTATAAGTGAAGACAGTCAAAATCAAAATAACATTTTACTACGAAAAACCCTTCTTAAGAAAATTCAAAGTGAACCGGATATTCTTTGGAATGAATTGCTAAGTTGGCTGTATATCCAGCAGCGGGATTATGATAAATCGTTTAGTCAAGAAAAAGCAATATATAAAAGAGAGAAAGAAAGTTTGCAGCGTATGGTGGATTTAGCACTGATCACCATAAAGGAAGATCAGGTGGCAACTTCCAAGAATATTCTTAACTATATAATCGAAAACTCACAGAATACAGAAGTTGTATTGGAGGCACATCAGCATTTATTGGATATAGAGACAAAGACGATTGAACCAAGCGAATTCAATAAGATCGATGATGCCTATACTGAACTTTTAAACAGGTTTGGGAGATTCAACCAGACACTCGACCTTCAAATAGCATATGCTCATTTCTTGACATTTTATAGAAATGACCCTATAAAAGCGACATCCATATTGAAGAAAAGTCTAGACCTGCGCCTTGCTAAATTGGAAGAGGGAAAAGTCAAATTAGAATTAGGTAATATTCTTACTTTTCAAGAAAAATTCAACGAAGCACTAATATACTATACACAAGTACAACGCAATATCAAGAACAGTACATTGGCACAAGAAGCACGATTCAAGGTCGCGAAAACCAGCTATTATAAAGGTGATTTTGATTGGGCCGAATCACAATTAAAGATTTTGAAATCGTCCACCTCTCAGCTTATTGCGAATGATGCCTTGGATCTTAAATTATTGATATCTGATAATAAATTCGAAGACACCTTACAAACCGCTTTACGTAAGTATGCCAAAGCAGATTTGCTTGCCTTTCAAAACAAACCAGAGAAAGCGATTGCCTTACTTTCGGAAGTGTTGTTGGAGCACAAAGGAGAAACAATTGAAGACCAAGCCTTATTCATGCAATCTAAGCTCTATGAGTCACAGTCGCAATATGAGTTAGCAGCATCAAATTATCAAAAGATCATTACAAATTATAGAGATGATATTTTGGCGGATGACGCCCTGTTTTACCTGGCTGAACTTTACAATAAGCATTTGCACTTACCTGAAAAAGCCAAAGCGCTTTATGAGCAGATCATTTTCGATCATCAAGACAGTATTTATTTTGTAGAAGCTCGTAAATCATTCCGAGCTCTTCGTGGAGATGCGATTAATTGAAGACTATGGTTGTAGCTGAAACTAAACGTCTTGTAATCTCCGAATTCACGACTAATGATGCTTCTTTTTATCTCCGTCTTGTCAATACACCAAATTGGATAAAATATATTGGTGACAGGGGAATACACACTATAGAAGATGCCAAGAATCGTATTGAGGAATCTGTATTGCTCAGTTATGTTAAGAATGGCTTTGGTTCATATAAGTTGCAATTAAAAGATGCCGATTTGAAACCCATTGGCTCTTGTGGATTATACAAACGAGATTATTTGAACCATGCTGATATCGGTTTCGCAATGCTTCCTGAATATGAGAATAAAGGATTCGGATACGAATCTTCCCTGGAAATCCTAAAACTTGCGGAGAACGAATTCAAACAAGAACAAGTACTGGCCATCACTTTGCCTAGCAACGAACCTTCCATTAAATTATTAGAAAAACTTGGGTTGTCATTCGAAAAAACAGTCATTCCTTTTGATGATGATGAAGAACTGTTGTTATTTGCAAAAACCTTTTGAGGGGATTTATTATTCTTACCAATGATCGAATCACATTTATAAGTTTGAAAAAAAATACTAATGATAATATATAACGTCACGATAAATATAGAGGACTCTGTGCACGACGAATGGCTGGTCTGGATCAAGGAACACATTCCTCAGGTATTGGCTACCGGGAAATTTGACAAGGCAATTCTTACAAAAGTCTTAGTTGAGGAGGAATTGGGAAGTCATACCTATTCAGTGCAATACAGGTCCTATTCACGCGAAGCCTTGAATGCTTATTACAGAGAGGATGCTGAACGATTACGCACCGATGGAATGAAGAAGTTTGCTAATAAAATGCTGGCATTCAGGACAGAATTACAGGTTGTGGATGAGTATACCGTGAATTTTAATTAGAATACTACAGTCTTAAATGAGCATTAAAGCAAAAAAACACTTAGGTCAACATTTCTTGAATGATGAAAACATCGCTCAAAAAATAGCCGATACCTTGACATTGAATGGCTACGATGTCGTGTTGGAAATTGGACCTGGAACGGGAGTCCTCACTAAATATCTGCTTAAGAAAGACATCACTACCTATGTCATCGAAATTGATACCGAATCGGTGGATTACCTTAAAGCCAATTACCTGAATTTAGCATCACGTATCATTGAAAAGGACATCCTTAAGTATGATTTTAATGAAATCTTCAAGGATCGATCATTCGCGATCATTGGAAATTTCCCTTATAATATCTCAACTCAAATAGTTTTTAAGACTTTAGAATTTCGCCACCAAATTCCAGAATTTTCTGGGATGTTCCAAAAAGAAGTGGCAGAGCGTATCTGTCATAAGGAGGGATCCAAGGCGTACGGCATACTTTCAGTTTTGGTTCAAGCCTTCTATGATGCCGAATACCTATTCACGGTGTCGCCTCAGGTATTCGATCCTCCACCAAAAGTCGATTCGGGTGTGCTTCGTCTTATCAGGAAAACCAATTATTCTTTGCCGTGTGATGAAAAATTATTCTTTAAAGTTGTTAAGACCGCCTTTCAGCAGCGACGCAAAACAATGCGCAATAGCCTAAAAACTCTCAATCTAAGCGATAATTTAAGAGAAGATGTTATCTTTGGTCAGCGTCCAGAGCAATTGAGTGTCGATCAATTCATTACATTGACAACGAAAATTGAGAAGGATATAAAGGCTTAACAAGTCGTGTCAGAAAACAACGAAAATATTCAGTTCAAGATCAACGAAGAATTGATCGATCAGGTGCAATTTCTTGTGGCAAACAAGGATAATAAGGGCACTCTTGACTTGCTGTCTCAATATCATCCAGCTGACATTGCAGAAATTCTTGATGACCTTAATCTAGATCAAGCAACTTATATCATCAAATTGCTCGATAGTGAGAAAACGGCAGATATCTTGATGGAGTTGGATGATGATGACCGTGAGAAGATCTTGGCATCATTATCGGCTAAGGAAATCGCTGAGGAGATAGAAGAACTTGAGACTGATGATGCGGCAGATATCATTGCCGAACTGTCTGAAGAGCGTCAAGAACGAGTAATCGCCCAGATAGAAGACGAAGAACGCGCAGCAGATATCCAGGAATTATTGGCCTATGATGAAGATTCGGCTGGTGGACTTATGGCTAAAGAACTTGTAAAAGTTTATGAGACATGGACAGTCGCTGGTTGCCTAAGACGTATTAGAGGACAAGCGGCTAATGTTACAAGAGTGCATTCTATCTATGTTGTTACCAAAGAAGAGAAGCTTATTGGACGACTATCGCTTAAGGATTTGATCACCGCTAAAAGCGACCAAAAAATCGCTGATATTTACAAGTCAGGTGTAGATTTTGTTAGAGCAGATGAGGATGTAGAGCAAGTTGCAAAAGTCATGGCTAAGTACGACTTGGAAGCCATTCCTGTAGTTGACGAAAACCAAACTCTTTTGGGAAGGATCACTATTGATGATATAGTAGATGTCATCAAGGAAGAAGCAGATAAAGATTACCAATTAGCAGCAGGGATCACCCAGGAAGTTGAAGCCGATGACACTATACTTGAGCTTACTAGGGCACGCCTTCCTTGGTTGTTCTTAGGACTACTTGGAGGGATAGGGGCATTTTTGATAATGGGAGGTTTTGAAGAATCTTTCGCCGATAACGCAGTACTCTTCTTTTTTACCCCATTGATAGCTGCTATGGCTGGTAATGTTGGTGTGCAATCGAGTGCTATCATAGTGCAAGGTTTGGCCAATGATGATGTTAAGGGAAGTATCAACGATCGACTGATAAAGGAAATGCTCCTAGCTGCCTTGAATGGAGTTATATTGGCAATGTTCTTGTTCTTATTTGTCTGGGTTTACGAAAATGAACTTGATAAAGCGTTGGCGATTTCTGTCTCTTTGGTCGCAGTGATAATAGTCGCAGGACTCATAGGGACTTTCGTACCTTTATTCTTGAACAAACGTGGAATCGACCCTGCCATTGCTACTGGACCTTTTATTACGACGAGTAATGATATTTTCGGTATTCTTCTATATTTCCTAATTGCCAAATTGATCTTAGGTATCTAATCAAAAGCTTTTGTAACTTTAGGATATGAAAGCAATGAACATCAAGGAAAAACTCTCATTATTCGACAAGACCTGGCATCCACATCAGATAGCTACCGTAGATACAATGCAAGTCATTCTGGCCAAGATACAAGGCGAATTTGTATGGCATAGCCATGACGATGAAGACGAATTATTCCAAGTGATCAAGGGAACATTATACATGCAATTCCGGGACAGGACAGAAATTGTCAAAGAAGGCGAAATAATCGTTGTCCCAAAAGGAGTGGAACATAACCCAAAGACCAAGAATGATGAAGAAGTCCATTTACTGTTATTTGAGAAGCTGTCTACAGCACATACCGGAACCGTGCAACACGAAAAGACACAAACAGACTATCCTAAAATTTAGAAATTGAAAATACTCCATCTAGACACAAATCATCCACTCCTAATTGAACAACTTTCAGAATTGGGTTGCCGGAATGATGAAGATTATTCATCTGATAAAAACACTATTGAAGCGGTAATTCATGATTATGAAGGTATTATCATACGAAGCCGTTTTGATATTGACAAGCAATTCTTGGACAAAGCAAAGAAACTGAAATTCATAGGTCGCGTTGGGGCTGGGTTGGAAAGTATTGATGTGGATCATGCAGAATCAAAGGGAGTCTATCTCATTTCAGCGCCAGAAGGAAATAGGAATGCGGTAGCAGAACATGCACTCGGTATGTTGTTATCACTAATGAACCATTTGTATCGTGCTAATGAAGAAGTCAAGAATGGTGAATGGAATCGTGAAGCTAATCGAGGAGAAGAGCTGGACGGCAAAACCATTGGCATCATTGGTTATGGCAACATGGGGAAAGCCTTTTCTAAAAAATTGAGAGGATTTGATGTTGAGGTGTTATGTCATGATATTAAACAGGATGTTGGAGATGAAAATGCAACCCAAGTGTCCTTGAATAGATTGCGACAAAGAGCTGATGTCTTAAGTTTACATACCCCACTTACCATGCTTACTAGAAATATGGTAAACAAAGACTTTATCAATAGCTTTAGTAAACCATTCTATTTACTGAATACTGCCAGGGGGAAAAGTGTTGTGACCAAAGATCTGGTCAGCGCTTTGGAAGAGGGTAAGATAAAAGGGGCGGGATTGGATGTGTTGGAGTACGAGAAATCCTCATTTGAAAATCTTTTTAAATCCGACACCTCTAAACTTAAATGGATGCGGAAACGCAAGATGGCCCAAGTGCCTGAAGCGTTTCAATATTTAATGCAGGCAGATAATGTCATTCTCACACCACATATTGCTGGATGGACAACCGAAAGCAAGGTGAAATTGGCACAAACAATAGTCGATAAGATAAAAACACGATTTTTTTAAGGGGTGTTACGTGAAGAAAACAATTCTCATTTTCGGGCTTTTGATTCTGGCGTTGTTAATGCTTTTCAGATTAAGTTCATATGCATTTATCAGCGGAAGCCTTCAAATTGAGATCATTATTTCTATTGTGGCAATTGTATTTTTCTTTGTCGGAGTATTCATTAATAGAAGGTCGATTCAAAAAGAAATAAGCCAGCCCAAAACACTGGACCATGAAAAAATCAAGGAACTTGGTTTGAGCAATCGAGAATATGAAGTACTTCAAGGGATTGTCGCGGGTTTGTCTAATCAGGAGATAGCCAATGAATTATTTGTATCGGAAAGCACCATTAAGACACACGTTTCCAGTGTTTTATTAAAACTGAATGCCAAAAGACGCACACAGGCAATTCAAATAGCGAAAGACCTTGATATTATTTGAATTTGAGATTTTAATACTAAAGTACCATCAATTTAGTACTTTAGTATGAGTTTCAATCCCAACTTCCTCCCTACTTTTGATTAACTAATGTTAAGACCATTTGATGTGAAAAACACGGTAATTAAATATGGACTGTATTCGCTAGTAGCAGGATTTGTATTATTCGGTACACCTTTCCTGTTTGGCATGGAAGTGGGAAATGAGTATGGGGAAGTCTTTGGTTATTTAGCCATGGTGCTTTCCTTGGTATTTGTATACTTTGGTGTCAAACACTATCGAGATAAAGAAAATAAAGGTGCGGTATCTTTAGGAAAGGCCATTGGAATAGGAATGCTGATCGCCCTATTTGCGGCTATAGGTGTTGCCATTTTCGACTATGTGTATACGACACAGATCAATCCTGATTTTGCATCAGAGTATTTAGAGCAGTCTCTGGCCGAAATGGAAAAAACATTATCTGCCGAGGAATTCAAGATCAAAAGCGCTGAATTAACCAAACAAATGACAGATTATGGAGGCTCGGGATTCATGGCATTCATGATGTTTGCCAGTGTCATGATCATTGGCTTCATTATGTCATTGATATCAGGGCTAATACTTCAACGAAAAGAATGAAATTATGCAGTACACAGCAGACTCGCCGGAAGATTACATAGATCAAGTTCCTAAGGAACGTCAAGGAGCATTGAAAAAGTTGCGTAAAACCATAAAGGATAATTTGCCTAAAGGGTTTCAAGAAGTAATTTCCTATGGCATGATCGGTTATGTGGTTCCACATTCCTTGTATCCAGATGGCTATCATTGTGATCCTAAAACACCGTTGCCATTCATGAGTTTTGCATCACAAAAGAACTCCATAAACTTATATCATAGCGGAATCTATAGTAAGCCAGAATTGCATGACTGGTTTGTTGCTGAGTACCCTAAACATTGCAAGGCTAGGTTGGACATGGGCAAGAGCTGCATACGATTCAAGAAAACAGAAGACATCCCATATGATCTAATAGCCGAATTGAGCACAAAACTAACAGTGGATGAATGGATCAAAATTTATGAATCTGTGATAAAAAAGAAGTAATTATGAAAAAACGAGTAACAGGTATTGGAGGTTTGTTCTTCAAGACAAAGGATCCAAAAGCTACGAAAGATTGGTACAAAACGCATTTAGGATTCAATACAGATGATTATGGTTGTACATTTTGGTGGATGGATGAAGAAGGCAAGAAATGTTCAACACAATGGAGTCCGATGGCAGCCGACACAAAATATTATGAGCCTTCAAAAAAGGATTTCATGTTCAATTACCGTGTTGAAAACCTGCAGGAATTACTAGCCGCATTAAAGGATGAAGGGGTTACCATAATAGGTGATATCCAGGAGTTTGAATATGGGAAATTCGGATATATCCTTGATAATGATGGTAACAAAATAGAACTCTGGGAACCAGTGGATTCAGCTTTCCAATAAATCATATTTTTTAGTATCTTTAATCTTCTAACCAATTAAAGAAAATTAAAATGGCAGACGATAAAAATTTAGGGGATGATCTAGATGATATGCTGGATGGTGCAAAAGAAGGCGCGAAGAAAGCGGCAGATAAGGCTGGAGAAATAGCAGGAGAGGCAAAGGAAAAAGCAAAGGAATTTGCTGGCGAAGCCAAGGAAAAAGCTTCCGAATTTGCTGATGATGCTAAAGAAACTGCCAAAGAGTTTTCAGAAGGAGTCAAAGAGGCTTTCAATTCTGGAGAGAATAAGAAGGTCTTGGCTGGGATATTAGCTATTTTATTAGGCTCACTTGGAGTACATAAGTTCATATTGGGATATAATAAGGAAGGAATCATTCTTTTGGTGGTGACTCTTGTACTAGGGTTTTTTACTTGTGGCATCGGAGCCAGTTTGGCGGGAATAGTAGGTCTTATAGAAGGAATCATCTATTTAACAAAGTCTGACGAAGAGTTTTACAACACATACCAAGTGGGTAAGAAACCTTGGTTCTAGGATATTAAAGCCAGAAAATTCGATTCTGGCTTTTTTGTCCAGATTTATTATCGTAATATTGCAATATAACATTTAAATATGGGAGCTACTAAATTACATATACATTCAAAGGCCGCAAATGATATTGCCGAAATGGCCAAAGTATTTGCGCACCCTGCTCGCGTGGCAATCCTGCAATACATTAGTAAGCAAGACTCCTGCATTTGCAACGATATTGTAGATGAGATCGGCTTGTCACAACCTACGATTTCACAGCATTTACAAGTGATCAATAATGCGGGCCTTTTAGACGGTACTTTTAAGGGTAAGAGCATTTGCTATTGTCTGAATATGAAACGCTTTCAAGAATTTCAAGAATTATTCAATTCCTTTTTTAATAAAACAACATCTAACTGCTGCTAATCCATAATGGTTTTTTGATTATCTCACCCAGACGGAAAAAAGCAAAATAAAATAAGTATTATGAAAACTCAAGAATTATTTACATTACTCTCAGAGCACCAAGACAAATCATTATTGTTTGAATATGCTCCAACTCAAATCGTACCGGCTAATTATCATATCACTGAAGTGAAACATCTCACTATTGATTCGGTTGATTGTGGTGCTCGAACAGATGCCTGGAAAGAAACAATTATACAATTATGGGAAAGCCCATCGGAAATTGGCAAAACGAATTTCATGTCGAGTTTCAAAGCACTTGGTATACTGAAAAAAGTGGGCACCATGAAACCTTACGAATTGGATGCTGAGGTTAAATTTGAGTATGGGAATAGTGTATTTCACACGGCGCAACTGTTTGTTAACGATTTCGACATAAAGAATAACAATCTCATCATTAAATTAGCCGTTGAGAAAACAGATTGCAAGGCAAAGGAAGAATGTGGTGTACCAGAAACAGTTGGAGCCACGAGTGAAGAGCCTTGCTGCACTCCTGGAGGTGGCTGTTGTTAAATATAGTCTATGAATGTAGAATTAAGGACATTCAAACCGAAAGACTTCAATGCGGTCTCTCGTATTTATGAAGAAGGCATCGCCACTGGAATGGCCACTTTTGAAACTGACATTCCTGATTGGACTACCTGGAACAAAAAGTATAGTGATGCCTGTAGGATCGTGGCAAGTAGTAACGGTGCGGTAGTTGGTTTTGCCGTGTTATCTGAAGTATCGAAACGAGACGTATATAAAGGAGTAGCCGAGGTTAGTGTATATGTAAAAAATGAATATCATGGTAATGGTATTGGCGAATCACTATTGAAACAACTCATCATTGAAAGTGAGGCACATGGCTTTTGGACCTTGCAAGCTAGTATATTTTCAGAAAACATACCTAGTATTGCATTGCATGAAAAATGTGGATTTAGGACAGTGGGGATACGGGAAAAAATAGGAAAATTGAAAGGCACATGGCATGACAACCATTTCCTGGAAAAACGAAGTAAAATCATAAATTAATAAGCAATCAATGTTTGAAGCTATAACTAATATTATAAACGACTTAGACACTACTTCAATTAAAACAGAAAGGAAAGAGATCCTTCAACAGTTAATAGACTATTTAAAAAACAAGGTTGACACTAAGACTTCTATTCGGTTAAATTTTATTTGCACCCATAATTCGCGTCGTAGTCATTTATCACAAATTTGGGCACAGACCATGGCAGCTTTTTATACTATTGATAAAGTAAATTGTTATTCTGGAGGCACTGAAGCTACAGCTATGTTCCCGAAAGTAGGAGAAACTTTAGCACATCAGGGGTTTAATATTAAAAAGCTTTCTGAAGGTGATAATCCTATTTATAGTATTAAATATGCTGAAAACGAGCCAGCAGTTATCGCATACTCCAAACGCTTTGAAGATGATTTTAATCCAGCATCTGAGTTTGCAGCAATTATGACTTGCTCTTCTGCAGATAAAGGTTGCCCTATTGTTTTTGGATGCGATAAGCGTATTGCTATTACATATGAAGACCCTAAAAAATCTGATGGCACTCCAAAGCAAACAGAAACCTATGTAAATCGTAGTTTACAAATTGCTACCGAAATGAAGTATGTTTTTTCTAGTTTGTATGAATAGGTCGCATTGAAATAAGTAATCAATAAATTTTCTTAGGACATGACTTTTTTCAAAGCTATGTCGAATTGTTTTACTTGTTCTATAGTACCTGTGCTTATGCGTGCCCAATTGTGAAATGGTGGAAAAGGACGCCCAATAATAACCTTTTCTTTTTGCATGTCTTGGCTAAGCGAGTTAATATGCCTACCAGATTTAAAGAACACAAAATTTGTATGTGACTTGATGAACTCAAGGCCTAAATCGTTTAAGGTTTTATAAATAATGTTTTTTGCTTCTTCATTCTTAGCTAAACTGAATTTATAGAAAGCATCATCTTTTAATGCTTGCTTAGCGGCTTCAATAGCCAATATATTGGTATTTGCCATGATATTGGACTTTAATCTAGTAGCTATATCGGGACGTGTTACAAGATATCCGATCCGTAAACCAGCCATACCAAATACTTTTGAAAAAGTTTTAGAAACAATGACGTTATGACCTTTCTTTACTAATTCGACCATGGATGGGTAATCGGGTTCTGTAATATAATCGTAATAAGCTTCATCACTAAAAACAACTGTTTTTTCGCCCATCGAACTGCAGAAATCCCTGAGTTTATTTTTCTCGATAAGAGTACCTGTAGGATTGTTCGGATTACAAACAAAAATAAGTGAGGTTTGGTTAGTTACACGGCTAGCCATAGCTTCTAGGTCATGCCCCATATTTGCATCTACGGGTACTCGATGTACATGGGTTCCAAAGTTTTCTGCATAACGTAACATGGCTTGAAATGTTGGGTCTGCGGCAATAATCTCACCACCTTTTAAACCATAAGTAAGGCCTACTGCCCTCAAGCCTTCGGTCGAGCCACCAGTTACAACAATATGATTCTTAGAGACACCTTCCTTTTCAGCAATCATAGCGACCAACTCTCTAAAAACAATAGATGGGTAGCGACATGCTATATCGAACGTATTCGTTAAAGCTTCACGCACTAATTTGGAGGGACCATAAGGGTTTTCGTTGGAATTAAGTTTTGCAATAACTTCTTGCGGTATACTCGTCGGAAGATTTTGCATGGCTAAAACATCTAACCCACCCAAAAGCGCAAAGCCACCAGACAAACCAACAGTTTTTAACCACTGTCTTCGATCTATAGTTTTCATAATTATGAATTTATTCTCTTAAAGATAGAAATAAATTGAAAGATTAGTGAATGAGTAATAATTTCTTCATCGGCGTATATTCCCTATTTATCTACTTTTATTGATTATATCAAGTAGTTCTTGATGGAATGGTGGGTTCAATGGAAAACTGAACGCGAAATGGCATGATAATCATTTTTTGGAACGACGTAGTAAAAACATAAATTAGAATATAACAAACATATTGGTACTCTGTGCAGGTAATTCCTGTCGAAGTCAAATGGCGCATGGGTATTGAAACCCATGGTATCAATCCTGGAGCGGCAATGATCATGAAGGGAGATGGCATCGATATCTCCGAGCAAACTTCAAACCATGTAGATGAATACAAGCATGTAGATTTTGATAATATCATTACGGTATGTGATCACGCCAATGAGAACGGTCCTTATATACCAAGTAAGAAGGACAAACGCTTACATCATGATTTCTATGACCTGTCTAAATTACAGGGCACGGATGAGGAAAAACATACAGCGTTCTTAAAAGCCAGAACTGAGATAAAAGACTATTTTAAGGATTTTGTAACAAAATTCAATCTCGATTGATCTTATAATCCAAAGGCAGGGCGTCACCGAGCCTTTGATTTCCCATATATCCACTGAATATCACTTTATCGATTGGAGAATGGTTGCCGTATTTATCAATTACGAACTCCTCTGATTTACATTGGAAAGGGGATTGTTTGCCATCGTAAAAAATAACAATAGGTTCTTTGAGCTTGACCGTTGTAGAACCATCATTTTCATTTTTAGACACTGAAAAGTAATCATCTGCTTTTATTACAGACCTTTTTTTAAGCAGCACGTATTGCTCCTTTTCTAATCTGCCATTCGCAAGTGCACGCATGAAATGAAGACTCGATCCTTTATAGGATTTCTGTCGATTCTTGAGTATCCGTTTTTTGTTGCTTCCTTCTAGGTTATCGTACCTTGATGTTCCAGTATATAGTATCATCTTGACATGCTGCCTCTTGTTTTCTATATCCATATATGAATAAGCGATCTTGAAATCGTTAAGGTCGAAAGCAATGAGGTATCCTAAATTCCTATTCTCTATCAATATTGGTTTTCTCGCACTGGCGCTAAGCTGTTTTTCAGCTTCGGAATAGCGTAAGATAATATCATCTTCATTCAATATCCTAGAGGATTTTGCATTTTTTGAGAAACCTAGGAATTGAGCCCTGAATTGTTCAAGTTTCATCTCTCTCGACATGCCATCATAATCAGTGATAAATACCTCATCAAGTGTATTTATGTTTTCTTTCAACAAAATTTTATAGGTCTTTTTAGGAGAATAATCCTTAATGTAATTTTTCTGATATCCTAAAAATGAAATGATTAGTAAGGATTTAATATCCTCCCGATACTCAATTGAGAATTCTCCTTTAATATTCGTTGTAGTGCCAATGGTTGTGTTATCAAAATACACCGAAGCACTTTCAACGGGTTGATTGGTTTTAGCTTCAAGCACAATACCTTTGATTTCTTGCGAAAAACCAAGAGAAATATTAAAAAGAAATAAAAAAAATAAGAAAACTTTACTTATCATGATTTTCCATGAACTTACGTTCCAATTCTGCTTGAAATTCTTCCATGACCGGACGAACAGTGCTCTCTGGTAAGTCGGCGATCTTGATGTACATCAAGCCATCTACGGCATTGTTGAATAGTGGGTCTACATTAAAACCGACGAGTTTCGCGTTTTGTTTTATATACTTTTTCAAAAGGATGGGTAATCTTAAATTTCCTGGCTCTACCTCATCAATGATCTTATCAAACTTATTAAGGTCTGCTTCCGTTTCATCGAACACAAAATCTTTATCCGCATCATTGAGTTTTACCTTGAATTCTTTTTTTGGATGGACATATTGGGCAACGTATGGATCATAATAATGAGATTTCATGAACTCGATCATCAACGATTTGGAGAAGTTCGAGAACTGATTACTAATACTCACACCGCCAATTAAGAATTTGTGCTCTGGGAAACGCAACGTCGTATGCACAATTCCTTTCCATAGCAAGAATAAGGGCATTGGTTTTTGTTGATATTCCTTGATAATGAAAGCCCTCCCCATTTCGATGGATTTGCTCATCATTGGGTACAATTCTGGTTCGAACCGGAATAGGTCCTGAAGGTAGAAACCATCTATACCATATTTCTCAAATATCTTGGAGCCTAATCCCATTCTATAAGCGCCAGCAATTACTTTTTTGTCATTGTCCCAAAGAAACATATGATGGTAGTAGGTGTCAAAAGTATCGAGATCAATGGCTTCATTAGTGCCTTCACCCACTTCCCTGAAGGTTATTTCCCGGAGGCGACCAAGTTCTTGAAGGATGTTGGGAATCTTACTCGCAGGTGCTAAAAAGACTTCATAATTCTTACTTTTCAAGAGGCGATAGTCGTCTTCTTGCAGTTGTGCAACCTCTTTTTCCATCACTTCGATCTTGATCGGCGTCACAATATTTTTAGGGATCTTGGGTACTTTGAGACTTGATGAAATGTTGCTTAGTATTTTGTCCTTTTCTTGGTAAGGGTTAGAAAGCATATAGGTTTTTCGTCTCAAGAATTCGGAGAACTCTTCCAGACTCTTGTGTTCTTGTTGATCCTTTATGGAAATGGGCTTACCAACACGTACCTTGATGACCCTATTTTTTTGTGAGAATACTTCAGATGGTAACTTAGCAGTTCGAAAAATATCATTGATTTTTGATAGTTTATAGAACAATTTGCTGTTCTTGGCATGAAAGTATATGGGTACAACAGGGACTTCGGCTTTTTTAACTAGTTTCATCGCAGCTTCTTCCCAAGGTTTGTCAACAACAAGCTTACCATCTTTATAAGTAGATACCTCCCCTGCTGGAAAAACCCCAAGTGGATGCCCATCGCGTAAATGAAGAATCGCATTCTTGAATCCGGAAATGCTGGATTTAATATCCTTTCTGTCTTCAAATGGGTTAACGGGCATGATATAAGGTTTCAAAGGCGCAATGCGATGTAAAAGGAAATTCGCTATGATCTTGAAATCACTTCGCTGCTCAAGCATTAA
>Ga0316201_10001660_pt1 | contig 15194 bp, 14 predicted proteins | sample CS6wburrow_MG_FD_204516 | JGI IMG/M metagenome (GOLD analysis project Ga0316201, IMG submission 204516) | Coastal sediment microbial communities from Delaware Bay, Delaware, United States - CS-6 worm burrow | ecosystem: Environmental > Aquatic > Marine > Coastal > Sediment | place: USA... | reverse complement strand
CGTCGGATGCCCGGCCGGGCTCTACGACATGGCTGATTTCCTCGCTGCCCTGCGCGGCGCGTAGACACACCGGGCAGGCGTCACGTATCATGCCGCCGCGCGGGACGGGTTGATTCAGACCCTTCCCGCTTTGTGTAACCGGCTGATGAAATCGGGGGGCGATTTGGCGCGCAAGGCACGATTAACGTTGGCTGACGGCAGTGTCTTCGACGGTGTCGCGATAGGCGCCGACGGCGCCTGTGTCGGCGAGGTGGTGTTCAACACCGCGATGACCGGTTACCAGGAGATTCTCACGGATCCCTCCTACAGCCGGCAGATTGTCACTCTGACTTACCCGCATATCGGCAATACCGGCAGCAACGCCGAAGACACCGAATCCGCCAGCACGCAGGCGGCGGGCCTGGTGATCCGCGATTTGCCGCTGCAATCGAGCAATTACCGCGCCACGCAAACGCTGGACGAGTATCTTCGCGAGCACAAGGTCGTGGCGATCGCCGACATCGATACGCGCCGGCTGACGCGCCTGCTGCGTGAAAAAGGGGCCCAGGCAGGCTGCATCAGCACGGTCGATTCGCCCGAGGAGGCTCTGACCAAGGCGCGCGCCTTCCCCGGGTTGCTCGGCATGGACCTGGCGCGCGTGGTCACCACGGACAAAGCCTACGCATGGACCGATGGCGTCTGGCGCCACCCGCAGGACGCTGACCTGCAGGCCGACGACAAGAGCGCCGGCTATCACGTGGTGGTCTGCGATTTCGGCATCAAGCGCAACATTCTGCGTTTGCTGGTCAGCCACGGCTGCCGCGTTACCGTCGTGCCGGCCACGACGACGGCCCGCGAGATCCTGGCGCTCGAACCCGACGGTGTGTTTTTGTCCAACGGACCGGGCGACCCGCAGCCGTGCGACTACGCCATCGCGACGATCCGCGAACTGCTCGAACGCGACATGCCGCTGTTCGGCATTTGCCTCGGTCATCAACTCCTCGCGCTGGCCTGCGGCGCCAGCACGGTGAAAATGAAGTTCGGGCATCACGGCGCCAACCACCCGGTGCAAGACCTGGCCGACGGCACGGTCGCCATCACCAGTCAGAACCACGGTTTTGCCGTCGATGAGCAAAGTCTTGGCGATAACCTGCGCGCCACCCACCGATCACTGTTCGACGGTTCGCTGCAGGGCATCGAGCACACCTCGCGTCCGGCGTTCGGCTTCCAGGGGCATCCCGAAGCGAGTCCCGGTCCGCACGACCTTGTGTCGCTGTTCGAGCGATTTATTTTACTGATGGCCGCGGACCGCCCCCGCTCGGGACGCTCGGCCAGAGCCTGACGGGTTCCCGACCATGCCAAAACGCACAGACATCAAGAGTGTCCTGATTATCGGGGCCGGTCCGATTGTGATCGGCCAGGCCTGCGAATTCGATTATTCCGGCACCCAGGCGTGCAAGGCCCTGCGCGAGGAGGGGTACCGGGTGATCCTGGTCAACTCGAATCCGGCGACGATCATGACCGATCCGGAATCGGCGGATGCCGTTTACATCGAGCCCGTGCAGTGGCGCAATGTGGCGAAGGTCATCGAGCGCGAACGACCCGATGCGCTGTTGCCCACCATGGGCGGGCAAACCGGGCTCAACTGCGCGCTGGATCTGGTGCGCGAGGGCGTGCTCGAAAAATACGGTGTCGAACTGATCGCGGCCAGTCGCGCGGCAATCGATATGGCCGAAGATCGCGAACAGTTTCGCGAGGCCATGAAAGAAATCGGACTTGGCGTTTGCAAGGCGATGGTTGTGCACGACCTGCAAACGGCGCTGGAACTGCAGCCGCAGATCGGTTACCCGACCATCATCCGGCCCTCGTTTACGATGGGCGGTAGCGGCGGGGGGATTGCCTACAACCACGAAGAATTCGAGCACATCGTCAAGCGTGGCCTCGAATTGTCGCCCACCACCGAGGTGCTGCTGGAGGAATCCGTACTCGGCTGGAAAGAGTACGAGATGGAGGTCATCCGCGACCGCAACGACAACTGCATTATCGTTTGCGCGATCGAGAATCTGGACCCGATGGGCGTGCACACGGGCGATTCGATCACAGTCGCGCCCGCGCAGACGCTGACCGACAAGGAATACCAGCGCATGCGCGACGCGTCGCTCGCGGTGCTGCGCAAGATTGGTGTCGAGACCGGCGGTTCCAACGTGCAGTTTGCGGTCAATCCCGAAAACGGCGACATGATCGTGATCGAAATGAACCCGCGCGTGTCGCGTTCCTCGGCGCTGGCGTCCAAGGCCACCGGCTTTCCGATCGCCAAAGTGGCCGCCAAGTTGGCGGTTGGCTACACGCTCGATGAGCTGCGCAACGACATCACCGGCGGCGCGACGCCGGCCTCGTTCGAACCGTCCATCGATTACGTCGTGACCAAAATTCCGCGCTTCACCTTCGAGAAGTTCCCCGACGCCAACGACCGCCTGACGACGCAGATGAAATCGGTCGGCGAGGTCATGGCCATGGGGCGTACGTTCCAGGAGTCGCTGCAAAAAGCCATGCGCGGCCTTGAAACCGGTGTGTGCGGCTTCGACTCGATCCTCGGGGAGCGCACCGACGGCGAAGCCGAGCGTGAACTGCTCGAGGAACTGCGCATGCCCGGCGCCGACCGGCTGTGGTATGTGGCCGACGCGTTCCGCCGCGGCATGAGCGCCGAAGAGATATTCCAGCGCACCGCGATCGACCCGTGGTTTCTCGCCCAGATCGAAGACCTCATCATCGAGGAAACGCGCACGATCGCGGAGGGCAAGTCAGCACTGACGGCGCAGCGCCTCAGGGAGCTCAAGCGCAAGGGCTTTGCCGATAGCCGCCTGGCGCAACTCGTGGGTGGACGCGAAACCGAGATCCGCGCGGCACGCCTCAAGCATGACGTCGTGCCGGTGTTCAAGCGTGTGGATACGTGCGCGGCTGAGTTCGCCACGTCAACCGCGTACATGTATTCGACCTACGACGAGGAATGCGAGTCCGGTCCGTCCGATCGGCGCAAGATGATGATTCTGGGCGGTGGCCCCAACCGCATCGGCCAAGGCATTGAGTTCGACTACTGCTGTGTGCACGCGGCGCTGGCGCTGCGCGAGGCCGGCTACGAGACGATCATGGTCAACTGCAATCCGGAAACCGTCTCCACCGATTTTGACACGTCGGACCGGTTGTATTTCGAACCGCTGACGTTCGAAGACGTGATGACCGTGATTGATCTCGAAAAGCCCGAGGGCGTGATCGTGCAATACGGCGGCCAGACGCCGCTGAATCTCGCGCGCGACCTGGAGGCGGCCGGCGCGCCGATTATCGGGACCTCGCCGGACAGCATCGATTTGGCCGAAGATCGTGAGCGCTTTTTGCAGCTGGTTAACCGACTGGAGCTGCGTCAACCGTCCAATCGCACGGTCAGCGACCCGAATATGGCGCTGAAATTGGCCGACGAGGTGGGCTACCCGCTGGTCGTGCGGCCGTCCCATGTCCTCGGCGGCCGCGCCATGGAAGTGGTGTTTACGCCCAAGGACCTGAGCGAGTACCTCGGCGGCGCCGTGCGCGTGTCCAGCGACAGCCCGTTGCTGCTCGACCACTTTCTCGACATGGCGGTGGAAGTCGACGTAGACGCCATCTGCGACGGAGAAGACGTGCTGATCGGCGGCATCATGGAGCACATCGAGCAGGCGGGCGTGCATTCCGGCGATTCGAGTTGCACGCTGCCGCCAATAACGTTGAGCCAGGCTTTGCAGGATAAGATGTCGGATCAGGTGCGCAAGCTGGCTCACGGCCTCAAGGTCATTGGCCTGATGAACACCCAGTTCGCCATTCAGAACGACGAGATCTACCTGCTGGAAGTCAACCCGCGCGCGTCGCGCACGGTGCCGTTCGTCTCCAAGGCCATCGGCGTGCCGCTGGCGAAGGTTGCCGCGCGCGTGATGGCGGGCGCGAAGCTAAAGGATCTTGGCCTGACGCGGCAGCGGATTCCAAGGTACTTCTGCGTGAAAGAGGCGGTGTTCCCGTTCCTGAAGTTTCCGGGCGCGGATCCGATCCTTGGACCGGAAATGAAGTCGACCGGGGAAGTCATGGCGACGGGCCGTTCGTTTGCCGAGGCCTACGCCAAGGCCAGGCAGGCCTCGGGCGTAGTGCTGCCCGAGAGTGGGCGCGTGATCATCAGCGTGCGCGACCGTGACAAGCCCAGCGCCGTGGAGATCGGTCGCGTGTTGCACGCTCGCGGGTTTGAAATTCTGGCCACCGGCGGCACCGAGCAGGCGTTGCGCGAGGCCGGCGTGCCGTGCTCGCGAATCAACAAAGTACGTGAAGGACGCCCGCACATTGTCGATGCCATCAAGAACCGCGACGTGGACCTGATCGTGAACACGACCGAGGGCAAACAGGCGATCCATGAGTCCCACGGTATTCGCCGGGAAGCGGTGCGCGGCAATATCACTTACTATACAACGGTGTCCGGTGCGAAGGCCGGCTGTCTGGCGCTGGATCACATCCATGCACTGGACGTAAACTGCCTGCAGGCTTTGCACGAGGAAATTGATTGATGACCAGGGTCCCTCTGACCGAGCGCGGCGCGCAGATGTTGCGTGAGGAGCTAAAAGAACTCAAAAGCACGGCGCGACCGCGGGTGATCAAGGCGATCGCCGAGGCGCGTGCGCACGGCGACCTGAAGGAAAACGCGGAGTACCATGCCGCGAAAGAGCAACAGGGTTTCATCGAGGGACGCATCAAGGAGCTGGAAAGCAAACTGTCCCACGCGCAGGTGATCGACGTGACCCAAATCGGCGGCGGCGGCAAGGTTGTTTTTGGCAGCACGGTCAAACTGCTCGATGTGGACAACGACAAGGAAGTTACCTACCGCATCGTTGGCCAGGACGAGGCCGATATCAAAAGTGGTCTGCTTTCCTACACCTCGCCAATTGCGCGCGGCCTGATCGGCAAGATGGAAGAAGATGAGGTTTCGGTCACGACGCCGGGCGGCGATGTGATCTACGAAATCCTCTCGGTCAAATACATTTAGCGTTTGTGGTTATTTGACGTCTTTCGTCGAGCGACCGCCACCTGGCAGTACAACCTTGGGTTTCTGGGCGTTACGCCGAAACAAGGTAGCAACATGACCCACGCGCCGGATCAACGTACATCGGCACTGCGTACACAACGCCTCGAGCAGGGCGTCGCGCTCGTCCCTGTCGCCCGCCCGAACACGCACCTTGATCAACTCATGAAACGACAACGCTGCTTCCAGTTCCGCCAGCACATTTTCGCTGAGCCCCTTGTCGGCAATGGTGACAATCGGCTTGGCGTTGTGCGCCAGCGCCCGCAGGTGTTTTTTCTGTCTTTCGGTAAGCTGCACGGTCTTGAGTCCGGTCGAAAAAGGGCGCGAAGTGTAGCACGCGGCAGTGGCGTTCCGGGGACCGGCGCGTGAGTCGCTGGTTTGTCAATCACGTCAACGATCCGTACGTGAAGCGTGCCCAGGCGGAGGGCTATCGCTCGCGAGCCGCGTACAAGCTGCTCGAGATCGACGAGCGCGAGAAGTTGCTGCGTGGCGGGCAGACGGTGCTGGATCTTGGCAGCGCACCGGGTGGCTGGAGCCAGGTCAGCGCGCGCAAAGTCGGCGCAAAAGGGCGTGTCCTGGCCCTGGATCTGCTGCCGATGGACCCGGTGGAGGGCGTTTTATTTCACCAGGCGGATTTTACACAAGACGCGGGCCTGGTCTGGATCGAGGAGCAGGCCGGCGCTGGCATCGACCTTGTTTTATCCGATATGGCCCCCAATATCTCAGGGGTCAAATCTGTCGATCTGCCGCGTGCGATGTATCTGGCAGAGCTTGCAGCGGACTGTGCGCGCCGGTTTCTGAAGCCGGGGGGCATTTTCGTCACCAAGTTGTTCCATGGCGAGGGCTTTGATGATTATGTCAAATCAATGCGCACTGATTTTCGACACGTCAAGGTCCGAAAACCAGCCGCCTCGAGGCCAAAGAGCAGAGAAACCTATTTGGTGGCGAGAAACTACGGGCTGTAGTAGTGTCTGAAAAGGTGACGCGCTATTGCAGCGCATCATCTGGCCCGTATCCTTTGGCTCCGTGTCATGGGTTGTCATGCGGTTTTGGGGTGCGGGCCATCCTAGTTTTAAATGTGCGCTTGTTTTGATTCCGGGGTGCCCGGCGTCTTTGGAAAACGGAGATCAAGTCATTGAGTGACCTTGGAAAAAACATCGTACTTTGGCTCATCATCGCGATGGTGCTGTTGACGGTTTTTGAACGCTTCACGCCTCAGCAAAGCGGCATGACCACGTACGAGTACTCCGAGTTTCGCAACAAGCTCATGAGCGGCCAGGTCGATTCGGTCGTCATTTACGACGGCCAGAGAATCACCGGCAAGCTTAAAGGCGGCGAAGAGTTCGAAACGCGCAGCGCCGAATACGACAACACGGCGCTGGTCGGCGAGATGGACGAGCAGCAGGTCAGCTATGCGCGCGCCGAGTCCGAAAAGCAGAGCGTTTTGTTTCAGCTGTTCCTGCAGTTCCTGCCGGTGCTGCTGCTGATCGGAGTGTGGCTGTACTTCATGCGGCAGATGCAGGGCGGTGGTGGCGGCCGCAACCCGATGCAGTTTGGCAAGAGCAAGGCGCGAATGCTGAGCGAAGACCAGGTCAACGTGAATTTCAGCGACGTCGCCGGCGTCGAGGAAGCCAAGCAGGAAGTAGGCGAAATCGTCGATTTCCTGCGTGACCCGAGCAAATTCCAGCGCCTCGGCGGCAAGATTCCGCGCGGCGTGCTGATGGTTGGCTCTCCGGGTACCGGTAAGACGTTGCTGGCGCGCGCCATCGCCGGCGAGGCGAAGGTGCCTTTCTTTACGATTTCGGGCTCGGACTTTGTCGAGATGTTCGTCGGAGTGGGGGCCTCGCGCGTGCGCGACATGTTCGCCGAGGCGAAGAAACATGCGCCCTGCATCATATTCATCGATGAAATCGATGCCGTCGGTCGCCATCGCGGCCCCGGCGGCGGCTACGGCGGCGGTCACGATGAGCGCGAGCAGACGCTCAACCAGCTGCTGGTGGAGATGGACGGTTTTGAAGGCAACGAAGGCGTCATCGTCATCGCCGCTACCAACCGTCCCGACGTGCTCGACAAGGCGCTGCTGCGTCCGGGGCGTTTCGACCGCCAGGTCGTGGTGCCGTTGCCCGACGTGCGCGGTCGCGAGCTGATCCTGAAAGTGCACATGCGCAAGGTGCCGATCAACGACGACGTGCAGCCGCAGATCATTGCGCGTGGCACGCCCGGATTTTCCGGTGCCGACCTGGCCAACCTGGTCAACGAAGCGGCGCTGTTTGCGGCGCGCGCTAACAAGCGCACTGTGACGATGGAGGATTTCGAGGCGGCCAAAGACAAGATCATGATGGGCGCCGAGCGCCGTTCGATGGTTATGAGCGAGGAAGAGAAAGCCAACACCGCCTATCACGAGGCGGGTCATGCCATCGTGGGCCTGTCGGTACCGGACCACGATCCGGTCTATAAAGTTACCATTATCCCGCGCGGGCGCGCGCTGGGTGTCACCATGTTCCTGCCCGAGGAAGACCGCTACTCGCTCAGCCGACGACGGCTCGAGAGCCAGATAGCCTCGCTGTTCGGCGGGCGTATCGCCGAAGGCCTGATTTTTGGCGAAGACGCTGTCACCACCGGCGCGTCCAACGATATCGAACGTGCGACGGACATTGCCCGCAACATGGTCACCAAGTGGGGCCTGTCCGACCGACTCGGTCCGCTGGCGTACGACCACGAAAGCGCGGACATGTACCCCGGCCAGGCCGCCGCCAAGCTGTCAGACCAGACCACGAACGCCATCGACGAGGAAGTGCGCCGGCTTATCAACGACAACTACGCGCGCGCGGAGACCATCCTCAAGGAAAAAATCGACATCCTGCACGGCATGGCGAAAGCGCTGATCAAGTACGAGACCATCGATCAGAAGCAGATTGCGCAGATCATGCAGGGCAAAGAGCCCGATCCGCCCGAAGACTGGGGCAGCAGTGACACGCCACCGACCGACCCGTCGCCGCAGGCGGGCCCCGAGGGCAAGCCACCGGAAAGCCAGATCGGCGATCCGGCCAGCGCGCCCTAGCAACAAGACCGGTCGACCTGCGACTCCTGTCATCGCCACCTGAATCCCCGGTGCACAGCAGCGACACGGATAACTGCCGCGTCGGCGCGCTTGCCGTGACCCGACCCTGGCGCGCAGGAGGCGCATTGGTGCGGCCGCTGGTGATGGGCATCCTCAACGTGACGCCCGATTCGTTCTCCGACGGTGGTCAGTTCGATGAGCACGACGCCGCGGTCGTACAGGCCCTGCGAATGGTCGAGGAGGGGGCCGATATTATCGATATTGGCGGCGAGTCCACGCGCCCCGGAGCGACGGCGGTACCGGTCGAACTCGAACTCGAACGCACCGTACCGGTGATCGAACGGCTCAAGTCGCGCAGCGATGTGCCGTTGTCCATTGACAGCAGCAAACCACAGGTGATGGCGGCGGCCGTTGCGGCCGGCGCCGTTTTGATCAACGACGTTAACGCGCTACAGGCAGATGGTGCGCTTGCCACCGCCGCGGCGCTCGATGCGGACGTTTGCCTGATGCATCGCCAGGGTACGCCGCGTACCATGCAGGCCGCGCCGGTCTACGACGACGTGGTGGCCGACGTGCGGGCTGCGCTGCTGGCGCGGGTCACGGCGTGTGAGGAGGCCGGTATCGAGCGCTCGCGCCTGCTGATCGATCCGGGCTTTGGATTCGGCAAGACAGTCGGGCACAACTTGCAATTGCTCCGCGGACTGGGAAAATTCGTCGCCACCGGGCTCCCGGTGCTGGTCGGGTTATCGCGCAAGTCGATGCTGCAGGCGGTGACGGGGCGTGCGGTCGCGCAGCGATTGGCCGGTAGTGTGGCGCTGGCCGCACTGGCCGCCGATCGGGGTGCCCGGGTCGTGCGCGTGCACGACGTTGCGCAGACAGTGGATGCAATGCGTGTTGTCCAGGCGATGCGCGACGGCTCGAGCGACAATCTTTAAGAGGCTATTTGATCATGGGTAAGGTATTCGGCACGGACGGAGTGCGTGGCTCGGTGGGCGACGGGCCCATGACCGTCGAGTTTGCGGTCAGGCTCGCCAGTGCTGCCGGACGGGCCCTGGTGCGCCCTGGCGGCAGCGTCGTCGTGGGCAAGGACCCGCGTATTTCGGGCTACATGTTCGAATCCGCCCTCGAGGCTGGTTTCGTGGCCTCGGGCGCCGACGTAAAACTGCTGCAGGTGATGCCGACGCCGGGCATCGCCTATCTCACGCGCGTGCTCGGTGCTGACCTGGGTGTCGTGATCAGCGCGTCACACAACAGTTTTCACGATAACGGCATCAAGTTTTTCGATCGCAACGGCTCGAAGCTGTCCGACGAGCAGCAGGAGATGATCGAAAAATACCTGAACGACAAGCCGATCACGCGCTCATCGGTCAGCCTCGGTCGAGCGGAGCGCCGCTACGATGCGGTGGATCGCTACAGCACGTTCTGCAAGCAGAGCGTGCCCGAGGGCATCGATTTCCAGGGTCTGCGTATTGTCGTCGATGGCGCCAACGGCGCGACCTACAAGATCGGGCCGCGCGTGTTTGCCGATCTGGGCGCCGACGTCATCTCCATCGGCTGTTCGCCCAACGGCAAGAACATCAACGATGGCTGCGGTTCCACCTGTCCGAGCCTGCTTCAGAGCACAGTCACGGCGCTGGGCGCGGATCTTGGCATCGCGTTCGATGGCGACGGCGATCGCCTGGTGATGGTCGATCACGAGGGGGCACTCGTGGACGGGGACCAGCTTGTCTACCTGATCGCCATGTCACGATTGGCCACCAACTCGCTGGCGGGTCCCGTGGTGGGCACCATCATGAGCAACCTCGGCCTGGAAAAGGCTCTGGCGAGCCAGGGTGTGGAGTTCCAGCGCGTGGGCGTTGGTGACCGTCACGTCCTTGCCGCGCTCAAGGCCTGCGGCGGCGTCATCGGCGGCGAGGCCTCGGGACACGTCATCTGCCTGGACAAGACCACGACCGGCGACGGCATCGTGGCGGCGCTGCAGGCGCTGGTGGCCATTCGCCAGGCCGGCAAACCGCTGGCGGAGCTGACCCAGGGCATGGCGAAGTATCCGCAGAAGCTGGTCAATGTGCGCATGGAGCGCAAAATCAAGCTGTCCGAGCATCCCCAGATCGCTGCGGCGGTCAAGGAAGTGGAGTCCGCGCTGGGCGACAGTGGGCGGGTGGTGCTCAGGGCATCGGGCACGGAGCCGGTGATCCGGGTCATGGTCGAGGCACGCGAACAGAGCCAGGTAGATGAGCACGCCGCGTACCTCGCCGACGTCGTGGCACGCGCCGCGGCCGGTTGAGCCGTTGATTTGTCGGCCTCAGGTGGTTAGTCTTGCCCACCCTTTTTGGCTCGCGGAATGGTGACGATGCGACAGAATATCGCGGCAGGAAACTGGAAGATGAATGGCACGCGCGAGAGCATACGCGCGCTGCTGGGCGGTTTGATCGAGCGCATCGAACCCGATTCCAAAGCCCGGATCATTGTGTTTCCGGCCTTTTTGCACATTGACCTGGTGGCCGGCCTGATCGCCGACTGCCCGATCGCCCTCGGCGCGCAGAACCTGTCAGCGTTTGAGAAGGGCGCTCACACCGGCGAGGTGTCGGGTCCCATGCTGGCCGACGCGGGCTGCGAGTACGTGCTGGTCGGGCACTCCGAGCGCCGTGCGATGTACGGCGACGACGATGCCACGGTCGCGGCAAAGTTCGAGGCGGCGCAGAAGGTGGGATTGACGCCAGTTCTGTGCGTCGGCGAAACGCTGGCCGAGCGCGAGGCGGGCCAGACCGAGCAGGTGGTCGCGCGGCAGCTCGACGCCATCATTGAGCGCAGCGGGATCGATGCGCTGAGCGAGGCGGTGCTGGCTTACGAGCCGGTGTGGGCCATTGGTACCGGCAAGACCGCGACGCCGGCACAGGCCCAGGAAGTTCATGCGTTTCTGCGCAAGCGCATCGCGAAGAACAATGCTAATATAGGCGGCTTGCTGCGCATCCTCTACGGGGGCAGCATGAACGGCGAGAACGCCGCCGATCTGCTGGCCATGGATGACGTGGACGGTGGCCTCGTTGGCGGAGCAGCGCTCGATGCGCTGGCGTTCTCCAAAATTTGTTCGGCAGCCGGGTAAAAGATTCGAATATTGTTATGTGGCAACCAATTATAATTTTCGCACACGTGTTTATCGCCGTGTGCATCGTCGCCCTCATACTCCTGCAACAGGGGAAGGGTGCGGACGCCGGTGCGGCATTTGGCGCGGGCGCCTCGGGCACCGTGTTCGGCGCCAAAGGGTCGTCGTCCTTCCTCAGCCGCGCGACGGGTATCCTGGCGACGCTGTTTTTCGCTACCAGCCTTACGCTCGCCTACTTCCAGGGCGACCGGGCGGGGCCGAGCGGAGTGCTTGAGAGCCTGCGCGAACAATCCTCGGAATTGCCCATGCTGGGCAATCCCGACCCGATCGACGCGGCGTCGGAACTGCCGGTGCTGCCGGTCGAACCTCAGTCAGCTCCGGCGGGCGATGAGAGTGATCCTCAAAGCGAATAAAAATCGATAGCCGATGTGGTGGAATTGGTAGACACGCTGTCTTGAGGGGGCAGTGGCGAAAGCTGTGCCGGTTCGAGTCCGGCCATCGGCACCATCTTTCTTAATTGTCATGATTTGGGGCGCTCAGGGTCGTGCCATCCCTCTTCTTGCCTGTTAGAATACGCGCCGGGCGTGGTGCGCGACCTTTGTTTCGCACACATTAGAATCACCGTTTCTGGCGGATAACACATGCTGGCCAATTATCTCCCGATTCTTATCTTCCTCGGGGTCGCCACCGCGTTTGGCGTCATTCTGCTGACATTGGGCTTCGTTTTCGGTAGCCGGCGCCCCGACAGCGAGAAACTCTCCCCCTATGAGTGCGGTTTCGAAGCATTCGAAGATTCACGTATCCCCTTCGATGTGCGCTACTACCTGGTGGCCATCCTGTTCATTATTTTCGATCTGGAAATCGCCTTCCTGTTTCCCTGGGCCGTCTCGCTCGACAAGATCGGTCTGTTCGGGCTCGCGTCGATGGGTGTGTTCCTGCTGATCCTGGTGATTGGCTTCATATACGAGTGGAAAAAGGGAGCGCTGGAATGGGATTAGAGGCGCAGGATCTGACCGCCGAGCGTAATGAAGGCGGCGAATCGACCGGCTTCCTCACGACCAGCGTCGATGCCCTGGTCAACTGGGCGCGAACGGGATCCATGTGGCCGATGACGTTCGGCCTTGCCTGCTGCGCCGTCGAGATGATGCACGCCGGTGCGTCACGCTACGACCTCGACCGCTTTGGCATTATCTTCCGTCCCAGTCCGCGTCAGTCCGACGTCATGATCGTGGCGGGTACGCTGTGCAACAAGATGGCGCCGGCCCTGCGCAAGGTCTACGACCAGATGGCGGAGCCACGCTGGGTGATTTCGATGGGCTCGTGCGCCAATGGCGGCGGCTATTACCACTACTCCTATTCCGTGGTGCGCGGTTGCGACCGCATCGTGCCGGTCGACGTGTACGTTCCAGGATGTCCGCCGACGGCCGAAGCGCTGCTGTACGGCATTTTGCAACTGCAAAAGAAGATCCGCCGAACCAATACGATCGCCCGGTAAAAAGGCAGGCACCCGGTATGAAATCAGCGCGACGCGAACAGCTTCTGGCTGCGCTCGACAAACACTTCGGCTCACGCGCGTCGGTCACCGCCGAAGCCCATGGGGAAGTCTGCGCCGAAGTGGGCGCGGATGACCTGATCGACGTGTGCACGACGCTGCGCGACCACGACGACTTCCTGTTCGACATGCTGATAGACGTGGCCGGCGTCGATTACCTGGGTTTCGGTGTCGACGAATGGCGCGGCGACAGCGCTACGGCCACCGGCTTCGGCCGCGCGGTCAACCGGCCGTCGGCACCCGAGCGCGCGCCCGGTCGTCGATTTGCCGTGGTTTATCAGCTGTTGTCGCTGGAACACAATTGCAGGCTGCGACTGCGCGTGTGGTGCGCCGACGATGACTATCCGCGCGTCCCCTCGGTGATCGACATCTGGGCATCGACCAACTGGTTCGAGCGCGAGGCCTTCGACCTGTTTGGGATTTTGTTCGACGGGCACCCGGACCTGCGACGCCTGCTCACCGATTACGGTTTTATCGGCCATCCGTTTCGCAAGGACTTCCCTCTCATTGGCAACGTCGAGGTGATCTTCGATCCGGTTAAAGGTCGCGTGGTGTACCAGCCGGTTTCCATCTCGCCGCGTACGCTGGTGCCGCGCGTTATCCGCCACGACAACCGCTACGATGACGGACTCACCGGGGAGCTGCCCGATGCGTGATATTCAGAGTTTCACCATGAATTTCGGGCCGCAGCACCCGGCGGCCCACGGCGTGTTGCGCCTGGTGCTGGAGATGGACGGCGAGGTCATTCACCGGGCCGATCCGCACGTCGGGCTTTTGCACCGCGGCACCGAGAAACTGGCCGAGAGCAAACCGTACAACCAGAGCATCGGCTACATGGATCGTCTCGACTACGTGTCGATGATGTGTAACGAGCACGGCTACGTGATGGCGATCGAAAAGCTGCTCGGAGTTACGCCGCCGGTGCGCGCGCAGTACATCCGCGTCATGTTCGACGAGATCACGCGCATCCTCAACCACCTGATGTGGCTGGCGGGGCACGCCATCGACATCGGTGCGATGACGATCTTCCTGTACTGCTTCCGTGAGCGCGAGGATCTGCTCGATTGCTACGAAGCGGTGTCAGGCGCCCGGATGCACGCCTCGTATTACCGCCCCGGCGGTGTCTATCGCGATTTGCCCGATTCCATGCCGCGCTATCAGGCGTCGAAATTCCGCGACCAGAAAGAAGTCGACGGCATGAACGAGGCGCGCAGCGGCTCGGTGCTCGATTTCATCGAGGCATTCACGAAGAAGTTTCCGGCGCTGGTGGACGAGTACGAAACACTGCTCACCGACAACCGCATCTGGAAACAGCGCACGGTCAACATCGCGGTCGTGACGCCCGAGCGCGCCAAGCAGCTTGGCTTCACAGGGCCCATGCTGCGCGGATCCGGGGTGGAATGGGATCTGCGCCGGAAGCAGCCGTACGAGGTGTACGACCAGCTCGATTTCGATATCCCCGTGGGCGTCAACGGCGACTGCTACGACCGTTACCTGTGCCGCGTCGAGGAAATGCGCCAGTCCAACCGGATCATCAGTCAGTGCGTGGACTGGCTGCGCGCCAATCCCGGCCCGGTGATCGCCGACAATGCGAAAATCGCGCCGCCCAAGCGGCCCGACATGAAGGGCGATATGGAATCGCTGATCCATCACTTCAAGCTGTTCACCGAAGGCTATGCGGTGCCCGCCGGTGAGGCCTACGCCGCGGTCGAACATCCCAAAGGCGAATTTGGCGTGTACCTCGTGTCCGACGGAGCGAACAAACCGTTTCGTCTGAAGGTCCGCGCACCCGGATTCGCGCATCTGAGCGCCATGAACGAGATGGTGGCCGGCCACATGCTGGCTGACGTCGTCGCGGTCATCGGCACATCCGACATCGTGTTTGGAGAGATCGACCGCTAGGTCGGCGAATGCACCATGACTGAACCCTCAAGCCAGGCAAAACCCGTCAAGCACAAGCTGCCCGAATCGATCCGGGCCGAAATCGATCACTGGGTCGCCAAGTTCCCACAAGGACGGCAGCGGTCGGCCACGATCGCGGCATTGCGCGAGGCGCAGCACCACAATCACGGTTATCTGACCAGTGAGCTGATGGACGCCATCGCCGACTATCTCGACCTGCCCGCCGTGCAGGTGTACGAGGTTGCCGCCTTTTATTCGATGTTCGAAACCAAGCCTGTCGGTCGCTGCGCGATCTCGGTGTGCACGAACATCAGCTGCATGCTGCGCGGCTCCGACGAGATCGTCGCTCATGTCGAGAAAAAGCTGGGCATCAAGACCGGCGAGAGTACGTCGGACGGCAAGTTTTACCTCAAGCGCGAGGAAGAGTGTCTCGCCGCGTGCAACAACGCGCCGATGATGATGGTCGATCATGTTTACCACGAGCACCTGACGCCCGAGAAGGTGGATG
>Ga0316201_10001659_pt1 | contig 15196 bp, 10 predicted proteins | sample CS6wburrow_MG_FD_204516 | JGI IMG/M metagenome (GOLD analysis project Ga0316201, IMG submission 204516) | Coastal sediment microbial communities from Delaware Bay, Delaware, United States - CS-6 worm burrow | ecosystem: Environmental > Aquatic > Marine > Coastal > Sediment | place: USA... | reverse complement strand
CCGGCAGCCTTCTGTGCGGCCCTGATCAACAGCCTGCCGATGGGGTTCTATGCGCCGGCGCAACTGGTACGCGATGCACGCGAACATGGCGTCGAGGTGTTGCCGGTCGATGTCAACCACAGTGGCTGGGACTGCAGCCTGCAAGCCCAGACCCCGGAGGGCGAAGCTGTGCCGGCTTTACGGCTGGGTCTGCGACTGGTGCGGGGCCTGTCGCGGGGAGGCGCCGAACGTATCGCTGTGGCGTGTCAACAAGGTGTGTTCGGGGATGTACAGGCGTTGACTCGGCGTGCCGGGCTGAACCGTGCCGATCTCAAGGCCCTGGCCGCGGCCGATGCATTGCAGGGCCTGGCCGGGCACCGCCATCATGCGGCCTGGGAGGTTGCCGGTGTCGAGGATGCCGTGCCCCTGTTCGGGCGGGGGAGATTCAGCGAGAAGTCACCGCAGCTGCGTGCGCCCAATGCCGGCCAGTCGGTGCTGGCCGATTATGCCCAGCTGGGTTTGAGCCTGCGTGACCACCCCCTGGCCCTGATCCGGGACCGGCTGCGTGAGCGAGGCTTTCTTGCGGCCGACGAGGTCGCTGCGCATGCGCCCGGCGAGATCGTGCGTGCCGCAGGCCTGGTATTGATCCGCCAGCGTCCAGGCAACGGGCGGGCGATCTTCGTCACTCTGGAGGATGAGAGTGGGGGGCTCAATCTGCTGATCTGGGCGGATCTCGCCGAGCGCCGGCGCAAGGTCCTGCTCGGTGCCCAGTTACTTGGCGTGGTGGCGGAGATCCAGCGTGCCGAGGGCGTGCAACATCTGCTTTGCCGGCATCTGGAGGATCACAGCGATCTGCTCGGCGGACTGGCGGTGGTATCGCGGGATTTCCACTGATGACTCGGGCGATCACCGCGGGTTGTCCGCCGCTACCAGCTGAAGTAACTGAAACCTTTTTCCTGCAGCAGCATGATGTCCTCGACCCCGATCGGCACCACCTTGGCATAGTCGACCAGGTCTTCCTCAGTCCACTTGAGGGCCTTCATGGTATTGCCGCAGGCATGGAAGGCGACGCCATAGGCATTGAGTGAGGATGCACGTTCCTGAACTTCCTTTGCGATGGGGCGCTCCGGTTTCTTGCCCAGCAGGTGGATTCCCTGCCCGAAGCAGGCCACCACCACCTCGACATTGTCCCCGTGTTTGCGGATCAGTTCGCCGACCGAGAACAGGATGTGCGACAGGTAATCAGCATCGGCCTTATTGCACTGGTAGATGATCCTGTGCTCGGATTTTTCGTCAAAATGAGTGTCGGTGTGATGAGCTTGCGCCTCGTTGAGCGCAAACAGTCCGCCAGCGGCGCTCAGCCACTGGAAGAGACGGCGACGTGCCTTGTTAATCGGCTGCATGGATTTCCTCTCTGTACGGCGGTTATCGCGTCTTGTGGCGGTATCCCGTCACCCAAGTGTAACGCGAGCGGGCCAAACACCCCTATCCTGGATATGAGACCCGTCGTCGGCGGTTTTATTCCGCTGGTGGATCGCTGGTTGGCCTATGCGGCGGCCACCGTCACAAGAAGCGTTTGTTCAGTGTGACACTCGGGTTGCAGCCGAACTGTTCGCGGTAATAGGCGGAAAAGCGTCCGAGGTGGGACACTCCATGTGCCCTGGCGACAGACTCGACGGTGACCGAGTCATTGCGCTTGTGCACCAATTCGCGATGGACGGCGTTCAGTCGCAGGCAGTTCATATATTGTTTTGGTGACAGGCCCAGGTAATCTTTGCAGGTCTGCTCCAGCGTGCGCGGACTGATTGCCAGCCGCCGGGCCACCGACGAAACGCGCAGATTGTTGTCGGGGGAATCCTCGACCATGCGTTCGAACCGCTGCAGCAATCCCATGTTTCGGGTGTGGTGTGAGCGCGTGCCCAGATCCCGCCATTCAGCCGCGAGCAGGCTGCATATATCGTCGAACAGCAGTGACTCGAACAGCTCAGCATCGCGTGGGGCCATGCGAAACCCCGGCGCCCTGCCATTTTCGATATGCGCAAGCAGTCCCTTGAGGTGACTGACAAAACCGAATCGGGCCACGACGCTGCCCGGGATCAACTTCACCCCCTGCATCGGTAACCTTGCCTGGAGCGTGTTCTCGAGTTTATTGCGCGAGATCTGGATTGCGACCCAGCGGGTGTCTGCCGGCAATAGATAGTCGAGTTCGGCACCTTCGGGAAAAACCACCATGTCGTGACGGCCGAAGCGATAGCCGTTCAGGCACCCTGACTGCTTCGCATCGAGCAGGCAGCCGATGATGATCCGGTCCGCCGGGAAGGCGCCGCGCGAGATCAGTGACTGACTGTAGCAACCGGTATCGAGCCGCAGGCTGCCAAACTCGACGCCCAGCAGCGATCCACGAAAATCACCACCAGTCAATTGGGTATGTATGAGGTGGCTCGACCCGACGGCCTCGACCAACTGGTCGGGGTCAAATACCGTCAGCGATTGCACGTTGATCGACCCAGTGTTGACTTGTTCCTGTCTCAAGCTGCAGCCTGTCATTTTGCGGATTCTGGATAGTGTCACGGAAAATTCAAGAATGTTGCAACATACTTCCGCGACTGTTGTATCGCCTTCGATTGGGAGACAAAGGAGACTGCGCCATGTCCGCCGGAAAAATAACGAAAACATTTCGAATATTATTGATTAGCGCGATTCTGATGCCAGCCGCCGTCTGGTCGGCTGACAAGCCAAACATCCTGGTCGTATGGGGGGATGATATCGGCCAGTCCAACATCTCTTACTTTACCCACGGCCTGATGGGTTACAAGACGCCGAACATCGACCGAATTGCCGGCGAGGGGATGGCCTTCACGGACTATTACGGTGAGCAGTCCTGCACCGCCGGCCGGGCATCGTTCATCATGGGCCAGAGCGTGTTCCGTACCGGCCTGTCCAAGGTTGGGCTGCCCGGCGCCAAAGAGGGCATGCAGAAGGAGGACCCGACAATTGCTGGCCTGCTCAAGAACCAAGGCTACGCGACCGGCCAGTTCGGCAAGAACCATCTCGGTGACCGGGATGAGATGCTGCCGACCAATCATGGTTTCGACGAGTTCTTCGGCAACCTGTATCACCTGAACGCCGAGGAGGAGCCGGAAAACGAGGATTACCCAAAAGATCCCGAGTTCAGGAAAAAGTACGGGCCACGCGGTGTAATCCATTCCTGGGCGATGGCCGATGGCACGCAGAAGATAGAGGACACCGGCCCGCTGACCAAGAAGCGTATGGAGACGGTCGACGACGAGACCTCGGGCCGCGCCCTCGCGTTCATTGAAGAGCAGGAAAAGGCCGGCAAGCCCTGGTTCGTCTGGTGGAGCGGTACCCGCATGCACTTCCGTACTCACGTGAAGGAGGAGCTGCGGGGGATCTCGGGCCAGGACGAGTACTCGGACGGCATGGTCGAGCACGACCGGCACATCGGCAAATTCCTCGACAAGCTCGACGAGCTGAAGATTGCCGACAACACCATCGTGTTCTATTCGACCGACAACGGCCCGCACATGAACACCTGGCCAGATGCAGCGATGACGCCATTCCGTGGCGAAAAGAACACCAACTGGGAAGGCGGCTGGCGCGTGCCGGCCATGGTGCGCTGGCCTGGCAAGATCAAGCCGGGCGTGTGGAACAACCAGATCGTCCACCACATGGACTGGCTGCCGACCTTCCTGGCGGTTGCCGGCGACCCGGACGTCAAACAAAAACTGCTGAAAGGCCACAAAGCGATCGGCCGCGACTACAAGGTCCATCTCGACGGCTACAACATCCTGCCGATGCTGACCGGTGAGACTAAGGAGAGCCCGCGCAAAGAGATCTTCTATTTCTCCGATGACGGCGACCTGACGGCGCTGCGTTACAACGACTGGAAGGCGATCTTCATGGAGCAGCGTGCCGAGGCGACCTTCCAGGCTTGGCGCGAGCCGTTTGTCCCGCTGCGTATCCCGCTGATCGAGAATCTGCGTCGTGACCCCTACGAACGCGGCATGGTGACTTCCAACACCTATGACGACTGGTTCCTGGATCGTCCCTACCTGTTGCTGCCGGCGCAGGACTATGTGGCACAGTTCCTGATGACCTTTAAGGACTACCCGCCGCGTCAGAAGGCCGCGAGCTTCAGTCTCGACAAGGTGATAGAGAGGTTGGCACCGAGTGGTGGCTGATCGCCCGGCGCCCGGTCGTTTGATTCGTTTGACGCCACCCTCAGCGGGTGGCGGTTTTTTCTGGGGGAAGCACTATGCGAAAGCTGCAGATAATGATCGTCTTGGCACTGATCGCCTTTGCGAACAGCGTGATGGCCGATGCACTGCCGTCGTGGAACGACGGTACAACGCGTACCGCGATCATCGACTTCGTCGAACGCGTCACCAAACCGGGTTCGACGGACTTCGTTCCGGTCGATGAGCGCATCGCGGTGTTCGACAATGACGGCAACCTGTGGGCAGAAAAGCCGGTCTATTTCCAACTCTTGTTTGCGATCGACCGGGTCAGGGAGTTGGCGCCGCAACACCCCGAATGGAAGGAAAAACAACCTTTCAAGGCCGTACTCGACGGTGATATGGAGGCCTTGGTGGCGTCGGGTAAAAAAGGCGTGCTGGAGCTGGTGATGGCGACGCACTCAGGGATGACCACCGTTGAATTCGAGCAGACTGTGAGTGACTGGATCACAAGTGCGCGGCATCCGACGCTGAAACGGCCTTATACGGAACTGATTTATCAACCGATGCTGGAGTTGCTGAGCTACCTGCGGGACAACGGATTCAAGACGTTCATCGTGTCCGGTGGCGGTATCGAGTTCATGCGGCCATGGGTCCAGGAAATCTATGGGGTGCCGCCGGAACAGGTCGTCGGTAGCAGCATCAAGGTCGAGTTCGAAATGCGTGACGACGGGCCGGTACTGACGCGTCTGCCCGAGATCGACTTCATCGATGACAAGGCCGGCAAACCGGTCGGCATCCACAAGTTCATCGGACGCCGGCCACTGTTTGCGTCAGGCAACTCGGACGGTGATCTGCAGATGTTGCAATGGACCACTGCCGGTAGCGGGCCGCGTTTCGGCCTGATTGTGCACCATACGGACGCGGATCGTGAATGGGCCTATGACCGCGAGTCGCACGTCGGCAAGCTCGACAAGGCGCTGGACCTCGCGCCGGCAAACGGCTGGACGGTTATCGACATGCGCAAAGATTGGCATCGGGTGTTTGGTTTCGAGGCGCAATAGGCCAAGCAGTGACGCGGAGCGTGCGGTCACCCTATGCTTTGGCGGACTCGGCGTCCCGCGCCGCGGCGATCTCACGCAGGCTGTCGGCCGCAGACACACAGCCCAGTGGTATGACCAGCAGGGTGAGCACGGTCGAGACGAAAACCCCGAACATCAGCGAGATCGCCATGCCCTGGAAGATCGGGTCGGTCAGGATCACGCTGGCGCCGCCGATCAGGGCAAAGGCGGTGATCATGATCGGTCGGGTGCGTGCCTTGCACGATAGCAACACGGCCTCGCGCACATCGATACCCTGACGAACCTCCTCCACCGCAAAGTCGACCAGTAGTATCGAGTTGCGCACGATGATGCCGGCCAGTGCGATGAAGCCGATCATCGAGGTGGCGGTGAAGTAGGCGTTGCTGCCGCTCAGCAGGCTGACCAGCCAGTGCCCGGGGACGATGCCCAGCAGGGTCAGCGGGATCGGCGCCATGATAATCGCCGGTACCAGGAAGTTGCCGAACATGCCGACCACCAGCATGTAGATCAGCACCAAGGCGACGGCGAAGGCCGCGCCCATGTCGCGGAAGGTCTCGTAGGTGACGGTCCATTCACCGGCCCACTCGAAGCTCGATAGACCGTTGTCCTCGGGCTTGCCCATCAGGGTGCCGGAGATAGTCTGGCCATCCGGGGTGACATAGTCGGCCAGCTTTTCGTCGACCTTGGCCATTGGGTAGATGGGCGCGCCCAGGCGGCCGACCGCATCGCCGACCACGTATTCCAGCGGACGCAGATCCTTGTGGTAGATGATGGGGTCTTCCAGGATGCGCTCGAAGCTGCCCAGCTCGGCCAGCGGCAGGGTGGTGCCGCCGGGCGCCGGTATCGGCAGGTCACTCAGTGCCTGTGGGTTGGCGCGCAGCGCAAGCGGTGCCTCGATCACGATCCACATCGGCTCCAAGGCCGAACCTTCGCGCACGTCGGTGATCTTGTACTCACCCATCGCGGTGGACAGAGTCTCGATGACCGTGAGCGGTGAAACGCCCTTGGTCGAGGCCTTCTGGGTATCGATCACGAATCGCCAAGCCTCGTAAGGCTGGCTCATGTAGTTGTCGACATCGGCAAGTCCATCGGTTTCCTCGAACATCGCCGTCATGTCGGTGGCAACCTGGCGACGGGTGGTCGCATCGGGGCCATAGATCTCGGCGACCACGGCCTGTACCACGGGTGGGCCAGGCGGCATCTCGGCAACCGTTACCTTGGCGCCGGCTTCGCGCGCAATGGGAGTCAGCAGGGCACGGGCCTGTTCGGCGACCTGGTGACTGCTGCGACTGCGCTTGCTCTTGTGCGTCAGCTGTACCTGGATCTCGGCCAGCCAGGGGTCGGTGCGCAGATAGTAGTGGCGCACCATGCCGTTGAAATCGAAGGGGCGTGCGGTGCCTGCGTAGGTCTGCAATGCGGTGACCTCGGGGATTTCACGCAGCTTCTCCGCGAGTTCGCGTGCCATGTTGGTGGTTGCGGGCAGGGCGGTGCCCTCGGGCATGTCGATCACCACCGCAAACTCGGCCTTGTTGTCGTACGGCAGCATCTTTACCGTGACTGCGGTGGTGTAGAACATCGCCATTACGGCGAAGAACAGCACGATCAGGCCGGCAAGAAAGCCCCAGCCCGCGGTCTTGCTGTCGAGCAGTCTGGGAATGACCTTGCGAAACAGTCTGTCGAGTTTCTCGTTGCTGGCATGTTCGGCCTGCTCGGCCTTCTCCAGCTGTGCCATCGAGGGCCGTATGCGCATCGCCAGATACGAGGTGAACGCGAAGGCTGCGAACAGCGAGATCACCATCGCAACCGAGCCGAGTACCGGGATCGGCGCCATGTAGGGCCCCATCAGACCGCTGACGAAGGCCATCGGCATCAGTGCGGCGACCACGGTGAAGGTCGCCAGGATGGTCGGGTTGCCGACCTCACGCACCGCGTCGACCGCGACCGCGGTGGAGGGTTCACCCTTCATCAGCCAGCGCCGGTAGATGTTTTCGACCACGACGATGGCGTCGTCGACCAGGATACCGATCGAGAAGATCAACGCGAACAGCGATACGCGATCGATGCTCATGCCGATCACGAAGGCGGCAAACACGGTCATCAGGATGACCACCGGGATGACGATGGTGACCACGATAGCCGGCTTGAGGCCGAGCGCGTACCACACCAGTATGGTCACGATGCCGGTCGCGACCACCAGCTTGAACAACAGCTCGTTGACCTTCTCCTGTGCAGTCTCGCCATAGTTTCGGGTGACCTCGACCTCGACCTGCTCGGGAATCAGTCGGCCCTTGAGCGACTCGACCATGGCGAGGATGTCGTTGGCCACGGTCACGCCGTTGGAGCCCTCTTTCTTGGCGATCGCGACGGTGATTGCAAGGTCGCCGTCGGCCTGTTTTTCAACGCCGTTGGCCTCGGCATAGGCCGGCCCGGTGAAGTAGTTCACGTAGTGCCTGGCGTCCTCGTTGGCCCAGCGGACCTTGGCCACGTCACGCACATAGATCGGGGTGCCGTCGATCACGCGTACCACCAGGTTTTCCACGTCCTGCGGTGATTTGAGGAAGCTGCCGGCGTATATCCTCGATTCGAGGTTGTCCGATTCGGAGCGCCCGACCATCTGCTCGGCGTTGCTGCCGCGGATCACCTTGATCACCTCGCTCGAGGTGATGCCCTTGCCGGACAGCTTGTCGGGCAGGATCTCGACCTTGATCTGCTGCTGTTCACCGCCGACCACGAAGCCCTGGCCGGTATTCGGGATCTGCTTGAGCTGTTGCAGAAGATTGACCCCAAGACGGCGCAGGCTGCCGCCGTCGAGTTCCGGTGACCACAGGGTGAGGGTGACCACGGGTACGTCGTCGATACCCTTGACCTTGACCAGGGGCGGCATCTGCACCCCGGTCGGCATCTTATCGATGTGGGATGCCAGCTTGTCGTGCACCTTGACCAGGGAGGGACCGGTCTTTTCGCCGACCTTGAAGCGCACGGTCACGATGCCCATGCCGCGCATGCTTGCCGAGTAGACGTGTTTGACGCCAGGGATCTCGCTCATGATGCGTTCCAGCGGATCGACCGCCATGGCCGCGACCTGCTCTGCCGAGGCGCCCGGATACTGCAGGAAGATATCCACCAGGGGCACCGAGATCTGTGGATCTTCCTGGCGCGGGGTGGCCATCAGTCCGAGTATGCCCATCGCCAGCATCGCCAGAAACAACAGCGGTGACAGCGGTGAATGGATGAATGCGCGTGCGGTTTTGCCGGCGAGACCGAGCTCGACGGCCGCGTCTTGTTTGCGGTCGGTGTCTGACACGGTGAACCCTTCTTATTGGCTGTTCTGGACGGTTTCCGGCTGAACCGGGGTCATGATCTGGGCGCCGGAGCGCAGTCCGGGCGGCGGCTGGTCGACCAGCAGGTCACCGGCATTGACGCCGGACAGCACCACCTGGGTCTTGCCGTCGGGCGCGTTGCCCAGGCGCACCACACGCAGGCGCGCCTTGCCTTCACGGTCGATGGCGTACACCAGCGGCAGGCCGCCCTTGGTGATCACCGCGCTCTTGGGGATGGTCAGCTGGGCCGGCAGGTCGGCGGCCTTGTCGGGAACGCGGATCTCGACGTACTGACCAGGTGTGGCGCCACTGCCAACATTCAGTGCGAGTTCGATGCGCACGGTGTTCTGGCGTGGGTCGGCGACCGGATGGATGCGGCTGACCGGGGCCTGCAACAGAGTGTCGCCGAGCGCTACATCGAGCATCTGGCCAGGTTGCAGGGTCCTGCTCAGGCGCACCGGCAGATCGGTCTCGACCTTCAGGACGGCGGACTCACTGAAGTCGAGCAATGGCTGGCCCGGCTGGACGGTATCACCGACCTCGACATGCACCTTCTGAATCACCCCGGAGAACTGCGCCACACCCTGGGTGTCGCGCAGCATCGACTGGATTTCCTTGATATTGGCCTCGGCGCTCTTGTAGCGGGTGGTGGCCTGCGCCAGCGTGGTCTCGGCGCCGACCAGGTCCGAGGTCCTCTCGGTGCCGCGGCTGCGCATGCCCATCATGTTCTGCATCGGGTTGGTGAATGCCTGATCCATCATTGCAGGCATGCCCATGCCCCCGGGCGCGCTGCCAGATGAATTTGAACGCGGTGAATACAGTTCGCGCTGCAGTTGGACGCGGGCATTGCGAATATCGGCGGCCGCGGCGTCGCGACTGGCGGCAGCGGCCTCGAGGCGGGCCAGCAGGGCGCTGTCGTCGAGTTCGATCAATACGCTGCCGGTATCGAACCCGTCGCCTTCCTGGCCGGCGATGCGGGCGATGCGCCCCGGCATCTGCGCGGTCAGCTGCAGGGTCTTGTCGGCGGATACCGTGCCGGCAAAGGAGACTATCAGCGCGATCGACTGACGGCTGACCTTGTGCAGTTTGTACTCGGTACTCGCGCTGTCGGCGGCGAGGACCTGGCCAAGGCCTGCAATCAGGGCGGCGGTGACGACGGACTTGATCAGTTTCACTTCACAGACTCCCGGGTGTGGTCAGGGACCGTTAGTTTTTGTTCGGGCCGCACCAGACACCGTGCGACGAAACTATTTTGCCGTCCGTCCGCTACCGCATGGACGGGATACAGGGGCTTAACCTCAGTTAAGGTCCTGTAAACAAGGCAGAAATTCTACATTACTAATTGATTATAAGCAAAACTTATTCGTCTTTTGCTTTTTGTTATAGGCCTGCCGGCCCTTGCTTTCCTTCCTGGTGTTTTCGGTTCTGTGGCTATCCGGGGGCGGTCTGCGGTGCGCGAGAGACCGGGACTGCTGCGAATCGCGGCCGCGGCCATCTGGCCACTCGTTCGCGGCCGGTGGTACAGTCCGGGCAATTCGATTTGCAACGCCAACCGTATCGGGACACCTACATCAATGCAGTGGCAGCAACTGCTCTCGCGCGCCCGTCTGGGGTCGCGTGAGCCACCCAAGGCGTTCTCCGCCCGCACCGACTTCCAGCGCGACTTCGACCGCGTGGTCTTTTCCTCAGCCTTTCGTCGCATGCAGGACAAGACCCAGGTGTTTCCCCTGTCCAAGGTTGACTATGTGCGTACGCGACTGACCCACAGCCTCGAGGCATCCAGCATCGGGCGCTCGCTCGGCACCCTGGTCGGCGAGCAGGTGATAGCTCGACATGGTCTGGATGATTTCGAGGCGGCCGATTTTGGTGGTATTTGCGCTGCCGCCTGCCTGGCGCATGACATTGGCAACCCTCCCTTCGGTCATTCCGGCGAGGATGCCATCAGGCATTGGGCTCACACAGCCGAATACGGCGCGCCGCGCGTGGCCATGTTCACCGGGAGCGAACGTGAGGATTTTCTCTCCTTCGAGGGCAATGCGCAGGGTTTTCGTATCGTCACGCGCCTGCAGAACCCCGACAACGAGGGGGGGCTCCAACTGACCTGTGCCACGCTGGCGGCCTTTACCAAGTACCCGCGCGAGTCCTGCCTCGGTGGCAGCCGTTTCGAGGGTGTCAGCGCGAAGAAGCAGGGTTTCGCTGCCGCTGACCGGGCGTCGTTCGAGATCGTGGCAGAGAAGGTCGGGCTGATCGCCCGAGACAATCACCATGCGATGTGGTGCCGACACCCCTTGGCATTTCTGGTCGAGGCCGCGGACGATATCAGCTATCGCGTGATCGACATCGAGGACGGCTATCGACTTGGGCACTTCAGCTACCAGGAGGTACTGGACCTGTTCTGGCCGCTGATTTCGGACCATGAACGCCAGCGCCCGCGTCTGCAGAAAATCCGGGATCTCAAGGACCGGGTCGAGTTCCTGCGCGCCAAGGCGATCAACGAGATCATCCGCCAGGTGCTGGAATGCTTTATGGACAACGAGGCAGATATCCTGGCCGGTTGTTTCGACGTGCCGCTGTTGCAGAAGCTGCCCGCGCGCGAGGCACTGGATGCCCTGATCGAAAACGCGCGCCAGCGGATCTACTGCGCGCCGGAGGTGGTGGGTATCCAGGCAGCCGGGTTCCAGGTAATCAGCGATCTGCTGGAACGCTTTGCACGGGTCGTGGATGATGTGGCAGAGCGTGGTGAGCGTGCCTCGTCACACAGCCGCATGCTGATCCGCCTGGTCCCTGAGCAATTCATCGGGCCGGACCGTGTGCCGGTCGAAGACCCCTACCAGCGCCTGTTGATGCTGACTGATTTTGTCTCCGGGATGACTGATTCGTATGCCGTCAGCCTGTACAAGAAGGTCACCGGTATCTCGCTACCGGGGGGATGAGGGATGTGCGGTCGTTATTTTCTGCACTCGACAGCCGACAAGCTGACCTCTTTGTTCGGGGAGATGCCGATGCCCCTGCTCGAGGCGCGCTACAACATTGCACCGAGTCAACCGGTACCGGTGGTACGTCAGAACCCGGCGGGGGGACGCGAGATGGCCCTGCTGCGCTGGGGCCTCATCCCCTCGTGGTCAAAAGGGCCGGACAGCCGCTTCAGCATGATCAATGCGCGGGTCGAGACGGTTGCGCAGAAACCGGCCTATCGCAACCCATTTCGTTACAAGCGCTGTCTGATACCGGCAGACGGCTTCTACGAATGGCGGGTCGCCGGAAACAACAAGCAACCCTATGTGCTCCGCCCGAAGAACGGTCGGACCCTGGCACTGGCCGGTTTGTGGGAACACTGGCAGGACGCCAACGGCAACGAGATGGAGTCCTGCACAATCCTGGTCCGCGAGGCCAATGAGCAGGTGAAGACGGTACATGAACGCATGCCGGTGATCATTGCGCCGCAGTCTTTCGACCTATGGCTGGATATCCGCGCGCAGAAACCGCAGCCGCTGGAGACGCTGCTGGCGGTGCAGCAGGCCCCGGAACTCGAGATCTACCCGGTGGGTCGTGCGGTGAACAACCCGAAAAATGGTTCTGCCGGTCTGCTGGAGCCCCTTGGAGACCCGGTCTGATGGATGCCATGCGGCAACTGCTGGAGATCATGGCGCGCCTGCGCGACCCGGACCGCGGCTGTCCCTGGGACCAGCGCCAGACTTACGCCAGCATCGCGCCCTACACTCTGGAAGAAGCCTACGAAGTGGCCGACGCAATCCAGCGTGGTGATATGGGTGAGTTGCGCGACGAGCTGGGGGACCTGTTGTTCCAGATCGTGTTCTACAGCCAAATGGCAAGCGAACAGGAGCACTTTGCCTTTGACGATGTCGCGCGCGGCATTTGCGACAAGATGATCCGTCGCCACCCACATGTGTTTGCCGATGCCGAATATGCTGACGACGAACAGCTGCGCCACGCGTGGGAACAGCAAAAGGCCGAAGAACGTTCCGGGCGTGGCTCCAGCGGGCTCAGCAGTCAGATGGATGGTGTGGCACGTGCGTTGCCGGCACTGATCCGTGCGGAGAAGCTGCAGAAACGCGCGGCAAGGGTCGGCTTCGACTGGCCGGATGCGCGCGGTGCCTTCGACAAGACGCGCGAGGAATTCGACGAGGTCCAGGTCGAGATCGACAGTGGTGACCGGGCGCGTCTGCAGGACGAACTGGGCGATATGCTGTTTGCCATGGTCAACGTGGTGCGTCTGCTGGGCATGGACGCCGAGCAGACGCTGAGTATCGCGAACGAGAAGTTTGAGCGGCGTTTTCGCGACATGGAGGATTGGTTGCGCGCCAGCGGTGGTCCTGCCATGCAGGACCTGACTTTGGCTGAACTGGAGGCCGCCTGGGAAGGTGTCAAACGGCATGAATCCGGAACCTGAGGGGCGCCAGAGCGGTCTCAAGGCTGCCTCCTGGGCAATGAGAGGGGAGTATTTACGGTGCCGATGGCTATGATTCAACGTGGACTGATTGCGGGGGTGCTTGCAGCGTTTGTGGGCGGTTGCGCGGTAAACCCGGTAACCGGTAAGAGCGAAGTGACCCTGGTATCGGAAGGCCAGGAAATGGCCATTGGCCAGAAGAACTACGGTCCTTATCGCCAGGCGCAGGGCGGCGACTATGTGGTCGAACCGCAACTGACGCAGTACGTCCAGTCTGTCGGCAAGCGCATAGCAAAGGTCAGCGATCGACAGCTGCCTTACGAATTCAGCGTCATCAACGATTCATCGCCGAACGCATGGGCGCTGCCGGGCGGCAAGATTTCGATCAACCGCGGCCTGCTGGTTGAATTGGACAACGAGGCCGAACTGGCGGCGGTGCTGGCGCATGAGATCGTGCATGCCGCAGCGCGCCACAGCGCTCAATCCATGGAACGCGGTGTGTTTCTACAGGGCGCCCTGCTTGCCGCCGGTGTGGCCCTGGGCGACTCAGGCTACCGCGATCTCGGCATGACGGGCGCCAACCTGGGTGCGCAGCTGACCAATCAGAAATTTGGTCGTGACGATGAAAGCGAATCCGACCTGTATGGCATGCGGTACATGGTCAGGGCCGGCTATGATCCGGCTGCCGCCGTGGAGCTGCAGGAAACCTTTGTACGCCTGGCCGAAGGCCGGGACGCCGGCTGGCTGCAGGGCCTGTTTGCCAGTCATCCACCATCGCGCGAGCGTGTCGCCGCCAATCGCGCCCAGCTTGCCGCGCTTGGCAACCCCGGCGGTGAACTTGGTGGGGCGCGCTATCAGAAGGCGATTGCCCGACTGAAGCGTACCAAGCCGGCCTACAAGGCCTACGATGAGGCACAGGCTGCATTCAAGAAGGGTGATCTGAACACGGCATCAAGCAAGGTCGATCGGGCGATTCGTATCGAACCGAAGGAGGCAGCCTTTTACAGCCTGCGTGGTGAGATCAATGTGGCGCGCGACAGGGACAAGGCCGCGCTGAAGGACCTGGATCGGGCCGTGGCACTGAATCCGGACTATTATCGGCCCCTGCTGTTGCGTGGCATGGCCCGTCGCCAGGTGGGTGCCCTGGGAGGCGCCAACAGTGATCTGGAACGCAGCGTGGCGCTGCTGCCGACCGCCGAGGGTTACTACGGGCTGGGCCGGGTCGCGCAACTCAGCGGCAAGTCTGACAAAGCAGTCGGTTACTTCCGCACGGCGGCGACATCGCAGTCGAAAGCGGGTTCCCTGGCGGGCATGCAGTTGGCGCGGCTGGATCTTCAGGAAAACCCTTCACGCTACATCAAGGCCAGCCTGGGTCTGACGCAGGCCGGCTACCTGGTGGTGCAGGTCGGCAACCAATCCAAGCTGGCAGTCAAGGACGTGCGGGTAGTGGTCGGCGTGCGGACCGGTTCCGGTATCCGCGAGCAGGCCACTTACCGGCTGGATCGCGCGCTTGCGGCGGGCAGGGTGGTGCAGCTGAAGACGGAACTGGGTCCGATGAACGTCGGCACGGCGCGCCGATATGGTGCCTTGGTCAGCAATGCGCGCCTCGCCGAATAGCCCGTTGTGCGCCAGACCGATGAAACTTTGCAGCGATACGGTGGTCCATTCCGATGAACTTCTTTCGCCATGTGGCGGCCTGTAATCCACCTGTCGACGAGCCCTTTTTGCCCTGGTTTATCGATGACCACGCAGTGGGGTGGGTGCGCCCGGGCTTTGCCGAACAGCTGGCGCGCTTTCCCGATGTCTTCCAGGTCGGGGACCGCCGGATCCGGCTGAACCCTGGATTGCGGGATTTTGATTCCCGCAGTGCGGCACTCGATCGGGTTGCGAGGGCACTGGCCGACGCTGGCGTGACGGTACACTACATGGGCGAGCCTTATGCGGTGACGCCAGGTGGCCGCGATTCCGCGCTGTGCGTGGTCGATCGTGCCGCCGCCGCCTATTTCGGAGTGCGTTCGTTCGGGCAGCACCTGAATGGCTTCGTGCGCCGCTCAGACGGCCTGCATATGTGGATTGGCCGTCGCGCCCGCGACCGCCTGCTGTTCCCAGGAGCGCTCGACAATATGGTGGCCGGGGGCCTGCCACATTCCCTGGGGCTGGATGAAAACCTGGTAAAGGAGTGCGGCGAGGAGGCCGGCGTACCGGAGGCGC
>Ga0316201_10001655_pt1 | contig 15206 bp, 9 predicted proteins | sample CS6wburrow_MG_FD_204516 | JGI IMG/M metagenome (GOLD analysis project Ga0316201, IMG submission 204516) | Coastal sediment microbial communities from Delaware Bay, Delaware, United States - CS-6 worm burrow | ecosystem: Environmental > Aquatic > Marine > Coastal > Sediment | place: USA: Delaware... | reverse complement strand
CCTCATCGTTGGTCAGTGAATCCATACCGGCGATATCCGCCTTGGCTCCCAGGTCTTCCTTCAGGCTGATTTCAATGAGCAACTCATGATCGCCGTGCCGATAGATCCACTGGTGGAATTCACCGAGATTGCTGGCCTCGATCTTAAAGTCACTGCCACGGGTAATGGATGGTGTGGAGATCACGCAAGCCAGATCGGCGTCTAAAAAATCGCTTTTCAGGTTGCCGCTGACAATATTGGCCAATTCGCCCAGGACATCTTTAATCTCTTCTTCATTCTCAACCGCTTCAGATTCCATGCCAAGCATGGCCGCCGTGATCATGGTGGCAAACCCATGACTTACATGCACACTGAGGGTGCCGACCACTTCCCCGGCATAGTGGACCGAGGCAACATAGCGGTTGTCGTCCAGACCGGGATCGGTGACTTTGCCCACCTTGGCCAGATCCATGGACAACATGGTGCCGAAAGTATCCAGGGTGGATTTTTCAATGGCTTTTTCAACTGCAGTAATTCGAATTTTTTCCATTAATCGCGTCCCGTGTAAAAAACCACCAGATTAGGTCCGATTGCCGGTATGCGGGTTGTCATGAAATTGACATATGCCAAGGGCTCGATAGCCCCATGTCATGCAATACCATGCGACGATCCACCAATGGCGCATCCTTTACGTATTCCGACCGAATACCGGCAGCCTGTCGATCGCTCCACCAACGAGCACTGCAAAATACCGGCCAAAAAAAAGCCCGGGCCGAAGCCCGGGCGATTTAATTGCGGGTAACCTAAGGAAAGTTTTAGAACAGGCCGGTGACCTTTCCAGTATCCGTTTCGACGTCAACGCGGCGGTAAGCCGGGTTGGATCCGGTACCTGGCATCAGGCTGATAGTGCCGGCGCAGGGGCACAGGAACTTGGCGCCGGAGTAAATCAGCACGTCGCGGATGGGCAGCGTCCAGCCCTTGGGCGCCCCTTTGATGGTTTTATCGTGGCTGAGGCTCTCATGGGTCTTGACCATCATGGTGGCGAAGTCATCGTATTTGGAATCGTTTTCCAGCATCTTGGCCTTGGCCTCGGCCTCGGCCGACCATGAGACGCCGTCCGCACCGTAGACTTCCTTGGCGATGCGTTCGACGCGATCGCGCAGCTTCATCTCCAGCGGATAGAGGAATTTGAAGTCGTTCTCTTCGTTGCAGGCGTCGATGACCGCATCAGCAAATTCCAGGGCGCCGTCGCCGCCTTTTTCCCAGTGTTTAGACTCGGCGCAACGGGCGCCGGCGGCCTCGGCCGCTTTACGGATAACGTCGCACTCAGCGTCGGTATCAGTGTAGAACCGGTTGATGCAGACCACCGGGTTGATGCCGGCTTTGCGGATGGTGTTGATGTGATGCACCATGTTCGCGCAGCCCTTTTCCACCCACTCCAGGTTCTCCTTGGTGTATTCGTCTGGCAGGGCTTTGCCGGTCACGACCTGGGGGCCGCCGCCGTGCATCTTCAGGGCGCGGATGGTGGTGGTCAGAACCGAGACGTGCGGCTTGAGGCCGGAGAAGCGGCTCTTGACGTTCCAGAACTTCTCGAAGCCGATGTCGGCGCCGAATCCGGACTCGGTGACGTGGTAGTCAAACAGTTTCAGGCCAACGCGGTCGGCGATGATGGAGCTCTGCCCCACGGCGATGTTGGCGAACGGTCCGGCGTGCACCAGGCAGGGGTTGTACTCGGCGGTGCACATCATGGTCGGGTTGATGGTGTTACGCATGAAGGCGGTCATGGCGTTGCCCACTTCCAGATCTCCGGTGGTTACCGGGTTGCCGGATTTGTCGAAGGCCACGGTGATGTTGTTGAGGCGCTCTTTCAGATCGGCCAGATCGCGGATCACCGACAGAATGGCCATACACTCGGAACCCACTGCGATGCCGAACTTGGATTGCATGGTGAAGCCGTCGAAACGGCCGCCGATACCGATGATGATGTTGCGCAGAGCCTGGGCGCAGTAATCGATGATCCAGCCCAGTTCGACGCGGGTGGGATCGATGTCCAGGCGGCGCATACCGGTGAGGCGTGCCAACTGCTCGTCATTGTAGTTGCGCTCGTGCTGCATACGCGAGGTCATGGCCACCATGGCCAGGTTGTGGGCGTTCATGATGTCGTTGATGTCGCCGGTGAGCCCCAGGGAGAACTCGGTCATGGGGATCAGCAGGCTGTTGCCGCCGCCGGCCGCGGTGCCCTTGACGTTCATGGTGGGACCGCCGGAGGGCTGGCGCAGGGCGCCACCCACATTTTTGCCACGCTTGCCCAGACCTTCCATCAGGCCGCAGGAGGTGGTGGATTTGCCTTCGCCTAACGGGGTCGGGGTGATGGCGGTGACTTCAATGTACTTGCCGTCGGGTTGGTCTTTCAGGCGATCGATGATCTTGAGAAAGTCCAGTTTGGCCAGCCGGCCCATGGGAAGCATTTCCCCCGGGGCCAGGCCCAGTTTTTCGGCCCATTCCTCCGGTGTCGGCATGTTTTTTTCCGCCGCTTCCGAAATCTGCCAGTCGGCCATTTCTACTGCATTGTAAGGCATCGTTTAAACCTCCTTTTCCTGTTGTTGGGGATTTGTGGGTATAAAGCCTGACATGCTTTTAGGTCCTGTTGAAGTGTTGGTTTTAATGCTGCAATGAAGCCTGATAGGCCGCAGGGAAAACAAAAGCAGAGGAAGCCGGCCCAAGGAAAAGCTAATAACATGGACACTGGTGTTTGGCAAGGCCAAAGCACAACATCAAAACCGCTCCCGAAGCGGCCCAGCACGGGGGCAGGACCTGGCGGGTGCGGCCCTTCAATGGCCATCGGGCCGAGCAGGCGGGCGCGGTTTCTCAGTCAGCAGCGGCCTGGGCCGACTGCTCGTTCAAATGCCAGTAAAAGCCTTTGCCGGCCATCAGGGCCGCATGGTCGCCCTCTTCTTCCAGTCGGCCCGCTTTGATGACCACGATGTGATCCGCCAGGCGTGCGGTGGATAGGCGATGGGCCACTAGAATGCAGGTGCGGCCCTGCATCAAATTGCCCAGGGCGCCGTGGATGGCGGCCTCGGTATGGGAGTCGATATGAGATGTGGCCTCATCCAGCAGAAGGATATCCGGATCCCGGGCAAACGCGCGGGCGATGGCCACCAGTTGACGCTCCCCGCTGGACAGTCCATCGCCGCCCTTGACCAGGGGGGTATCCAGCCCCTGGGCCATTTTCGCCACCAATTCACTGCAATTGGCCGCTGCAATGATCTGCATTGCCTGGGATTCGGTCACCTTGGCCGGTTCCGGGAATATGTTCTGCCGCAGTGTGCCTGAAAATAGCATGGGGTCCTGGGGAACCAACGCTATCCTGGCCCGCAGCTGGCGGGAATCCCATCGGGGAAGCGCCATTCCATCCAGCCGGATTTCGCCGCTGACGGGATCGTAAAGGCGCAGCATAAGATTGAGGATGCTGGTCTTGCCGGCACCGGTTGGGCCGACGAGGGCAATGGTCCGACCCTTTTGAACCTGAAAAGAGATCTCGTGGAGCACCGGCTCATCGGGATTGTAGGAAAAGGAGACCCGATCCAACTCGATTCCCCCGCCCCGGCTTTGGGGCGTTGGGCCGACAGCTTCGACGGAAGCCGTTTTTGACAAGGCCCGATCGGTGTCTAGTAGTGCAAAAATCCGCTCGGCCGACGCCATGGCGTTCTGGAGGATATTATAATTTTCTGCCAGGTCACGCAGTGGCCGAAAGAACATCCTCATATAGGAGAGCACCGCCACCAGGGCCCCCAGGCTGATTCGGTCTTCGAGCACACGCAGGCCGCCGACCCAGATCAGGATGGCCACGGAAACAATGCCGAGCATTTCAATCACCGGCATAAAGACCGCGTAGACATGGATCTGGCGCATGCCGAGGTCGTAGTTTTGCTCGTTCAGATCGACAAAGTGGCGGTAATTGTCGTCTTCTCGGCAAAAGGTCTGGAGGGTCTTGATCCCTTCGATGGTCTCTGACATTCGCGTATTGATCTCGGCCACCTTGACCCGTTGGGCGCGAAAAACACCCCTGGCCCGTTTGGAAAACTGCCGGGCGGACAGCGCCACGACGGGAAGAACGCTGAACCCGGCCAGGGCGAGGCGCCAATCCATCATCACCAGAACGGCAGTAATGCCGATCAGAAGAAAAATGTCCTTGAACACCAGGGCGATGAATGTGGTGAACAGCTCGTGCATGTTCTGGACATCGTTGGTCATGCGAGTGACCAGCCGGGCCACGGGCTGCTTGGTGAAAAAGGCCATGGATTGGCGTTGAATATGGCCATAGAGCCGCAAGCGAAGATCGTGCATCACCTTGTGACCAGCATATTCCATGATCATTTTCTGCAGAAACGTAAACAGGAAATCCAGCACCACCACGCCGAGAAAGACCAGCACCAGCCCGCCAAGGCCACTCAGATCCTTCCTTCGCAACAGGGTCTGGTCTTCGCTCGAAAGCTGGGCAAGATCCCGCATGGCAATCCGGGCTTTCCCGCTCTCGAAGCTGAAAAGATGGGAATGGCGTTCGATGACCCCGGCCGCCTCCGGATTCTGCGGATCGACCGTTAGAAAACGCTCCAACCGGCCGCCGCCGGCCGGGTCTGCAGCACGGGTCATTGACGCCACCGGCACGATGTGGCGGTCGATAGCCAGTTTTGTAAAGTACGGAAGGGCCAAATCCAGAAGGGTAATGGCGACCACCAGAAGAACAGAGCCGATCAGGAGGCGCCGGTACCTCCCGATGAACGGCCAAAGCCGCCTCAGAAGATGCAGGTCGTAGGGCTTGCCCAGATGGTCTTCCTCTGCATAACCGTGATCAAACCGCATGCTCAAGCTCCTGCAGGGCATAGACCCGCGCATAGTAACCGCCGGCGGCCAGAAGCTGCGCATGGGTGCCGGATTCGGTGATGCGCCCCTCTTGTAGCGCAATGATCCGATCGGCGGTTCGCACAGATGACATGCGATGGGAAACGATCATCACCGTCTTTCGACCGGCCAGTTGGGTGATGGTGTCGGATATCCGCCGGCCCGTGGCGGTGTCCACCTGGCTGATGGGATCATCCAAGAGCAGAATGGGAGCATCGATGAGCAGTGCCCGGGCCAAGGCGATGCGCTGCTTCTGTCCTCCGGATAACAGGATGCCCTTTTCGCCCACGACGGTATCCACACCCCTCGGAAATTGGTCTAAGGTTTCTTCAAGGCCGGCGTCAGCGACCACACGGTCCAACCGATTGCGGCACTCCTCGGGGCAGCCAAAGAGCAGATTCTCTCGAATGGTGCCGGCAAACAGAAAGGGCTCCTGCGGCACATAGGCGATATGCCGGCGCAAGTCGTCAAGGCGAAGGTCGCGCAAATCGACACCATCCAGCATAATGCGTCCCTGGGAGACATCGTAGAGCCGTGGGACCAAATTGAGCAGCGTACTTTTGCCGCTTCCGGGGGGGCCGATGATGCCCACCATCTGTCCCGGCCTGACATCGAGATCAACGCCCACCAGGACCATTTGCTCCCCATAGGAAAAGGAGACGGATTCGAAGCGCATCATTCCAGTCACTGTATCCAGGGTTTGGGCATTCAGATGATTCCTGATCCCGGGTTCTTTTTCCAGAATGGTCTTCAGTCGACTGAGGGACGCCCCGCCGCGCTGGATCAGGTTGGTGACCCATCCCAGTGCCATCATGGGCCAGGCCAACAAGTTGAGATAACTGATAAAGGCCACGAATTCGCCGGGCGATATCTCCCCAAGGATGGTCCTGCGCCCCCCGAAATACAATACCAGCCCGAGGCTCGTGTTCGTCAGCAGCAGCATCATCGGGAAAAAGAGGCCGGTCACACCCACCAGCTTGATGTTCTCGGTGATGTATTGCTGGGATGCCGCCTCAACAGCCCCGGCAGACGCCGACTCGCTGCTGTGGGCCTTGATCATGCGAATGCCGGCAAACCTTTCGCGCACGACTTCGGTCATTTCCGAAAAAGCGGCCTGTACCTTCTTGTAACGGTGGTGCATCCGCTTGCCGAGCAGCCGGGTACTCAGAATAATGAGCGGCATGGGAATCAGAACGTAGAGCGTGAGCTGAACGTGAATATAGAGCATAAAGCCTACCGCCGCCGTACCTAATACGACGGCATCGTTGAACGCCACGAGTCCCATTCCGGCGGCCATGCGAACCTGTTGGATGTCATTGGTGGCGTGTGCCATCAGGTCACCCGTCTTGACCGTATCGAAATAATCGGCAGACAGGGTCTGGACGTGACCCAGCAGCCGGCTGCGCAGCGAAGCCTCAAGCCGCCGGGCGGTGCCGAGGAGACACCTGCGCCAGATATAACGGAAGACTCCGATAAAGAGCGCCATCGCCCCTATGGTGGCGGCCTGGAGGGCAAGGCTGGAGGCATTTGCGTCCAGTGCGGTAAGGCTGTCCACCGCCCCTTTGATCACCCTGGGGATGGTCAACTGCAACATGTCCACAACAATAAGGGAGAGCAGTCCGACGCCTACGATGCGCCAATGCGTCTTGAAATGGGGTATCAATAAATCTATGGGTCTCATCCGTGTAACATCGGTCCAATCTGTTCCCCCCCGGCGTCGGGGAGGGATGACAATTACCGCCGGACTGCACCTAACGTTCAGCGACTGCGGGTCAGGAATGGAGATCGATACTCCAAGGCCTGCCGCGCACCAATTGATTTAACAACGCCTACCATAAGACGTGCCATCACACAGGTCAAATCTTTGATTTGGTTTCAATTTCTTTGCACCGTGCACAATTGACTTTCACCGGGGGGGTTGCTAAAAGGTTCGCATGGAAACGGGTCATGTCGTTGAATTTATCGACAGCAATAGAATTGTCTGTGCTGTCGTTCTCGAGATCAAAAAGCTGCGTCTTCGCCTGCTCACCGAGAACAATCGGGAGGTAAAGCTTTCTGCAGGACGACTCGTACACCACAGTCCCTTGGGACTGGATGGGGCCGAGGGGCGCACCAAACTCGTGCCCGCCTTAAAGGAGATCGCCGAAAAGCGGCGAAAACTCAGTCAACAAATCGATATCAGGGAATTGTGGGAAATTCTGAACAGTGAGCAGGAATGGATCGAATTGGGCACCATGACTGCATTCTGTTTCCAGGACGGCACCGATGCGGACTGCCAATCGGCCGTGATCAGGGCTTTTTTTAACGACCGGCTCTACTTCAAGTTCAAGATGAACCAGTTTCGGCCGCATACACCGGACCAGGTGGAGGCGATTGTCCAGCAGAAGGAAGCCGAGGCGCAAAAGGAGCGGCTGATCCTCCAGGGCGCCGCCTGGATAGGCAGGGTCATGAAGGGTGAATCTCCGCCCCGGCCCGACGATGCCGACACCATTTGCGAAGTGCTCTCTTCTTACTACCTGTTCGAAAAAGAGAGCCCCCACCGGGAAACCGCCAGAGCCATTCTGAAAAAGGCCGGCACGGGGTCGCCCACTGCCATATTCACCTTTCTGTCCAAAATCGGCCTGTGGCACCCCGATGAAAACCTCGATTTGCTGCGTTTCGGCATCAGCGGCCAATTCAGCGCAATGGTGGATTCCCAAACGGAAACCCTCTGCCGCAACGCTACGGTTGTGCTCAACGACCGCAGGGACCTTCGCAGCCTTCAGATCATCACCATCGATGGCCCCTCAACCATTGATTTCGACGATGCCCTGAGTATTTCACGGGAAGGTGACCATTTTATCGTCGGGATCCACATTACCGACGTGGGATACTTCGTCAGCAAAGGAGATCCCCTCGACCAGGCGGCAATGGAGCAGTGCAGCACTATATACATGCCCGACGGGAAAATTCCCATGCTGCCGCCGGCGTTATCCGAGGGTGCCTGCAGCTTGAAAGCCGGCCAGGATCGACCCGGCGTCAGTACCATGATTCGTATCACCGACAAGGCCGAGGTCATCGATTTCGAAATCGTCCCCAGCCTGATTCGGGTCACCAAACAACTGACCTTTCAGACAGCGGATGCCATGGCTGCCAATGATGGAAACATCAGCGCGCTGCATGCCATTGCCACAACGTATCGGGAGCGCCGTCTAAAAAATGGCGCCTTGCTCATCGATTTGCCGGAGATCAATGTATGGCTCAACGGGGAGGGCGCACCTGCGATTTCGAAGTCCAATCGTGAGAGCCCCGGGCGCATGCTGGTTTCGGAATTAATGATCCTGGCCAATGAAATGGCCGCCCGATTTCTGGCGCAAAACGATCTGCCGGCTATTTTCAGATCCCAGCCGGAGCCTCGCGAGCGGCTGTTTGAAAACAGCCAGGGGAGCCTTTTCCAAAACTGGATGCAGCGCAAATTGATCAACCGATTTGTACTGGGAAGCATACCGGAGCGACACGCCGGCCTGGGTCTGGAGCACTATACTACCGCCACATCCCCCATTCGCAAATACTCGGACCTGGTGATCCAGCGACAGCTGCGGGCGGCTTCAGGGCTTGAAGCACCCTATACACGGCAAGAGATCGACGCCATCATCGCGGCATCGGAAGAGCCTTTAAGGCAAGTGGCGCGAATTCAATATCGCCGGCATCGGTACTGGTTGCTGAAGTATTTGCAGGGCCGGACGGGACAGAAAGAGGAGGCCATGGTGCTGTACAAGCGACGGGACGGTTACATGATTCTGCTGCAAAATTACATGCTCGAGTGCCGGCTTTCGGGGGCCGAGGGGTTCACCCTGCGCCCCGAAGACCTCATCCGGGTAACCCTGCAGCATGTCAATGCCCGCAGCGATATATTGACCGTGGTGCTGGGATGACCCTGTTTGACAACCAACCTAAATACCGGGGATGATCATGCCCAGACCAATAGCCGACGCAGGATGAGGAGCACCTCAACGTGACCTTTTTTAAAGTGGCCCGGCCACCGCAACGATACGGCAAATTGAGACTGTTTTTCGCTCTGTCGCGAACTCCCCATGGACTCATTGACATGGCAGCTCCGGCATTGGCCGCCCTGCTGTGCCTGGGGCATTTCCCAGCGCTGGGAACCACCCTCATCGGGGTGGTAACGGTGTTTGCCGGCTACACCACCGTTTATGCCCTCAACGACCTGGTGGACTACCGCAGCGACAAACGCAAAGTTGACACGGGCACGTTGACCCATCAAGAGGCCTATGCAGACCTGGACAGTATGCTGCTGCGCCATCCGCTGGCAACCGGCGCCCTGAGCTTGCCAGCAGCCCTGGCCTGGACCGCCGCCTGGGCCGTCATCGCCATTTCGGGTGCCTACTGGCTCAACCCGGCATGCTTGATCATTTTTCTGCTGGGCTGCCTTCTGGAGAGCCTTTACTGCCTGTTGTGGCGGGTAACCCCCTTGCGCACGCTGATTAATGGTGCCGTCAAAACCTTGGGGCCCGTGGCGGCGGTGTTCGCCGTCAATCCCCAACCGCCCGTGGTGTTTACAGGCCTGCTTTTTCTCTGGATCTTTGCATGGGAAATCGGCGGGCAGAACATTCCCAACGATTGGACGGACATCGATGAAGACCGCCGTTTCAGCGCCCAGACCATACCGGTAAAACTGGGTCTCCGGCGTGCGGAACTGCTCAGTGTCGCCACCCTGGCCATGGCCCTGTTTCTGAACATCGCCCTGTTGTGGGCATCTCCGATCTCCTTCCCGCCCCTTATGCTGCTCGCTGCAGTGGCCGCAAATATCTACCTGCTGCTCCGGCCGGCCCTGGATATGGCCGAAAGCCGCAGCCGCCGCGAAGCAATGGCGCTGTTCAACAAAGCCAGCTATTACCCGCTGACCATCCTGGGTCTTGTGTTGATCCGGATGCTTTTCTGATCAATCCAGCCAGCCGGCAAAGGGTTTGCCACTGTTGCCAGCGAAATCAAAGAGCTGGCCAAGCAGACCGGCAACGCCAGGGTATCCAATAACCCTTTGCCCATTACGGAGGTGCGCCCGATGGGGCGGGCCTTTACTTATCGCTTTACGCCGACGTGGGCCACTGCGATGCCGTTGGTCATAGTGCGGTGGAAAACGCTTTTGAATCCAATGCCGTTGAGCATGGCGGTCAGTTCATTGGGCAGAGGGAACATGCGGATGGTTTCCGGCAGGCAGGCATAGGACTCGGCCGATCCTGCGATCAGCTGTCCTAGCAGCGGCATGATATTGAACGAATAGAAGTCATAGAGCGCTCTGAACAGAGGATTGACGGGGCGCGAAAATTCCAGGCAGAGGATGCGCCCTCCCGGCTTGAGCACCCGGCACATCTCCGTGAAGCCGCGTTTGATGTGGGTCACATTGCGGATACCGAACCCGACCATGGCGACATTGAAGGTGTCATCGGGAAAAGCGATCCTCTCGGCATCTCCCTGGGCATAGGCGACATGCCCCAGCTCCGGATATGGATCGATTTTGTGCCGGCCGGCCTGGATCATGGCATAGTTGATGTCGTAGATCACCACTTGTCCGGATGGGCCGGTCCGACGGGCCGCCAGTATGGAAAGATCTCCGGTTCCGCCGCACACATCCAGCACCTTCTCGCCGGGGTTGATATTGAGCAGGCGCACGGCCTGCCGTTTCCAGGCATGCTGAATCCCCATGCTGAGCAGGGTGTTCATGAAATCGTACTTGGGCGCCACCCGGTTGAAATGGCGCATCACCGCAAGATATTTCTGTTCCGCAGCATACCGGCGATTTCCGAAACTGGCCTCTCCGGTGGCATTGATATGCTCATCCAGCTGCGCCTGTCTTTTGCCGGCATCAAACCAGCGGGGATTTTGCCAAAGGGCCATTGGATCGGATTCCTCTCCTGTAGACCGCCCCCAAGTCATGGGAACGGTTTTCTGAAGTGCATCAGGTAGTTCAATGCAGTACTCTTGCACAACGCCGCATGGCCGACATACGGAAGATAGCGCAGCCCAGACAAATCAATGCAATCCAACCGCGCCAAACGCCCCCAGTGCTCCAATTCAGAGGGCTGCACAAATCTGGAATAGGTATGGGTCCCTTTTGCGACAAGGCCCAGCACATACTCGGAAAGCCAGACCACCAGAAGGCGAGCCAGCCATGTGCGATTCACCGTCGCAAAAAGGAGATCTCCCCCGGGACGCAGCAAGCGGCTGCAGGCCATGACCAATCCGGCGGGATCGGGAACATGTTCCACCAGTTCCATGCAGGTTACCACATCACAGTCATCGGCATGGGAGCGGGCCCACTCCTCGGCTGTGCTCTTGTGATACGTAATGTCGAGGCCGGACTGTTCGGCATGCTGCCCGGCCACCTCCAGCGCTGACGCGGCCATGTCGATACCCGTCACCTGGCCGCCGGCGGCCGCCATAGCTTCGGATAGCAAGCCGCCGCCGCAGCCCACATCGAGAATCTTGCGACCAGCGACGCCGGCCCGTTCAATGACATAGGCCACCCGTACCGGATTGATCTGGTGCAGCGCCTTGAACTTTCCCCGGGTGTCCCACCACTGTCCAGCCTGGGATGAAAATCGGGCAATCTCCTGATTATCGATGTTTTCCATTGGCTTTCCGTAATTCCGGCCGCCTGGCCAGGGTGGCGCAAAGGGCAACCATGGCATAATTCCGGCCAAAAGTCTTTAAACAATCATCCGGATCGAGGCGCTGCGCCGTCTCTGCGCCGGTGAACCAGCAGCAGCGTGTTGCCGATAACGGTCAGGCTCGACAGCAGCATGGCCGTTGCAGCAATAAGGGGATTGAGCCATCCGCTCATTGCAATGGGAATGCTCAGCAGATTGTAACCCCAGGCGCAGCCGAGGTTTTGGGCGATCTTGGCATTGACCGCCTGGGCCAGTTCGAAAAAATCGAGCAATTGCGACGGATTGCTGCGCATCAGCGTAACTGCCGCGGCCTGCCGCGTCAAAGCGGCATGACGGTGAACCGCCACGGACAGATTGGCCACAGCCAGTGCCGGGGCATCATTGATGCCATCACCCACCATGACCACCCCGGCTCCGCTGGCTTTGAGACGCGTCACATAATCAGCCTTCTGGTCCGGCAGCAGGCCACCCTCAAAATGGGCAATACCGAGTTGGCGGGCCACGGCTTGGGTGGTCGCATGCCCGTCGCCGGAAATGAGATGCAATTCGGCGCCTTTGCCGACAAGCCTGGCGATAGTTTGCTGCATGCCCTGGCGCAGTGCATCTCCGAATTCCAGTATCGCCCAGGCGACTCCATTGGCACTCAGGTAGAGTTGCGAACTGCCATCGGATGAAATCGGTTGGTCCGCATCGATGACCAAATTAGGCAGGGCAAATTCCCGCGCACCGAGGCGCAGCTCATCTCCGTTGTAGAAGCCACCCACCCCGTTCACCTCAACCTGCTGTCGGGATATATCGATTGCATCGATCTTCTTTTCCCGCGCGGCGGCATGAACGGCCCTGGCCACTTCATGGTCAACACCGGATTCAAGACCTGCTGCCAGGGCCAGCAGTGCTTCCGGAGCTTTATCCACCAATGGTATGACAGCATTGAGCGCCCAACGCCCATGGGTGACGGTGCCGGTCTTGTCCATGACAACACAATCCATGGCCATGGCCCGTTCGAACGCCTCAAAATCACGGACCAGGATACCCATGCGGCCTGCACCGGATATGCCGGCGACACGCGCCAGCGGTATGGCAATTCCCAGGGCACAGGGACAGGCAATCACCAGCACGGTCAGGCCCCGCACGAAAGCCTGCTCCCAGGACAGTCCCAACCCATGACCCACCACCACAGTGGCCGCTCCAAGCCCTACCATGAGGGGAATGAAAAGGGTCAACCAGCGGTCGGTACGGCTCTCCAGCGGCGTTCTGCCGACCAGGCTGGTTTCGATGATCCGGATCATCTGGCCCAGCAGGGCATCGTCGCCGACCCTGCTGGCCTCTATGGTGATATCGCCGCTGATCAGCCGGGTGCCGCTGGTAACGCCGCCTCCCGATTTGACCCTTTCGGGTTGCGACTCACCGGTTACGGCGGAGGTGTCCACCGTCCCGACCCCCGCTACAACGCGGCCGTCGGCGGCAACAATCTCGTTTTCCTTGACGCGGAAGCAGTCCCCCGGCGCAAGCTGCGCCAGGGCCACAAAGCGCCCCTCCGGATACCGGTCACCGCATATCCGCACCTTATTGGGTTGCAGGGCGAGAAATCCCTCCAGATCCCGGCTCACGTTGCGCTTTGCCCTGGACTCCAGCATCTTGCCGAGCAGCACCAGGGTAATCAGCATGGTGGCTGTGTCGAAATAGAGGTGCAGGCTCCCTGCACCAAAGCTGACCAGGCTGTAAGTATACGCGCTGCCGGCTCCGATACAAACTAGGGTTTCCATTCCCGGTGCTGCCGAGCGCAGACCCCCCAAGGACTTTTCCAGCAGCGGCCAGCCGCCATAGACCATCACCATGGTGGCAAACACCACAATCGGCCAGGAGATATAGCGGATGTCCTGATCACTGAGGAAAGTAAAGAAACCGGAATAGAGCGACCATGAGAGCATCATGACGTTAGCCGAGAGAAACAGGCAGACCACCAGGCGAATAAATTCTTTGCGCACTGCGGAGCGCGCGGCATCGCCCCCACTCTCGGAAAGGGTATATCCCAGGCGTTGAACCGCATGATGGATGGCGGTTGGGTCGGTGGCTTTGGGATCGTAGCGGCAGATGAGGCGGTCGGAGGCATAATCACAGGCAGCGTGGGCAACGCCATCGAGACGGGTCAAGGCGGTCTCGATGACCCAAGCGCAGGCCGGGCACCACATACCGGAGACAGTCAACCGCATGGGCAGGGTCTCCGATTCTGCCGCCGGCGGATGCTGGACCATTGGCGCCGCGGTTTCCCTGCCCCCCGAGATCAGGTCCGCCTCCGTGGCCGGCACAACGCCGGCCGCCACACAGCGGCGATACAGATCGCTTTGGGTGAACTGGTCCGGGTCTGGAGACGCCGATGCCTCCATCAGCATGCTATAGACCATGCGACAACCAGTGCAGCAGAACGAAAGGCGCTTGCCGCTGAACGTTGCAGTATGGCTGCCATACCGACGCGGCAGGCCGCAGAGGTCACATCCGTTTGAAGTTGGCTTTGGCATTGCTCCCAGCACTGATTCGCAAATCGTTCGCCCATGGGCAGGCTATGGTGTTCGTTATAAGTCTTCTCCGTTTGCGGGAGCGGCGTCTCGCAGCGGCAGCTGGTCCATGTTTCGAAACCGTCGCGGCGAGACGCCGCTCCCACAAGCACTGCCCGGCACCTTGCCATTTAGTGATAGCGGCGGAGGGACACTTGCAAACGCGATAGTCATATACTAATTGGGGCAAATTGGCTATGGTTGAGAAAATATCGACAACGGGGGGTCCTGGGAACGGCCCCGGATAGGGGAGGAAAGGCCATATGCACGATCTTGGAATCGCCGGAAGAAAAGCGATTGTCTGCGGTTCCAGCCGCGGACTGGGGCGGGCCTGTGCGGTATCCCTGGCCAAGGCCGGGGTGCATGTCTGGATCAACGGGCGCAACCCTGACCGCCTCCGGACGGCCACCGCTGAAATGGCAAAGGATACCGATAGCCGCATTGCGTCTGTCGCCGCGGATGTCACCACCCCTGAAGGCCAGCGAGCCCTGCTGGCGGCTTGCCCTCAACCGGACATCCTGATCACCAATGCTGCCGGCCCGCCGTTCAAAAATTTCAGGGCACTGGACCGTGAATCCCTCTTCGAGGGCCTGGGCATGAACATGGTCGCTCCCATCGAACTGATCCAGCGGGTGATCGATGGCATGGTGGACCGGCGGTTTGGCCGGATCGTCAATATCACCTCGATCTCCGTGCGGATGCCGATCAGTGGCCTGGACCTGTCCAGCGGTGCCAGGGCAGGCCTGACAGCCTTTATCGCCGGGGTGGCAAGGGAAGTGGCCTATGCCGATGTCACCATCAACAACCTGCAGCCGGGTTACTTTGATACGGACCGATACCGGGCCGGTATCAACGCCTGGGCCGAAAGCCAGAACCTGGCGCCGGCGGAGGTGGCACGGGAACGCGCACAGCAGGTTCCGGCAAAAAGAATCGGGCGCCCGGAAGAACTGGGCGACGCCTGTGCGTTCCTTTGCTCCCGCAATGCAGGCTATATCACCGGCCAGAGCCTTTTGCTGGACGGCGGATTGTTTCCAAGCGCTTTTTGAGATACTGCAGCGCATGCCAAATCTGCAGGATTACCCTGCGGTAAGCAGTGGGC
>Ga0316201_10001654_pt1 | contig 15209 bp, 14 predicted proteins | sample CS6wburrow_MG_FD_204516 | JGI IMG/M metagenome (GOLD analysis project Ga0316201, IMG submission 204516) | Coastal sediment microbial communities from Delaware Bay, Delaware, United States - CS-6 worm burrow | ecosystem: Environmental > Aquatic > Marine > Coastal > Sediment | place: USA... | reverse complement strand
CACTTATTCCCATAATTGAAAAGCGACTGGGGAAAGAGGTATTACAGCTTTCTCCCAATCTGGTTTTCATTCAACAGGATATTTATCAACAGCTAAATTATGGATTGGAGGTACATTACAGGGGGCTTATTCTGGGCACCTGGTTCAGACAGGACCTTCTGTTCTCCTACGGCACAGCAATCTTCTCTGCAGGCTATGGCAACGGACAATTCAGGATCCGTTATAGTTATGATGCCAAACTCTCACCACCCGATTTGTATATCCCATCGCTTGGGGCGCATGAATTATCGATGGTGGTTATATTTGAAAACCTTAACAAATCGACAAAACACCGGGCAATAAAATGTCCTAAAATTTAGTTAGTTTTGTTAGACGTTTTTTAAAAAAGTTAATATTAGTGTAGTTTATAATTGAAAAACAAGAAGCCATGAAAATGATGATGAGACTGTTCCCTGTATTGCTGATTGCACTGATGCTTTGGGGATGTGGAGGAAAGGATGTGACCTCATCAGGCAATGTCTCAACAACCACCGGATGGGATTATAATGACCCGGAAAATGGAGGTTTCGAGGTAATTACTGCCGCGGAACAAGAGACTGGTCCTGGCCTGACTCTCATTGAAGGAGGAACCTTCACCATGGGAAAAACCCAGGATGATGTGCTGTTTGAATGGAACAATATGCCCAGAAGGGTGACCATTAGTTCCTTTTACATGGATATCACGGAGGTTCGCAACGTGGATTACAGGGAGTATATCAACTGGTTGGGTCGTGTATTCGGGATGAATAATCCCCAGGTGGTGAGAGCTGCCATGCCGGACACTCTGGTTTGGCGCGATCCCATGGCTTTTAATGAGCCTTATGTGGAGTATTACTACCGTCATCCCTCCTTTAATGAGTATCCGGTTGTGGGCGTGAACTGGCTCCAGGCTCAGGACTACTGTATCTGGAGGACCGACCGGGTCAATGAAATGCTCCTGGTGGATATGGGGCATATCGAGCTGTCGACCGACCAGCAGGATGAAAGGAATTTCAATACCGAGGCTTATATATATGGGCTTTACACCCCCAATATCATTAATCCCCAGCCAAGCCTGAATCCCAATGTGGAGTCCAGGTTAATCAATATGGAAGATGGGATCTTGCTGCCCAGGTACAGGCTTCCTACTGAAGCTGAGTGGGAGTATGCTGCTCTGGGTCTTGTTGGGAACACCGTGGATGAACTCCTTTGGGAGCGCAGAACCTATCCATGGAACGGACATAACCTCCGGAATGATAATCCCAGGGATATGGGGAAAATGAGAGCGAATTTTGTAAGAGGCAAGGGGGATATGATGGGTATGGCCGGAAGCCTGAATGACGGAGGATCCATCACTGTTCCGGTGAAGTCTTACTGGCCCAACGACTATGGTCTTTACTGTATGGCTGGAAACGTAAATGAGTGGGTTCAGGATGTGTATCGTCCGCTCACTTCCATGGATGTTTCAGATTTCAGGCCCTTCAGAGGAAATCAGTTCGACCAGATGTCTATTGATGCCAATGGATCCCCCATGATCGACAGTCTGGGACGTATCCAGAGGGAGCCCGTGAACGAAGCGGACCTGCAGGGGCGTATGAACTACCGTAAATCGGATTACCGGAACTACCGGGATGGAGACATGGAATCGGTGTTTGAGCAGGGAGAGAGAAGCCAGGCAGAGTATGAGGGTTCAAATAGCATGTATATCAATAACGAATCAGAGAGGATGTCGTTGATGAGTGACGAGACCAGGGTTTATAAAGGTGGCTCCTGGAGAGACAGGGCCTACTGGCTGAGTCCGGGCGAAAGACGCTTCCTGATTGAAACAGAATCCAGAGATGACCTTGGATTCCGTTGTGCCATGATCCGCGTTGGAACGCCAACAGGTTTCTAAAGAAAGAAATATTCTCACATGTTATAAGGGACCGTCTCCAAAGAGATGGTCCTTTTTTTTTATATCTTCAGGGTTTTAACTTGACACTTAAATCCTTTACAAGCAAAGGATTGTAGGTGCCTTCGCTTAAAACCCTAAGATAATGGCCCGCAGATGAGGCAACCCGGCATAAAACAACTTTACCAGGAGTTTCTTGAATCCACAGGGATATGCATCGATACTCGCCGGGATCCGGAGGGAGCTCTCTTTTTTGCCCTCCGGGGAGAGCAGTTTGATGGAAACCGCTTTGTGGAGGATGCCCTGAGCAAGGGGTGCCGGCTGGCTCTTACAGAGCGGAAAGATTTAGCTGAGGTGGACAGGGTGCTTCATGTAAACTCCGTTCTTCTGGAGCTGCAGCAGCTGGCCAGCTACCATCGCAAACAGCGCGCCCCCCGCGTGCTGGCCATTACCGGCAGCAACGGAAAAACAACCACCAAAGAGCTCCTGGCCAACGTACTTTCCACCAGATATACGCTGATGGCCACCAGGGGGAATCTGAACAACCATATTGGCGTGCCCCTGACCCTGCTCTCCCTGGACAGGGAGGAGCTGGCAGTGATCGAAATGGGAGCTAATCATCCCGGGGAGATTGCCGAGTTGGCCAGGATTGCAGCCCCTGATCTGGGGATAATCACCAATGTGGGTAAGGCCCACCTGGAGGGATTTGGTTCCCTTCAGGGCGTTCTTAATGCCAAAAGCGAACTTTATACTTACCTGGCTGCACAGGGGGGGCAGGCTCTTATCGACGGCGGGGATCAGCTCCTGATCGGAAAAGCTGAGGAACTTGGTGTGGAGAAGCTGCTGATTGCCCCGGGTGGTGAGTTGCCTATAGAGGTGAGGCTTTTGGGTCAGACCCCCTATCTGGAAGTGGAACTGCGGATCGAAGAGCAGGTTCATGCCTGCAAGACCCGGCTGGTGGGAGCGTACAATGTTCAGAATATCCTGCTGGCGGCAGGAGCGGGTCTGCATTTTGGAATCCCTGGCGGGGACATTGCCCGGGCTATAGCTGGATATTCTCCGGAAAATCATAGATCTCAGATGCTTGAGGGAGGGCGGAACCGATTGGTTCTGGACTCTTACAATGCCAATCCAAGCAGTATGCGGGAGGCCATTACCGGTTTACTGGAATATGCTTCACCTCCGGTTATGCTGATCCTTGGGGATATGGCCGAACTGGGGGATGCTTCCCCGGAGGAACACCGGGAACTGCTGGGTTGGATCCGTACTCTGAAGGTGGACCGGGTCTTAGTGGCGGGGCCCAATTTCTACCAGGCCGGTGAAAGCCTTGAAAACCTGTCTGTTTTTAAAGGGAAAAGTGAACTGGAAGAAGCGCTCAAAAAGGAAAAGCCGGAAGGCTACCATATCCTGCTGAAAGGAAGCCGGGTGATGGAGCTGGAAAGTCTTAAACCATTGCTAATCGACTAAACGAAATAGATTATGGCAAACAAACTGATGGATCCCATCGGAAAGCTGATGGGATTGCGATACAAAAGTCATCCCTGGCACGGAGTGGACATCGGTCCGGATGCACCCGAAGTGGTCATGAGCTTTATTGAGATGGTACCCACAGATACGGTTAAGTATGAGGTGGACAAGATTACCGGCTATCTCAAAATCGACCGGCCCCAGAAGTACTCCAATTCCGTGCCGGCCCTGTATGGATTTATTCCACAAACATACAGTGGTGAACGGGTGGCGGAACTGAGCCGGGAAAAGACCGGAAATGAGAAAATAGTGGGTGATTCTGACCCGGTGGACATCTGTGTGCTCACCGAAAAACAAATTTCTCATGGCGATATCCTCGTAAGGGCCCGGCCCATAGGCGGATTTCGAATGATCGATAATAACCAGGCAGATGACAAGTTAATTGCCGTTATGAATAACGATGCCCTCTATGAGGACTACCGGGATGTTTCAGACTTACCTGAAAAGGTGGTCAACCGGCTCAGGCACTATTTTCTCACCTATAAGGATCTGCCCGGAAATCCTGCGGATGTGGAGATCACACACGTATACGGACGCGAAGAGGCCATGGATCTGATTAAGCGATCTATCACAGATTACCAGACCCGATTTGAGAACCTGGATAACCTGCTTTCTAACGTTTAATTGTCGTTACTTCTTCGGGTATACAGAAATCTTTTTATTTTATGGGTGGCCGTCTTTTCGAAGGGTTGAACCTGTCGAACCATCGACTGCAGTTTTGAGTTGCGGGATACGTGCTGGTTCACATGGATCATCAGCTCTTTCAGCGCCTCATCGGCTTTCACCTGCAATTGTTTCTTATATTCCGCCGCATTCTCTTTCAGGTGCTGGAGCTGTTCTTCAATCAGCTCCATCTTCAGATGCACCATGGCCGTAAGCTTTCCTTTGTACTCCATTACCAGGGATTCACTCACATTTTCCCTGGAGTTTATAACCGCTTCGATCTCTTCCGGATAGATGTTCTCCCCGTTGGGTCCCAGTATCATATTTTTGGAGCGGCCCTTGATATAGATAATCCCCTTTTTATCGATAATTCCCAGATCGCCGGTACGAAAATATCCATCCTCTGTGAATACTTCCCTGGTTTTCTCTTCATCCTTATAGTAGCCTTTCATCACATTGGAGCCTTTTACCACGATTTCTCCTTCCTTGGTAACAGGATCGGGATGGTCGATCCGGACGCTTACCCCTTCCATAATTTTTCCCACGGAATGGAAGACCGCAGTCGAAGGATTAAATCCTGCCAGCATGGGGGAGGTTTCTGTAAGGCCATATCCAATGGCATAGGGAAATCCACCTTCCAGCAGGAACTTCTCCACGTCGGGGGCCAGGGGAGCACCACCCACCCCAAAGAACCGTATTTGTCCGCCAAAAAAGTCCATAAGCTTTTTAACAGCGGCTTTGGAAAGGAGCTTCCTTGTTGGCCCAAATTTCATTAACAGACGCATGGGGGCAGAGTTGCTCAGCTTGGGTCTGATGGTGGACCGGTATATTTTCTCGATGATCAGCGGGACCGTCAGCATGGTAGTGGGCTTCAGTTTTTTCAAAACTGGTCCCAGGTAGGCTGCCGTGGGGGCCCGGTCAATATACTGGACCATGGCTCCGTTGAGCAGGGTTACCATCATGCCTATGGTACATTCGTAGCTGTGCGCCAGAGGCAAAACAGAAAGAAAGCGGTCCTCGGGTAAGACCTGGTGAACGGTGCCCGATTGAACTGCGTTGCTCAGAATGTTGGTATGGGTGAGCATGACTCCCTTGGAACGGCCGGTTGTTCCTGAGGTATAAATGATGGATGCCAGATCATCCCCATCTGCTTCGTAGTAGCCTTTGCTTTCCACAGAGATCTTTGACTCCACCTGAAGCTTAGTCAGTGCGCCGGAAACTCCTGCAGTTTCAGATACCACTCCCTTGTTCACTTCCAGCAGCTGAAAGTCATCCGTATTTATCACCATCTCGACCGATCCAGGCAGACCCTCATTGAGTCTTGAGATTAGTTTTCCGGAGACAAAAACGGTTTTTGCCCCGGCGTGCTCCAGGATGGAACGAACCTCTACAGCCCGGAAATCGGGAAGGATGGGTACGGTGGTAGCCCCGCAAATAAGGGTTCCAAAATAGGCAATACCCCAGTGGGGACTGTTCTCGGCCAGGATGGCCACCTTGTCGTCCTTGCTAACCCCGGCGCTCTTCAGCATCACTGCCACATGCTGGCTTGCACGGTCAAGTTCCTCATAGCTGTATTCTGTTCCATCCACGCTGGTAAGCGAGGGCCGGGAAGGGAATTGTTTTACAGAATTCTTTAACATCAGCGGAAGGTTCGTCACCTCAGCTGGAATGTATTTTTTATAAGCGTCCATCAAGTCTGTTCTTTAATCCGGGTAAGGAACGATTGGTCCAGATCACTGAATTTTTTCCTTTTTTTCAGAAAAAAATCCAGGGCGATACTACCCGGATAGATTCTGCCTGCAATAACGCTATTTTCGGTGTATTTGTTCGGATTTTTCATCCCTCTATAGGAAGATTTCATCCCATAAAAGGCAAAATGCGCCCGGAGAACGGCCCGGAAGTCACTAAAAGCCCCCTGCAGCAAGAACCTGAGGGCTGAAATACCATCCAGGATCATCCTGACAAAAAGAATCTTTCTCCGACTTCGGTGCGGCAGGTTTTTGTAAAGTAGCAGGAGGTTATTTCTGAAATTAAGGAAGGTTTTGAAGGGATTCCCCCTCTGAAGCGTCGCTCCTCCCACATGATATACGGCGGAAGAGGGAACAAAACGGATCCGGTAGCCCATTCGCTGAAGCCTCCAGCAGAGGTCGATCTCTTCCATATGTGCAAAAAACTGTTCATCCAGTCCCCCCGATTCCCGAAAAAGATCCGACCGGACCATCAGGCAGGCCCCGGATCCCCAGAAAAGATCGATGGCCTCCTGATACTGGCCTTTATCCTCTTCCAGCTGGTCGAAGAGACGGCCCCGGCAGAACGGGTAGCCGTACCTGTCCAGGAATCCACCGGCAGCACCGGCATATTCAAAGTGCGTCTTTCGTTTGAAGTCCAGGATCTTCGGCGTGCAGGCCGCTACGGTGGGATCACTCTCCATAAGCTCTAACATGGGCTCCAGCCAGCCTTCGCTGACCTCAATATCGGAGTTTAAAAGAAGCACATAGCTGGCCTCTATCTGCTCCATAGCCCGGTTATATCCTCCGCTGAACCCGTAGTTCTTCTCCAGTTTTATCAACCGGATCTGGGGATACTCCTTTTCCAGAAAGGAGAGGGAGTCGTCGGTGGAACCGTTATCGGCGATCACCAGTTCCGCTCCGGGATGGCTTGTAAAACGAAGCAGGGCGGGCAGGAAGTGCTCCAGATGCTGCTTACCGTTCCAGTTAAGAATGACAATGGAGACCAGTTTCATGGGGCGAGCATAATTTCTTGAATGACCGACTGGAACTCCTTAAATGTCTTGGTATTGCTGCATACGATATGCTCCCCGAACAGGGGATCCTGGTCTCCGCCGAAGTCGGAGACCATTCCGCCGGCCTCCTTTACCAGTAATATACCTGCTGCAATATCCCAGGGATTGAGTCCGTATTCGTAGAAGCCGTCATATCTTCCGCAAGCCACGTAGGCGATATCAGTGGCTGCCGAACCCAGCCGCCGGAGCCCGTGGGAATTCCTCATAAAGTAGTCCATGCTGTGCATAAACTGCTGCAGGTATTTAAAATCGGTATAAGGAAAACCGGTTGCAATCAAGGCCTGGCCTACCCGTTCGACCGAGCTGACACGGATGGGCGAACCATTGAGCCAGGCACCTCCATCTTTCCAGGCATAAAAAAATTCATTCAGTCCAAATTCATAGACAATCCCGGCTACCACCTCGTCCTTCTCTGTGAGTCCCACGCTGATGGCGAAGGGGAAAACTCCATGGATGAAGTTGGTGGTCCCATCCACCGGATCAATGATCCAGTTGTACCGCTTCCCCTTTCGGGTGCTTGTACCCTCTTCGGCGATAAAACCAGCTTCAGGCAGTAAGGCGGACAATCCAGCAACCAGGATCTCTTCTGCTTCCTTATCCACTTCGGTGACAAAATTCTGTCTCCCTTTTTCTGCAATGGAGAGTTCCGCCCCGGTCTCGTGCCGCTCTCTCACATAGGCAGCGGCATTCTTTACCACTTCCATGGCACTGAAACATATCTCTTTATACATCATGCGGCCAAGCCTTTACTAAACAAGGTAAAGTAAGCTAATTTTTCATTACCAGCAGGTCTGCCACCACGAAGGTGCTTCCCCCCGTGAAGATCAAATCCTTGGCTCCAGCTTCCTTTTGTGCGGCCAGGTACGCCTCTTCCACCTTCGAAAAGGGTTTACCCTTCAAGCCAAATTCCCTGGCCCGGCGGGCGAGTTCCTCTGCATCCATGGATCTTGGTACGGATGAGCGGGTGAAATAGTAGGAAGCCTCCTCGGGGAGCAGGGGGAAAATCATGTCCAGGTCTTTATCGCTTACCATTCCCCATACCATATGCAGCCTGTGCCAGGGTATCTGCTTAATCTGCCGGACCACCGCCGCGATTCCATCCACATTGTGAGCCGTATCGCAGATGCTTCTTGGATTGTGGCCTATGGTTTGCCACCTGCCGCTGATTCCGGTGGATGCAATGACAGAGGCAAATCCCTCCCGGATATGAGACTCGCTGATCTTCCAGTCCATCTTCTGCAGCTTATCCAGGGCTGTTAGTGCAGTGATGATATTTTCCTGCTGGTACTCCCCGGTCAGGTCGCAGGTAATGGTTTTTTGTGTAGGGTTCAGGGTCTTACCAATCCGCAGGAGCATGGATCCATCCATGTTCAGGGTCCTGTATTGTGCTTCGTAGATCCGGTTGGCGCAGGTGACACTGGCTCCTTTCTCTCTGGCAATGGAACGAAGCACCTCTTCCGTGGGTGCTTCCGCCCGCCCGATGATCAGAGGGACTTTATCCTTGATTATCCCCCCCTTCTCCCTGGCAATGGAGGTGGGATGGTTTCCCAGAAACTCCGTGTGATCCAGGGATATATTGGTGATGACAGACAGAAGGGGTGTAATTATATTCGTGGAGTCCAGTCTGCCCCCTAATCCAGTTTCAATTACCGCCACATCCACCTCTTCCCTGGCAAAATAATCGAAAGCCATGGCCACGGTCATCTCAAAGAAAGAGGGTGAAATTTCTCTGATTATCTTTTGGTTTTCGGAAACAAACCTGCAGACTTCGGCTTCAGGGATGGCCTGCCCGTTGACTTTGATCCTCTCCCTGAAATCCAGCAGATGAGGAGAGGTGTACAGTCCGGTTTTTTGTCCGGAAGCCTGCAGCACGGAGGCAAGCATATGGCTCACGGATCCCTTGCCATTTGTTCCGGCCACGTGGATGGTGGCATAGCTTCTGTGCGGGTGCCCGAACCAGCTATCCAGTTTAAGAGTATTGTCCAGGTTGTTCTTATAGGCCGCCTTTCCTTCCCGCTGGTACATGGGCAGAGAGGTGAAGAGAAATTCGATGGCCTCCTGGTAGGTCATTTCTGAAAGTAAGGAATTTCCCATCCGTTATACTTCACTTTTTCAGGATGGAAGCGTTCCGGCCTTGGTTTGTGTTCCTGGGGATACCCCAGCGCCACCAGTGCAAAGGGCAAGACGTGGGAAGGAAGTTGCAGTAATCCGGAGAATGCTGCCTTTCTCTCTTCCCTGGGATGAAGTCCCACCCAGCAAGCTCCAAGTCCCAGGGTATGTGCCGCCAGCAGTAAATTCTGAGTGGCCGCCCCGCAGTCCACCACCCAGTATCCGTCGTCATGCTGCAAGTGCTCATCGCCACAGACCACCACTGCATGTGATGCGGATTGCAGCATCCGGGCGTGGGGGTGGATCTCCATGATCTTCTCCAGGAGCTCAGGCTCATCAATGACCACAAAGTGCCAGGGCTGCCTGTTTACGGCCGAAGGAGCATGCATGGCAGCGCTCAGCAGGGCCCTGATCTCGTCCCTGCTGATCTTCTCCCCTGTAAAACGGCGAATGCTTCTCCTGTCCAGGATATAGTTAAGTTTTTCCATCTGATAACGGTTCATAACTGTGTGTAAAACTTGATCCAATGTGAATAATTTGATGGCTTACCGGGACCAAAAAACCCTAATTTTGAAGCCAGACAACATTTGACTTTACTTGATTCCTTGCTTTAGTAAAGTTAGCGTAATGAGAGGGGAAATATGGCAACTGCTGTGAAAAAAATTCGCAAGATATTTGTTCTGGATACCAACGTCTTGCTCCACGACTATAAAAGCATTCATAATTTTGATGAGCACGATATCATTGTGCCCATCACCGTTCTTGAGGAGTTGGACCGGTTTAAAAAGGGCAATGACATCATCAATTTTCATGCACGGGAGTTCACCAGGGAACTGGATAAGCTCAGCGGGGATAAGCTTTTCAACGGTGGATTGTCCCTGGGCAGGGGTAAGGGTAAACTGAGCATCTGTACCGGTCAGAAACCCTCTGAACAGCTACTTACTTCTTTCCCTGAGAATACTCCCGATCACCGGATACTGGCCATTGCCGAGTACCTGCATCAGAAAAATGGAAGCTCCACGCCGGTGATTCTTATCACCAAGGACATTAACCTGAGGATGAAAGCCAAATCGCTGGGGATCATGGCACAGGACTATCACAACGATATGGTCCAGAATATCGATGATATTTATGAGAATGTGAAATCCAGTGAGGTGACCGATGAAACGGTAATTTCCGATATGTACGAATCCATGGAAGGCGTTCCGGTGAAGCGCTTCGGACTCGCTAAACCACCCCTGGCCCACCAGTATTTCATTTTTAAGAATAATTCCAAAAGCGGACTGGGACATTATGATCCGTTTAATAAGGTGATGAACCGGGTGGAAAAGACCAGGACCTACGGAATTGATCCGCGCAACGCCGAGCAGACTTTTGCCCTGGACGCCTTGCTCAGGCCGGAAGTTCAGCTGGTGGCACTCACGGGGAAAGCCGGCACGGGAAAGACCTTGCTGGCGCTTGCTGCAGCTATTCACCAGCGGAAAATGTACACGCAGATTTTCCTGGCCAGACCCATAGTCCCCCTGGGCAACCGCGATATCGGCTACCTGCCCGGAGATGTGGGTGAAAAAATCGGTCCCTATATGCAACCCCTTTTTGATAATCTTTCGGTGATCAAGCAAAAGTTTAAGATGCAAAGCAAGGAGCACAGCCGGATCGAGGAGATGCAACAGACCGAGAAACTAATGATCACTCCCCTGGCCTATATCCGGGGAAGAAGCCTCTCCAGGGTCTTCTTTATTGTGGATGAGGCCCAGAACCTGACGCCCCATGAAGTAAAAACAATCATTACCCGGGCAGGGGAGGGAACGAAAATGGTCTTTACCGGAGACATACAACAGATTGATTCGCCTTACCTGGATACCAAGTCCAATGGGCTCACTTACCTGGCCGATCGCATGAAGGGACAGGATATTTTTGCCCATGTTCACCTGGTCAAAGGGGAGCGAAGCTACCTGGCCGATCTGGCCAGTAACCTGCTATAAGATGGAACGCAAATTATTTATTATACGGCACGGCAAGTCCAGCTGGGATCATGAGGGCCTGGATGATATAGATCGTCCCCTGGCAGAACGAGGCATCCGGAATGCCGGAGAGATGGCAGAACGGCTGAAGGCTCTTGGCCTGGTACCGGAGCTTCTGCTTTCAAGTCCGGCCAGCAGGGCGCTGAATACGGCCTTGCTTATGTCAAAAATCTGGGAGCTGGGACCCGAAAGCCTTCAGATCCATGAGCCCCTTTATATGGCCGATAGCAGGGAGATTGCTCAGGTGATCGGTGGAGTTCCGCCGGAAATAAGGAAGCTTGCCATTTTTGGGCACAATCCTTCTTTCACCATGTTCGCCAATCACTTCCTGCCCGGCCGCCTGGATAATCTTCCCACAGCAGGAGTGGTGGTCCTGACCCTGGAGTCGGATCGTTGGGATGGAATTGATAGAAGAGATGTAAAGGAAAGCTATGTGGATTACCCAAAAAAAGGACGATAGCTGGATGGTAAAGCCCCTGATAGAGGTTACCTGTGCTATAATAATGGACGGGGAGAGGATTCTTGTCACCCAGAGAAGCTCAGAGATGCCCCACCCCCATAAATGGGAGTTTCCCGGGGGGAAACTGCGTACGGGAGAGAACCCCGAAGCCTGCATTATCAGGGAGATCAGAGAGGAACTTGGGGTAGAGATCAGTGTAAAGCAACTGCTTCCTTCTGTGTCTTACAGCTACAGCCGGCACACCGTGAAATTAATCCCTTTTATTTGCAGCATCCTGGCGGGAGAAATCAGCCTGTCGGAACACAGCGTTTACCGCTGGGTAAATCGTTCAGAACTGGCCGGGATCGACTGGCTGGAGGCAGATTTGGAGATACTGGAGTTGTTGAACCGATATAATTAGTGGAGCTGCTGTCCGATCCAGTCGGCGACATTTTTCAGAAATTCACCAATGGGACCACCGATACCCTGGCGCAAGTCTTCGCTAACCTGGGTACTCACAAACAGCAGGAATATAAGGTAAATCCCCAGCAGGATATAGGCTTTCGGCTTGGTAAATCTTTTTCCGATCAGCATGATAGCCAGGGCCAGCACTGTGGTGAGGAGGAGGAAGACCCATACCTCCTGGGTAAAGGCCAGGAGATCCTGGTTCAGCACCATGTTTTCTCTGTAGATCAGTGTATAGAGCAATACGGGAAATCCCAGGGCAAAAGCGATGTCGAAAATATTACTTCCCAGAGCATTGCTTACGGCGTCATCGAAATTCCCTTTCCTGGCATCTTTGATTGAGATGATCGTATCGGGTACAGAGGTGGCCGCCGCCGACAGCACCACTGCAACAAAAATCAGCGGGATGTTTGTGGCCTGCCCGAAAAGGTCCGTTCCGTAAACCAGCAGCCAGGTCCCGAAGGTCATGATCAGGGTACTTAAACCCAGAAGAATCCAGGCTCTCAGGGTCCCGATCTTCCTGCCGTTTAAAACGATGGCCGTCATATCCAGGATAAGCAGGGCAGCCAGGAGCCGTTTTTTGGGAGGGGCATCGGGCCGTTTATAGGCCCTGGTGGACTTTTTTCGTTTTCTGCTTATGACATAGAGAATTCCCAGGTAAAACAGGTAGACCAGGACCAGAATCAGACCGTGCCTGGCCATGAGTTCACCGCTGAAAAGGAAACTCACAAAGATGAGTTGTGAGAGAAGCAGGACACTTCCTTCACGCAGCAGCACTTTTTTGTTCAGTTTCACGGAGTTTCGATCCGTGCCCCTGAACAGCATCAGCACCACCAGGGCAGGAATAATCAGGAGGTTAAACAGGGCACTTCCCGAGGTCACACCCAGTCCGCCCGAGAATCCCTCCGCATCCCGAAGATAGAAGAGGAAAAACAGGGTGGTCAGAAATTCAGGCATGGAGCTGGCGACGGCATTCAGGGTAGCACCCTTGATCCCGAGGGGCATCTTTCTGCCCAGGAAGTCGGATGCGATCTCAAACCCGTGTGAGGAGCGCCAGATAATCATACAACTTATGGTGATATAGAGAAGTGATAAAAGCATTTACCCTAAGCCTTTGTGAATCTGATCAGGTGCAGGATCTGATCGTCCAGGAAATTATCCTCATATTCCATAAGGAAGCGCTGAAAGAAAGGGCTAATTCGTTTTTCTGAAAGTAGCGCCATATACGCGAGCCAGGTTTCTCCCAACCGGATAGGCAGGATGTATAGATGATAGTCGCGTTCCGGCAGGGAAATTTTGCCTGCCAGGCTAATCTCTTCAAGCGTCTTGCTTTTATCAAGCATCCTGTTCTCTTTGAGAAATTTATCTACCTCTTTGTTGGATTCAAAGCCGATCACACCACTTTCCCGGGTCTCCAGAAAGGCATGGGAGATGTCCAGAAAGGAGAAATTGTAAAACTGTACGGTAAAAACAGTAAGTCGTTCCGCCAGCTGTTCCATGGTGGAGATCCGCCCCGAAGCAATATCATTTTTTATGGGATCAAAGGCAGAGGCGAGATTGAATGGAATGTAGCTGATGACATGGATCATAGAGCCTATGATAAGCACAACGATGATGTATAGCAAGAGGGTGATCACCAGGGGATAAAGCTGCTCCTGTGAAAGCTTCAGGACCCATCGGGCCAGGGGGACGGAGAGGGCAATACAGGTGGTGGAATAAAAGACCAGCAGGATAATGCGCTGCAGCTGGTAGATTAAACTGTAAGAACGACGTTTGTTCATGTTTTAAAGGTACAAAAAAGGCTTTGGATTATTCAATGTATAAGCGCCTCGGACTTTCCGGCAACACTTCCCCGATTATCGCAGCCGAAAGCTCCGGGTCGGTCCGCTTCAGTTCTTCAAGCAGGGCAGTGGCATGGTCGGGATTTACAGACATCAGGAGTCCGCCCGAGGTCTGAGCGTCATGAAGCAGCATCTTCAGATTATAATCCACTCCCCGTGTGTAATGGACCCGCTCCCCTGTGAATTCCTGATTCCTGAAGGTGGCTCCGGGGATGCTCCCCTTTTCATATACCTGGTAGGCACCCTGGAGAAGGGGAATTTGAGGGCTTTGTATACGGAAACTCACCTGGCTGGCTTCTGCCATTTTCAGGGCATGTCCTGCCAGGCCAAACCCGGTGATATCGGTCATGCAGCGTACCCCGTATTTGGAGGCTGCCGCGGCCCCCTCCCGGTTCAGATGTTTCATCTGTTTCAAAGCTTGCCTGTAATCGCTTGAACTGCATAGTCCGTTTTTTTCCCCCGAAACCAGTGCGCCGGTCCCGATGGATTTGGAAAGTACCAGGATCTCGCCGGGCAGAGCCGCCGCATTGGTGATCAGCCGGCCGGGGTGAACCGTACCTATCACTGCCAGTCCGTACTTGGGTGGATGGTCGTCAATGGTATGTCCGCCAACGATCAGGGCTCCTGCCTCCCTGACCTTGTCAAACCCGCCTTTGAGAATTTCCCCGAAAACATCCAGGGGGATCTTTTCCTGAGAGAACATCATCAGGTTCAACGCCATCAGAGGGGTTCCACCCATGGCATAAACATCCGACAGGGAGTTTGCTGCAGCAATCTCTCCAAATTCGTAGCCATCGGAACAGATGGGAGGAAAAAAATCTGTGGTGAAGATCAGGGCCGTCTCCTCGTTGAGCTTATAGACCCCGGCATCGTCGTGGGTATTCACATCCACCAGCAACCTGGGATCTGTGGAAAGCGGCAGTTTACTTAAGATTTGAGAGAGCAGGCTGGCTGATAATTTGGCTGAGCAACCGCCATACTCGATCGTAGACAAGAGATCAAATTTCCTGTTCATGAATTCTGGCTCAGGGAACTACAACATTTCCGGCCGAGGCCAGAGTTTCGGTAATAACTACCATATTGGAGATCATTCCCACCGCGATATCGTACTGCAATCCATAGTGATCAATGCAGGTCCCACACAACATGATCCGGGTTCCCAGCTCTTCCAGTTCGCTAAGGGAACTGCTGACGGGCGACTGTTTCATGGCCAGTTTTACTCCGCCGTTGTAGAGGACCACATGGGATGGGAGTTGCTCCTGCAACTTCAGGTTATTTACAAAGGTTTCCATCAGTAATCTCCCCAGTTCAGGATCGCCATCGCCCATCAGCTCCCCTTTGATACAGACCACATAATTAGTGGGCAGATCGGTGGTGCAGTATAAGGTGGGATCGGAGGCGGCCAGATCATTCACCGGTTTATGGGCAA
>Ga0316201_10001653_pt1 | contig 15215 bp, 15 predicted proteins | sample CS6wburrow_MG_FD_204516 | JGI IMG/M metagenome (GOLD analysis project Ga0316201, IMG submission 204516) | Coastal sediment microbial communities from Delaware Bay, Delaware, United States - CS-6 worm burrow | ecosystem: Environmental > Aquatic > Marine > Coastal > Sediment | place: USA... | reverse complement strand
TATCAGTATGGCCTGAATGCGGACACTGCACAGATCGACTACGACCAGGTGCAGGCACTTGCTGAAGAGCACAAGCCTAAGATGATTGTCGCGGGTTTCTCGGCGTACTCGCGAATAGTTGACTGGCTGCGTTTTCGTGAGATCGCCGACAGCGTTGGCGCCTACCTGATGGTTGACATGGCCCATGTCGCCGGCCTCGTCGCTACGGGTCATTACCCGAACCCGGTACCACTGGCGGATGTCGTCACTTCGACGACACACAAAACACTGCGCGGTCCGCGTGGTGGCTTGATCCTTGCGCGCAAGAACGATGAGCTCACCAAGAAGTTCAATTCACTGGTTTTTCCAGGAACGCAGGGCGGGCCGCTGGAGCACGTGATCGCGGCGAAGGCAGTAGCGTTCAAAGAGGCCATGGAGCCCTCGTTCAAGGAGTACCAGGCGCAGGTGTGCGAGAACGCCAAGGTTATGGCCAGCGTGCTGGCCGAGCGTGGTTATCCCATTGTTTCTGGTGGCACCGACAATCACCTGATGCTCGTGAGCCTGATTGAACAAGGCATTACGGGCAAAGACGCCGATGCCGCCCTCGGGAGCGCCAATATCACGGTTAACAAGAATGCGGTGCCTAACGACCCGCAGTCGCCGTTCGTAACCAGCGGTCTGCGCCTCGGTACACCCGCTATTACGACACGCGGCATGGGTTCCGACGAGACCCGTGAGCTTACGGGCTGGATTGCAGATATACTGGACGACATTAATAACGAGGAGACGATCGAGCGCGTACGCGGCCAGGTCCTCGACCTTTGTAAACGGTTCCCCGTATACGCTTAAACTTCCATGTACTGCCCGTTCTGCAGCCACGAAGAAACCAAAGTGATCGACTCCCGCCTCGCCGGTGAGGGCAGGCAGATCCGGAGGCGTCGCCAGTGCCTCGATTGTAACGAACGCTTCACCACGTTTGAGTCAGCCGAGCTCGTCATGCCGCGTCTCGTAAAAAACGATAACAGCCGACAGCCATTTGACGAGTCCAAACTGCGCAACAGCATGACACGTGCGCTAGAGAAGCGCCCGGTGCCGAGCGACGAACTCGAACAGGCTATCGGCCGCCTGGTGCACCGGCTCCGCACCATGGGCGAGCGCGAAGTCCCGTCAAGGTTGGTGGGTGAACTGGTCATGCAGGAACTGCACGAACTTGATGAGGTCGCCTATGTGCGGTTTGCCTCTGTCTACCGCCGCTTCCAGGACATCACCGAGTTTGAGGAAGAGATCAAACGCTTGCAGCGCATTTCCGAGACCGCCGCGTCGCGGGAGCAGATGTCCCTGCTACCCGAACTGCTGGGCAAGAAGAAAAAGTAGTCCATGAGCGATCAGGTCGATACCGCGTTCATGACGCAGGCGCTGCGTCTCGCGGAGCGAGGCCTGTTCACGGCACACCCGAACCCGATGGTGGGGTGCGTCCTGGTTAAGAATGGCGACGTCGTTGGCGAGGGCTGGCACAAGGTCGCCGGTGAGGCGCATGCGGAAATCAATGCGCTGCAGGCAGCCGGAACCGCGGCCAAAGGCGCAACTGCGTATGTCACTCTCGAACCGTGCTCACACCATGGCAAGACGCCTCCCTGTGTCGATGCGTTGATCGCTGCCGGCGTTGCTGAAGTCATTGTTGGTATTCAGGACCCAAACCCCGAGGTCAACGGCCGCGGCATAGAGGCACTCGCAAAAGCCGGTATCACTGTGCGCGTAGGGATCCTGGAGGAGCAGGTAGAACGGCAGCTGTCAGGGTTTCTGACTCGTGTGAGGACCGGTCGGCCTTTCGTCCGACTCAAGATAGCGTGCAGCATCGACGGTTGTATCGCGATGGCCAGCGGCCAGAGCGAATGGATCTCCGGGCCGGAATCGCGCGCTGACGTGCAACGACTGCGCGCACGGTCAGGCGCGATCCTGAGCGGTATCGGCACAGTTCTCGCGGACGATCCGTCGTTCACCGTGCGCGACCCGGGCATCGATACGTGTGGGCGTCAGCCCTTGCGGGTTGTACTGGATAAAGACCTGCGCATGCCACTTTCTGCTGAAATGCTCGCGTTGCCGGGCGGCACACTGCTGTACTGCACGAATGACAGCAACCGTGATGCGCTGATCGAAGCGGGCGCCGATATCGTCAAGGTCGGGGCGGTCGACAGGCTTGTCAATGCCGCGGCGGTTTTGGACGATCTCGGCCGGCGTGAGATCAATGATGTCCTGGTTGAGGCAGGGCCGGCATTGGCGGGCAACCTGATCAGCAATGATCTGGTGGACGAGCTTGTGATTTATCAGGCACCCCATATCATGGGCAGCGAGACGATGGGCATGTTCAGGACGCCGACGTGGACCGAACTGTCGGACCGCCGATCGCTCGACATCATCGACACGCGCCAGGTGGGCCCTGATACCCGCATTACGGCGCGAATTGCGGGTTAGCAATCATGTTCACAGGAATTATCCAGGCAAAAGGCAGCATTGCGGCGCTGCAGCGACGCGCTGGCGACGTGCGCCTGTCCGTACAGTCGGACGGCCTGCCATTTTCATCTTATGAAGTCGGCGAAAGCATTGCCGTGAACGGTGTATGCCTGACAGCCGTCGAGTTGCGTGCTGACGGTTTCGACACCGACGTGTCGGTCGAGACACTCGATGTGACGAGCCTCGGCGGTCTCGGCGTCGGGGACAATGTGAATCTCGAGCCGTCGCTGTCGCTGGGCGACAGGCTTGGCGGGCATCTCGTGAGCGGTCATGTCGATTGTCTCGGTACCGTGACGAGTCGCAAGGCTGACGCGCGCTCGATCAGATTTAGCGTGGAGATCCCCAAAGAATTTGCCCGTTATGTCGCGAGGAAAGGTTCCGTAACCATCGACGGTGTCAGTCTTACCGTCAATGACGTATCGGCGACGGGTTTCGAGGTTAATATCATTCCGCATACGGCTGATATGACGATCATTGGCGACTACGCGGTCGGCACGAAGGTAAATATCGAGGTCGACCTGCTGGCGCGTTATATTGAGCGACTGCTGGCCAAGGATGGTGACGGACTGTCGATGGAATTTCTAAAGGAACACGGTTATGGCTGACAACACAACCCCGCACCCGAGCGCCGTCGACGCCGCATTTAGCGATATTGAAGACATCATCGCCGATATCGGCGCCGGCAAGATGGTCATCATGGTCGATGATGAAAATCGTGAGAACGAGGGCGACCTTATTATGGCGGCCGCCAAGGTGCGGCCCGAGGATGTCAATTACATGGCGACGCACGGTCGCGGCCTGATTTGCCTGACGCTGTCGCGGGAGCGCTGCGCGCAGCTACGTTTGCCATTGATGGTCACTGATACCGATGCGCATCACGCTACGAACTTCACGCTATCGATCGAAGCGGCCGAGGGCATTACTACCGGGATATCGGCCCACGACAGGGCACGTACGATCCAGACTGCTGTTGCGGAGAATGCTAAACCGGAGGACTTGAGCCAGCCCGGACATATTTTTCCGGTCATGGCGCAGCCGGGTGGCGTACTGACGCGTGCCGGGCATACAGAAGCTGGCTGCGATCTTTCCCGGCTGGCGGGCCTGGAACCCGCAGCGGCGATCGTTGAAATATTGAATGAGGACGGCACGATGGCGCGCCGGCCGGATCTCGAAAAGTTCGCCCGTGCTCACGACATCAAGATTGGCACTATTGCAGACCTTATTCGTTACCGACTCGAAAAAGAACGCAATGTCGAGCGAATCGACGAGCAGGTTATCGAGACTGAGCACGGTGAATTCACGATGTATTGTTACGACGACCATGTGAACCGGGCAGTACACGTGGCACTGGTCAAAGGCAGCCTCGAGGGTGCGGAGAACCCGCTGGTTCGGGTTCATCTGCAGGATACGCTGGGAGACGTCATCGGCGTGCAGTCTCGGTCTTTGGGTTGGCCGCTGCATGGCGCGATCGAACGCATTGCGCGTGAAGAGACTGCTGTCATCGTCTTGCTGCGAGATCAGGAGACGTCACGTGACTTCATGGAATCGGTCGAGGGGCTGGTCAGCGCAAAGGATGACCTGAAGGAACGTCGTGCGGGCGACAATGTACTAAAAACATACGGAGTCGGCGCACAGATTCTGCGCGACCTCGGTTTGTCCAAAATCCGTGTATTATCAGCACCCAAGCACATGTATGCGATCTCCGGATTCGATCTCGAGATCACGGAGTACGTTGAGGATTAGCAGGCCCTGATGGACAAGATAAAAACAACGGAAGGCGACCTGGTCATTCGCGATGCGCGCTTTGCGATCGTGGCGGCTCGCTTCAACGATTTCATCGTCGACTCCCTGCTGAAGGCATCGGTTCGCTGTCTGCAACAGCACGGTGCAGCGGATGCGGATATCGAAATCATTCGAGTGCCAGGCGCATTTGAAATGCCGCTCATGGTGGACAAGGTTGCCGGCTCGCGCCGCTTCGATGGTGTTATCGCGTTGGGTGCGGTCATTCGTGGCGGCACGCCGCATTTCGACTACGTCGCCGGTGAGTGTGTGCGCGGCATCGCGTCCGCAAGTAGCCGGCACGGTGTGCCGGTGGGTTTCGGTGTGTTAACTGTCGACAGCATCGAGCAGGCCATCGAGCGTGCCGGTACCAAGGCCGGTAATAAAGGCGAAGAAGCAACGCTTGCTGTCATCGAGATGGTTAACACGCTGCGACGGGTCGAATGACCAAAGCCCCTTCATCAGGTGCGAGAACGCGAGCTCGCGAGTTGCTTGTGCAAGCCCTTTATCAAAAACAAATCGCAGGCCACGAGTGCACCGAGTTGCTTGAGCAGTTTCACGAGCAGGCGGCCTACGAGCGCGTCGACAAAGAGTTTTTCGATGAGTCGCTGCCGATTATTTGCCAATCACAGGAATCGCTCGAAACAAAGATCGATGGTTTGATTGACCGGCCGCTTGAACAGCTCGACCCGATTGAATTGTCTATCTTGTTGATCGGCGTCTTCGAACTCGAATCGCGCATCGACGTACCGTATCGAGTCGTTATCAACGAGGGTGTAAATCTCGCGAAGCGATTTGGTGCCCTCGATGGCCACAAGTACATCAACGCGTGCCTGGATGTTGCCGCGCAATCCTTGCGCAGCGCCGAGACCGGTGGATGAATTTGATCTGATCCAACGCTACTTCGTCCGTGATGGCGAGGCGCGCGGCGTGACGACGGGCATTGGTGATGATGGTGCCGTACTACAACCCGAGCCGGGCCGCGAAATCATCACAGTCATTGACACGCTGGTAGAAGGCGTCCATTTCCGTTCCGATATATCACCGGCCGACCTCGGCTATCGGTGTGTTGCGGTGAATCTTTCCGATATTGCAGCAATGGGCGGCCGACCACTTTGGATGACCCTGGCGCTTACCATGCCAAATTCTGATGAAGAATGGTTGGGCGGATTTGCAGGCGGATTGCACGAGGCTGCAGCAGAACATGATGTGTCGCTGGTTGGCGGTGACACAACGCGCGGCGATGCAATTGTCATCAGTGTTCAGATAAGCGGTGACGTCGCAGAAGGGCAGGCTGTACATCGCTCGGGTGCCCATGCCGGCGACACGATTTACGTAACCGGTACGCTCGGCGATGCCGGTGCCGGGTTGGCATTGTTGTCCGCCGGCAATTCTGACGAGTATCTCTTACAGCGATTCCTGCGGCCGACAGCAAGAGTTGCCGTCGGCCAGGCGCTGCCGGGTCTGGCAAGCGCAGCGATTGACATCTCCGACGGGTTGCTCGGTGATCTCAAAAAGTTGCTTGACGCGAGTGCCGTCGGCGCTGAGGTTCGGCTTGAAACGCTGCCGATATCGGCGGCCTTGAAAGCGGCATTCGACAAAAAATCACAACGACGTTTTGCGTTGAGCGCGGGCGACGACTACGAGCTGTGTTTCACCTCGTCACGCGAGGTTCCAAGTGAGCTGGGCGGAGTAGCGGTCACTGCAATCGGAACGATTACTGCCGGGGATTCCCTCGTATGTCGATACCAGGGCGAGATTGAAGAGTTCGCCGACAGCGGCTACCGTCACTTTCAATGAGTGAACCCGGCAAAAATCTTGCACACCAGGTAATGACCGATCCGGTGCATATCCTGGCTTTCGGCTTCGGCACGGGTCTGGCGCCAGTCGCACCTGGCACGGTCGGGTCGCTTGTCGGTGTCCTGCTGGCCTGGCTGACCCTGGATCTGGGCTTGATAACCCAGATATGCGCGGCAGTCTTTCTGTTTGTCGTGGGCATATGGATTTGTGGGGAGAGTGCTCGTCGGCTGGGGATCCATGACCACGGGGGCATCGTCTGGGACGAGATTGCGGGCATGTATGTCGTCCTGCTTGTGGCGCCGACCACGGTGTGGGCGTGGATACTCGCGTTTGGGCTGTTCCGGGCCTTTGATATTGTCAAACCGTGGCCGATTCGGGACCTGGATCACAGACTACAAGGAGGTCTGGGAATTATGCTGGATGACCTCGTAGCTGCCCTGTATGCCGCATTATTGCTGGTTTTTCTGGGGTCGCTTATGAACTGAACATTGAGAAGAAATGGCCACTCCAGTAAGCAACATTGAGCGCCCGAATGACGTTCCCGAGAAGATCGGTAAATACGTCATCATTAACAAAATCGGGAAGGGCTCTACTGGTATGGTTTACCTGTCGCACGATCCGTACTATCGCCGCGACGTCGCGATCAAGGTCTACGACATCGAGGAAGACTCCGATGCTGACAAGGCCAAAGTCTCCCGCAAGATGTTCTTCAACGAAGCACACATGGTCGGCATGCTGCAGCATCCGAACATCATGCCGATCTATGACGCAGGCGAAGAAGACGGCAAGTACTATGTCGTAACCGAACACATCCAGGGCGCGCGCACTCTCGCTGCGTACTGTCGGCCTGATAACCTGCTGCGCGTCGACGATGTTGTCGAGATCATCTACAAATGCGCCAAGGCGTTGCACTATGCACATGGCCGCGGCGTCATCCATCGCGATATCAAACCATCCAACGTCATGCTCACGATCGACAATGACGTCCGCATTATTGACTTCGGTATTGCCATCGTCAGTGACTCGGAAGTCTCACGAATCGAGGGCATTGCCGGTTCACCCAGCTACATGTCGCCCGAACAGGTGCAGTCGGAAGAACTGACGCCGCGTTCGGACCTGTATTCACTGGGTGCCGTCATGTACGAACTGCTGACCGGGTTCCGGCCGTTCCGTGCTGATAACCTGTCAAAACTACTGCATCAAATCGTTTACGCGACACCGCCGCCGATTCACACTTATCGCGACGACCTGCCGGAAGAACTCGAAAACGCCGTTGCTGCGACGATGCTCAAGGATCCCGACAAGCGCATCTCGAGCGGTGCTGCAATGGCAGCTGAATTGACGCGCGTTTACAAAGACCTGCGGCAGAAGTACGACAAGCTCGATAACCAGGAACATTTCGATGTATTGCGCAGCCTGACGTTCTTTCACGAGTTTTCGCATGCCGAGATCTGGGAAGTGCTGCGGGCATCTGACTGGCATGAGTACAAGGACGGCGATGACATCGTGAAGGAAGGCGAGATTGATGATCGCTTCTACATCATCGTCACCGGTACGGTGTCGGTGCAGGCGAATGGCAACAACATTGGCGGTCTGGCCAATGGCGACTGCTTCGGTGAGACAAGTTACGTGCGTGGCGCCAAGCGCCAGGCTTCTATCAAGGCCGACGGTGCTGTGACCATACTTCGCGTCAGCTCCACGCTGATGGAGCAGGTCTCCTCTGCGTGCCAGCTGCGCTTCAACAAGGTTTTCCTGCGCTCCCTGATCCAGAGGCTGCAAGGCACGACTTAGGCTACAATCGCCCCACAAATCGAACAATCGGGGCTTTTCATGAAAAACAAAATCGCCGCGCTTCTCAGCGCGCTGCTGGTCTGTTCATTTCCAGTTTCTGCCAGCGAACTCACTGACAGTGTCAAAAAAGATTACGACGAGTACCTGGGCGAACTCTGGGATCATTTCCATCGTAACCCCGAGCTTTCTCTGGTCGAGTTCAAGACGGCCAAACGCATGGCCACCGAGCTTCGAGCTGCAGGTTTCGACGTCACCGAGGGTGTCGGCGGTACCGGTGTTGTCGCAATGCTCGAGAACGGCGATGGTCCGCTGGTCATGATGCGTGCCGACATGGACGGCCTTCCGGTTGAAGAGAAATCCGGCCTGCCGAACGCGTCGAAAGCCATGCAGGAAGATCCGATCACAGGCAATACCGTGCCCGTGATGCACGCCTGCGGGCACGATGTGCACATCACGAGCCTCGTTGGAACAGCCCGGCAGATGGCGGCGCGCAAAGACGAATGGAACGGAACACTGATGCTCATCGTGCAACCGGCGGAGGAGCGAGTACTGGGCGCGCGCGCCATGCGTGACGACAAACTCTGGGAGCGCTTTGGCACGCCCGACTACGCACTCGCTTTTCATGTTGGTGCTGGCAGCCCGGCAGGCAAAATCGATGCGCCTGAAGGCCCGTCCTACGCAGGCGCTGATACGGTCGACATCATAGTTCACGGTGTTGGTGCTCATGGTGCCAGCCCGCACCGCGGTAAGGACCCGGTATTAATCGGCAGCCAGATCGTGGTTGCACTGCAAACGCTCGTCGCTCGTGAGCTGGCGCCGCGCTCACCCGGCGTTGTTACGGTCGGCTCGTTCCATTCAGGCACAAAGCACAACATCATATCTGACCGTGCGCATCTGCAGCTGACGGTTAGAAATACTAACGAGGAGACGCGCAAGATCCTGCTTGAAGGCATCGAACGCATTGCCATCAACGTGGGCCGGGCCGCAGGTCTGCCCGAAGACAAGTTGCCGGAGGTCATCGTCTCAAATGAGTTCGTGCCACCGACCGTGAATGATATGCAACTGGCAAGACGCCTGAAGATTGCCTGGGAAGAGGCGATGGGCGCCGACGCATTGCACGAGGAACCGCCACAGGGCATGGGTGCGGAAGACTTTCCGTTTTTCACGGTCGACCCGAATATCACCAGCGTGTACTGGGGAATCGGCGGCACACCGCAAGCAGACCTTGATGCAGAAGAAGCGGGTGGCCCGATGGTCGCCAGCCATCACTCGCCGCTGTTCAAGATCGCTCCCGAGCCTTCTGTTCGCGCGGGTGTTGAGTCGACCGTTGTCGCCTTGCTCGAGCTGATGGGGGACTAACCGTGGCCAAGGTATTCGGTTTACTGCTCACCGCGTCACTGCTCTGTGTGCCTGCGGCTTATTCGTCTGAACTTGCGGAGAGTATCCAGCAGGATTACGACAACTACCTCGGGCCGCTGTGGGACCACTTCCATCAGAATCCGGAGTTGTCCACGGTGGAATTTCAGACGGCCGCACGCATGGCGAAAGAACTGCGTGAAGCCGGGTTTGAGGTTACCGAACAGGTCGGCGGCACAGGTGTCGTTGCGATGCTCAAGAACGGCAACGGTCCGATGGTCATGATGCGGGCAGATATGGACGGCTTGCCGGTCGAAGAGAAGTCCGGGTTAGCCAACGCTTCGAAGGTAACGATGGAAGATCCACTCACGGGTACCACGGTTCCCGTGATGCATGCTTGCGGCCACGATGTGCATATCACCAGCCTGGTGGGTACGGCACGGCAGATGGCTGCGCGCAAGGACGAATGGAGCGGAACACTGATGCTACTGGTGCAACCGGCCGAGGAACGTGGCATGGGTGCCCGGAGCATGCTTGAAGACGCATTGTGGGAGCGATTCGGGCTACCGGATTACGCGCTCGCACTTCATGTCAGCTCCGAGAATGTCGCCGGGCAGATCAACGTTACCGAAGGCAGTCCTTATGCCGGTGTTGATTCGGTGGACATCATTATCCATGGCGTCGGCGCCCACGGTGCGTCACCGCATCGTGGCAAGGACCCGATCGTTCTCGGTAGCCAGATCGTGCTCGCACTACAAACTCTCGTTGCCCGTGAATTGCCGCCCCGCAGTCCTGGTGTTGTTACCGTCGGTTCCTTTCACTCCGGAACCAAGCACAACATCATTTCCGACCGCGCGGTATTGCAACTAACCGTTAGAAACACGAGCCTTGAGACCCGTGAAGTATTGCTGAGCGGCATAAAACGCATCGCCGAGAACATGGGACGTGCTGCTGGATTGCCGGAGGACAAATTGCCTGAAGTGATTGTCTATGACGAAAATGCACCACCTACGGTCAACACAGCACAGCTTGCTCGTCGACTGAAGATTGCCTGGGGCGAGGAGATCGGCGACGACAGGGTCATCGACAATCCGACCAAGACCATGGTCGCGGAGGATTTTCCGTTCTTTACGGCGGATCCGGAAATACCGACCGTTTACTGGGGAGTGGGTGGCACGCCGAAGGAGCACTTCGAGCGCGAAGCGGCCGGTGGAGAGGCTGTGCCGAGTCACCACTCGCCATTGTTCAGGATTGAGCCGGAACCGTCAGTAACTGCTGGCGTGGAATCCACAGTCGTCGCACTTCTCGAACTCATGGGTGACCAATGAAAAGAAAATTAATAATGGCCCTTGCCACTTTGGGTCTTGCCGCTTGCCAGGCAGACGCTCCACCGGCAGAAATTGCGGCGGATGAAATAGCAGCCACCGAGTCATCGCCAGCCGATGCGATGAACGACATCGCGGACCGATACTACGCATGGACGCTCGAGCGGCGGCCGGAGCAGGCTTACTTCGCAGCGATCGATCTCGATCGTCACGACGGATTGTTCGACAATTCGCCCGAGGCAATGCTAGCGGCGCAGGCCGCAGAGGACTCGTTCCTGGCTGAGGTCTCAGCGATCGATGCGGCACAGCTGGTCGGCAAACCGGAGTGGATTGCCAGGGCATTGCTCGAACAACGACTGCGATCCAATGTCGCACAACGCATTTGCCGGGAGGACCTGTGGAACATCAGCCAGATGGGCGGCTGGCACTCGGGCTATGCACAGGTCGCGATGCTGCAACCGGTCGATACGGCAGAACAGCGCGAGCAGTCGCTGACACGCTGGTCGAAATTCCCGGCATTCGTTGACCAGGAAGTTGCGAATCTCAAAGCAGGTGTCGAGCAGGGCTACACCGTACCGAAGACAGTCGCGGGTCGCGTTATTGCGCAACTCGACGGACTGCTGGCGCTGGCGACCGAGGAGTCGCCGTTCTATTCGCCGGCAGCACGGGCCGATGACGATGAATTTGCGATGGCCGTGGCCGAGCTGGTTGAAACGGGTATTCAGCCAGCGCTGCAACGCGCACGTGACTACCTTCAGGACGAGTACCTGCCTGTAGCAAGGGACGCGCTCAGCATCACCGCGATTCCGAACGGAGCAGAATGTTACGAGGCCATGTTGCGGGGCTACACGACGCTGGATCGCTCGGGTAAGGAAGTCTATGAACTGGGTCAACAGGCTGTTGCTGCAAACAGCGCAGATGTGATCGAGCTCGGGCGGGCAGCCTACGAAACTTCAGATTTTTCGGAAATACTCGAACGCGCGAAGAATGATCCGGCTGACAAATTCGAAAGCGCCGAGGAATTACTGCAATTCTCGAAAGACATGGTCGAGCGGGCAGCAATTGAAATGCCGAAGTGGGTAGGCACGATGCCCGAGCAGGCCGTTGAAGTCGTACCGTTTGAGAAACACGAGGAAGGGACGGGTCGCTCGGCGCACTACAACCCGGGTAACGCAGAGCGGCCGGCCGAGTATCGAATTCCTTTGGCCACGCCGGAAAAAGAAGGGCGTGGCAATGCCGAGGCAACGGCATTTCACGAAGCCTGGCCCGGGCATCACCTGCAGGTTGCGACGTTCCAGGCCATCGAGGGTGTGCATCCCGTTACATCACTGATCTGGTTCTCGGGACCCGGCGAAGGCTGGGCGCGTTACTCCGAAGCATTGTCCGAGGAGATGGGTCTCTACCAGTCCACCTCGGGACCCATCCTGCGCCGGGCATGGCCCGCACGTGGCATGGTCGTCGATCCCGGCATTCACCTGTTCGGCTGGACGCGCGAGCAGGCCAGCGAGTACATGCTCAAAGCAGGGAGGTTTCCCAATGCGGACGAAATGGTCGATCGTATTGCGATCCTGCCGGGGCAACTAACGGCTTACGATTCTGGTGGACTCGAGATTCTGGCGCTTCGCCGCCAGGCTGAAGAAGCACTGGGCGATGATTTCGATATCCGCGAGTTTCATGATCGGGTACTCGAAAACGGCACTATCCCGCTCGGCAATCTGCGACAGCACATTGAGACCTGGATAGAAAGCAAGCTGTAGGAGCTGCGCTTGCGCTGCGACTGTCGCGCTGGCAAGCAGCGCTCCTACGTGTCGACCTCGAAGGCTTCGAGATTTTCGCCGCCGGCGCTCTTGAGCAGAATTTCAACCTTCTGCTCGGCGTCTTTGAGTGCTGCCTGGCAGCTGCGCGTCAGCTTGATACCTTCCTCGAACTTCTTCATCGCTTTCTCGAGCGGCAGGTCGCCTGATTCGAGTTCTTCAACGATTTCTTCGAGGTCAGCCAGGGCTTTTTCGAGATTGATTGTTTTCTTGGTACTCATGCGGTCAGTATACTGCGTCGATGCCTGGAGAATAACAATGAAAAGATTCCTTTCAGCGACCCTTTTGCTTTGCCTGTCTTTTTCCGCACAGGCGGCAAGCTACCTGATCGAAAACGTTCGCATATTCAACGGCGTCGACCCCGAACTGGTGGCCGGGCACGTGCTTGTCGAAGACGGAGTCATTACGACCGTCTCCGGTGATCAAATAACAGCACCCGATGGCGCGACCGTGATCGACGGTGGTGATCGCGTACTGTCACCGGGATTCATCGACCTTCATGTGCACCTGACGTCTCATGTGCCGTCGAAGCTCGGCGACGCACACGCAACTGCGGTCGGTGCGATCGCTAATGACGTCGCGAGACACTTCCTCGATAGCGGCTTCACGACCATTCGTGATGCCGGTGGCACGCATCCGGACCTCGCGCGCGCGATAGAGCAGGGCATCGTTTACGGGCCACGAGTGTTTCCGTCCGGCGCAGTGCTGTCACAGACGGGTGGCCATGGCGACTGGCGCCATCCATCGGCTCCGCACCCGGTCCTGGAGAGCGGTAGCCCGTACATGGCGTCTGACCAGGCAGTTCTTGTCGACGGCGTCGATCAGCATCTCGCGGCCGTTCGCGAAAACCTTCGCAGGGGTGCGACACAAATCAAGATCATGGGTGGCGGCGGTGTCATGTCGGACTACGATCCGATTGATTCACTACAACCCTCGCCCGAAGAGATCCGTGCCGCTGTGCAGGCGGCCAGCGACTGGGGCACCTATGTGCTCGCGCATGCGTATACCAGCGAAGCCGTTCGGCGGCTCGTCGACAACGGCGTACGCTGCATCGAACATGGTCTGTTGATTGATGATGCGACTGCAAAGTACGTCAAACAAAACGACGTCGTCATCAGCACACAGCTCGTCGTCTACCGCGCATTAGCAGATCTGCCCGGCATCACCGAAACGCATCTCGAAAAACTGGCTGTTGTTCTCGAAGGACAGGAGAACCTGATCGGCCTGATCAAGAAGTACGACATCACGACCGGTTTCGCCACCGACCTGATTGCCGGGATGTATCCGATGCTGACACGAGAATTCACCGAACGCGCAATGTACTGGACACCCGCTGAGGTTCTCGCCCAGGCAACGTCCGAGAGCGCCAAGGTCATTCGTATGGCGGGTAAACGGAATCGTCATGGCAACTTCGGCGAGATTCGCGAAGGCTGGGTTGCGGACCTGTTGCTGATCAACGGTGAACCGCTTGAAGATATTTCAGTATTGCGCGACCCGGAAAACAACCTGGCCCTGATCATGAAGGGCGGTGAGATCGTCAAGAACCAGCTCTGACACGGTTTCCACGGATTGACAAGAAACGGTGCCAGGCATACATTGCTGTCTGGTTAGACTCAGTCTAAATAATAACGATTCTCATGTGGAAGGACCTGAAATGTCACTGAAAGACAGCAAGACAGAACAAAACCTCAAAGATGCATTCGCCGGTGAATCACAAGCCAATCGTCGTTACCTTTATTTTGCAGCCAAGGCAGACGTAGAAGGCTACAACGATGTTGCCGCAGTATTCCGTTCCACCGCCGAAGGCGAGACGGGTCATGCGCACGGCCATCTTGAGTACCTTGAAGAGACGGGCGACCCGGCAACAGGTATGCCGATCGGTTCGACGGCACAGAATCTCGCGGCTTCGATCGCTGGTGAAACGCACGAGTACACCGACATGTACCCGGGCATGGCCAAGACGGCTCGTGACGAGGACTTCGACGAGATTGCTGACTGGTTCGAGACGCTGGCTAAGGCCGAGCGCTCACACGCCAATCGCTTCCAGAAAGCCCTGGACTCTCTCGACGACTAAGAGATCATTTGTGGCTGTAGGAGCGCTGCTTGCAGCGCGACTGGTCGCAGCGCAAGCGCAGCTCCTACAGACGCACTGGCCAAGGCACAACAATGGCACCTCCTGCAGACCGACGCGAGGGGAGTCTCGAGGCTCCGACTCGCCACTCGCTTGACTGGCAGTCCGACGAATTCTATGACGAGCCCAAGCTCTTCGAAGAGCTCGAGCGTGTCTTCGACATTTGCCACGGCTGTCGTCGCTGTTTCAATCTTTGTCATTCGTTTCCGACGCTTTTCGATGCTATCGACGAGTCGGAAAGTATGGAGCTCGACACGGTTCCCAAGAGTGTTTACTGGGACGTCGTCGATCACTGCTACCTATGCGACATGTGCTACATGAGCAAGTGTCCGTATGTACCGCCGCACGAATGGAACATCGACTTTCCGCACCTGATGCTGCGAGCCAAGGCGGCTCGATTCAAACAGCAGGGCGCTTCAACGCGCGACAAGATACTCAGCGCAACCGATGCGGTCGGCAAGTTGGCCGGCATTCCCGTCGTTGCCCAGGTGGTGAATGCGACTAACAAGAGCAAGTTGGGTCGCAGCCTGCTCGAAAGCACGCTCGGTGTGCATCGTAACGCACCGGTACCTGACTACCACTCGAATCCGGCGCGCAAGCGGTTGAAAGCGCATCGCGGCGCGACAGGCGATGCCGCCGAGCCAACCGAGAATACGCGCGGCAAAGTCGTGTTGTATACAACGTGCTACGGCAATCGCAATCATCCTTCGATCGATACGGACCTCGTCG
>Ga0316201_10001652_pt1 | contig 15221 bp, 11 predicted proteins | sample CS6wburrow_MG_FD_204516 | JGI IMG/M metagenome (GOLD analysis project Ga0316201, IMG submission 204516) | Coastal sediment microbial communities from Delaware Bay, Delaware, United States - CS-6 worm burrow | ecosystem: Environmental > Aquatic > Marine > Coastal > Sediment | place: USA... | reverse complement strand
CGGTGGCGGGTTTGCGATTCTCATGTCCAATACGCCCGTTGACGAACTGGCGGACCTGAAGGGCAAGAAGGTGTGGGTTCCCGAAGGTGACTCCATCAGTTATGCCTCGATGGAAGCACTGTCATTATCACCCGTCACTTTGCCGTTAACGGATGTCCTGACCGGCCTGCAAACCGGTCTCCTTGATATCGTCGCGATGTCGCCGATTGGTGCACTGGTTCTGCAGTGGCATACGAAGATCAAGTACATCACGGAATTGCCGCTGGTCTATACGATGGGGTTCATGGCTATCGAGAAGCGGACTTTCGAAAAGATCAGCCCGGCCGACCAGGCCATCGTCCGCGAGGTCATGAACGCGACCTATCGAAATTTTGATGTTGTGAACCTGAAAGACAATCACGCGGCGCGGGATGTCCTGATCAACCAGGGTATCGAAAGCACGCCGTTTGAGCATGAAAAATACCTGGCCATTCGCTCAGTACTTGCGGAATCAAACAAGGCGCTCGGAGATAGTGGGAAATTCTCTGCAGATATGTACAACGAGATGATGGGCTACATTGCGGAGTTCCGGAGCAAGCAGGCGGCAGACACCTCGGTGCCGCCAGACGTCTCTGCTGCCAAGTAGACAGGCGACTTCCTTGAAGCGAGTACTTGAACGGCTTGAGCGGGCCGGGCGCGCGGCCGAGGACGGCGCGCTCGTGCTGTTGCTGGGCTCTATGGTGCTGCTTGCCGTTTTGCAGATCGTGCTGCGGCAATTTTTCGGTAGCGGCATTGGCTGGGCAGATGAGCTCGTAAAAATCATCGTACTCTGGCTGGCGATGGTGGGCTCTATCGCTGCGGCACGCGACAATCGCCATATTCGTATCGACGTATTGTCCCACGTATTACCGGACAAGCTCGTTGCATTGACGCGCGTTCTTGTTGACCTGTTTGCCGCCGCCGTTTGCGTGATCATCGCCTGGCAGGCATGGCGATACCTGCAACTCGAAATCGAGTGGCAGGAGACGGTTCTGATCGACACGCCGGCCTGGGCCGCGCACGCAATCGTGCCTGCGGCGTTCTTGCTGATCGGCTACCGCTTCGTGGTCGGCAGTGCTGCGACGATTTACGAGATGTTCCGCGGCGAGCGCCTGAAGGATGCTTCGTGATTCTCTTTAGCGTCATCCTGGTGTTGCTGGCGGTATTGGGTGCGCCGCTGTTTGCCGTCATCGCGACCAGCGCGATGCTGGGCTTCAGCAATATCGAAACCGACCTGATGACCATGGCGCTGGAGCTGCTGAGTATTGCGCAGCTGCCGTTCCTGGCGGCCATTCCGTTGTTTACGTTCGCCGGTTACATGCTGAGCGAGAGCGATGCGCCAAAACGCCTGGTGCGTCTGACCAACGCGTTGCTGGGTTGGATGCCAGGAGGACTCGCGCTGGTTTGTATTTCCGCCTGCGCCTTTTTTACCGCGTTTACCGGCGCTTCCGGCGTAACCATCATCGCGCTGGGGGCGATTCTTTACCCGGCACTGAAACAGGACGGCTACAGCGACAAGTTCAACCTCGGACTGGTTACGTCTTCGGGGAGTCTTGGTCTGCTCTTCGCGCCGTCGTTGCCGCTAATCCTGTATGGCGTTGTTGCGGGCGTCCAGATCGATGACCTGTTCCTGGCCGGCATCCTTCCCGGATTCGTCATGCTCGCGATGCTCTCGGGTTGGAGTATCTGGGTAAACCGCAGCAACCGAAAACCGCTGAGCTCTTTTTCAATCCGCGAGGTCGGCGGCGCGCTACGCGAAACCGCATGGGAGTTGCCGCTGCCGGTCGTAGTATTGGGCGGTATTTACTCGGGTTATTTTGCGGTGTCCGAAGCAGCGGCGGTGACCGCGCTCTACGTGTTCTTCGTCGAAGTTGTGGTGCACCGGGAAATAAAGCTCACCGAACTTCCTCGGGTCATGCGCGAGTCGATGGTCCTCGTGGGCGGGATCCTGATTATTCTCGGCGTCTCACTTGCGTCCACCAATTACATGATCGAGGCAGAGGTTCCGCAGCGCCTGCTGCAGCTCGTGGCTGAGCTTGTCAGCAGCCAGACATCGTTCCTGATCCTGCTGCTGATTTTTCTGCTCGTGCTTGGCGCCATTCTCGATATTTTCTCGGCAATCGTTCTGGTTGTCCCCCTGATCCTGCCGATTGCGGCAGGCTTCGGCGTAAACGAAGTCCATCTTGGAATCGTGTTTCTCGCTGCGATGCAGCTTGGCTACCTGACGCCGCCGGTCGGTCTGAACCTGTTCATAGCGAGCTACCGCTTCGAGAAGTCGATCATGCACGTCTACTCGGCGACCTTTCCATTCCTGATCATCCTGATGCTGTCCGTCCTCGTAATTACGTTCTGGCCAGAGCTGTCATTGATTTTCCTGCCGGACCAGGCGGGCTAGTCCGTATCGCGGCGTAACGCTGGTGAGACTTGAGCGTAAAGTGCCGGTATCCTATGAGGCATTCGCTAACCACGTCGGTGATTTATGAGCAGTGATCGCAATATTCTGGTTCGATTTTTTTCGGCTCTGTGGCAGGGCGCTAACGGCTTAAGAAAAGCACTGCATTTGCTGTTGCTGCTGGTCATTTTCGCCGTTTTCTTCGGTGCGCTTGCCAGCGGGCCACCGTTGTTGCCCGAGCAGGCGGCTCTCGTAATACGGCCGAGCGGGGTGCTGGTGGAACAGCTCGAAGGAGACCCGTACGAGCGCGCACTGGCCGAGCTGCTCGGCGAGGCCCCGCAACAAACGCTCGTACAGGACGTGGTCGATGCGCTCGACTTTGCGCGTGAAGATGATCGAATCAAGGCTGTACATCTGGAGCTCAGCACTTTAGCCGGCGGGAGCCTCGACAAACTCAAGAGTGTCGCCGCAGCGATCGATTCTTTCCAGGAGTCGGGCAAGCCGGTTATCGCGAGTGGAGATTTCCTGCTGCAACAGGGCTATTACCTCGGCGCGCACGCGGATGAACTTTATATGCATCCGGAGGGCGTGTTTTTCCTGCAGGGCTACGGGATGTACCGAAACTACTACAAGGACGCGCTTGACCTGCTGAAGATTGACTGGAATATCTTCCGCGTGGGCACCCACAAGTCGGCGGTCGAACCCTTTATGCGCATGGACATGTCGCCGGAAGACAAGGAATCAAGAAGTAACCTTATCGACCAGCTGTGGGCCATGTATCGAGACGACGTTGTCGCGGCGCGCGGGCTGGCGGACGGCGCGATTGATGATTTCGCGCAGAATATGGTTGCGCGCATTGATGAGGCCGGCGGCGATATTGCTACTGCGGCAGTAAAAAACGGCTTTATCGACGGGTCGATGACGCGGATCGAACTGCAGTCGCGGATCAAGGAATATGCCGGCGAGGATGACGAGGACCAGTCGCTGTACTCGTCAGTCTCCATGGGCGAATACCTCGGCAGAATGCGGCTGTTGCACGGTGACAAGCCCAAGGACAAGAACGTTGCGATCATCGTCGCGGCCGGACAAATCCTGGACGGCAAACAGCCGCCCGGAACCGTTGGCGGTGAGTCGACTGCGGCGCTGCTGCGAGACGCACTCAATGATGAATCCGTGCAAGCGGTGGTGCTGCGAGTTGATAGTCCGGGCGGCAGCAAGTTTGCCTCTGAGGTCATCGCACATCAGGTTCAGGCGCTGCAGGCGGCCGGCAAACCGGTCGTTGCATCAATGAGCGGGGTCGCCGCATCCGGTGGTTACTGGATATCAGCGGTGGCGGATCAGATTTTTGCCAGCGAGTCGACGGTGACTGGTTCAATCGGCATCTTCGGCATGATTCCAACTTTCCAACGGACCATGGCGGCCGTCGGTATCGCCACCGACGGCGTAGGAACCACGCCCTGGTCCGGCCAGATGCGTCCGGACCGCGCGTTGTCGGAGCAGAGCAAGCAGCTCATTCAGATGGTCATCGAGGATGGCTACAACGATTTCGTCACCCGGGTTGCCGATGCGCGCGGCATGGACAGTCAAAGCGTGGATAAAATCGGGCAGGGCCAGGTCTGGACCGGCGCTGACGCCATCAAAAACGGACTGGTTGATCAGCTTGGCGGGCTGGATGACGCGATCGCCGTTGCAGCGGAGCTCGCGAAGCTCGATGAGGGTCAGTACGGTCGCAAACTCATGCAGCCGAAACTGACTCCGACGCAACAGATGCTGCTCGACATGCTGACGCTCGCGAAGAGTGCGGGCATTGATCCGGCGGGCTTTGTTCGTGCGCCGGCGCCGCTAGAGGTGTTTGCGAACCGCCTGCAGGCGCTCATCGCACATACGACGCGCTTCAATGATCCACAAGGTGTGTACACGCACTGCTTCTGCGAGATCGAGTAAGCGCCAGGGTTGGCCGCAGTTTCTAGTGCCAGCGCAGGATGACTTTGCCGCTCTGGCCGGATTCCATTAGCTCGAACGCTGGCTGAAAGTCGTCGATGTCGAAGTGGTGCGTGATGATGGGTGCCATGTCGAGACCGCTCTGTAACATGCTCGACATTTTGTACCAGGTTTCGAACATCTCGCGGCCATAAATGCCCTTGATGATCAGGCCTTTGAAGATGACAGCGTTCCAGTCGATCGCCATGTCGCCGGGTGGAATGCCGAGCATCGAAATCTTGCCGCCGTGGTGCATGGTGCGCAGCATGTCGCGAAAGGCCTGGGGGTTGCCTGACATCTCCATGCCGACGTCAAATCCTTCTTCCATGCCGAGTTCCTGCATGGTGTCGTCGATGGTTTCCCGAGTCACGTTCAGCGCGCGCGTGGCGCCCATTTGCCGCGCCAGATCGAGCCGGTAGTCATTGACGTCTGTTATTACGACGTGCCGTGCACCGGCGTAACGCGCAATGCCGACCGCCATGATGCCGATGGGCCCGGCGCCCGTGATCAGTACATCCTCTCCAACCAGGTCAAACGACAGGGCGGTGTGGGTGGCATTGCCCAGCGGGTCCAGGATCGATGCCATGTCATCCGTAATAACGTCGGGCAATTTGAAAACATTGAAGGCGGGTACCGCAATGTACTCGGCGAAGGCGCCGGCGCGGTTCACGCCGATACCCACGGCGTGCATGCACAAATGGCGCCGCCCGGCCCGGCAGTTGCGGCAATAGCCGCAGGTAATATGACCTTCCGCAGAGACCCGGTCGCCGACGGCGAGGCCGCGAACCTCTATACCAACATCGACAATCTCGCCACTGAACTCATGGCCGACAGCCATCGGTACCGGAATCGTCGCTTGCGCCCAGTTATCCCATTTGAAGATATGGATATCGGTCCCGCAGATTGCCGTGCGCCGAACCTTGATGAGGACATCGTTATGGCCGACGTCGGGCACGTCGATATCTTGCATCCAGATACCGCGTTCCGGTTTTGCCTTGACCAGTGCTTTCATTTTTCAGCTCTCGCGTTTCGTCTCAGTGAAGGATGCCAAGTTCGCGTCCCACATCGGTAAATGCTTCGATCGCCGTGTCCAGTTGCGCCCGCGTCAAGCCGGCCGACATCTGGGTACGAATTCGTGCCTGCCCCTTGGGGACGACTGGAAATGCAAAACCAATTACGTAAACGCCGCGTTGCAGTAGCTGGTCAGCCATGCGCGTGGCGAGCTTTGCGTCGCCGAGCATCACCGGGATGATCGGGTGTTCGCCCGGCTTCAGGTCGAAGCCGCGCTCGGTCATCTGCTTGCGAAAGTATGCGGCATTTTCATGCAGCTGCTGTTGCAGGGAATTATCCCGCTCCAGGAGATCGAGTACCGCAATGGAGGCGGCTGCAATCATCGGGGCGATGGAATTTGAAAACAGGTAGGGCCGCGAGCGCTGCCGCAGCCAGCCGACAATCTCACGGCGACCGGACGTGTAGCCTCCGGACGCGCCGCCCAGCGCCTTGCCCAGTGTGCCCGTCAGGATGTCCACGCGCCCCATGACGTCGCGATATTCGTGTGAACCGCGCCCGCGCTTGCCCAGGAAGCCGGTCGCATGACAGTCATCGACCATCGTTAACGCGTCGTGCTGGTCTGCCAGGTCGCAAATTTCACGAAGCCTGGCGATAGTGCCGTCCATCGAGAATACGCCGTCGGTGACCACGAGACGGACCGCCGCGTCGCCGGCATCGTCGAGTTGTGTCTGCAGCTCCTGCATGTCGTTGTTGGCGTAGCGGAGGCGCCGCGCTTTGCACAAGCGAATGCCGTCAATGATACTGGCGTGATTCAGCGCGTCACTGATGACCGCATCCTCGGGTCCGAGCAGCGTCTCAAAGAGCCCGCCGTTGGCATCGAAGCAGGAGGGATAGAGGATCGTGTCCTCGGTACCGAGGAACGCGCTGATACGCGCTTCGAGTTCCTTGTGAATCGTCTGCGTGCCGCAAATGAATCGCACCGAGGCCATGCCGTAGCCGAATCGGTCGAGTGCCTGGTGAGCAGCCGCGATGACCTCGGGATGATTAGCCAGCCCGAGGTAGTTGTTTGCGCACAGGTTGAGGACGTGGTCCGTGCCGCCGTTATTGCGGACGTCGATGGCCGCTTGCTGTGGTCCGGCGATCTGTCTTTCCGCCTTGAAGAGGCCTTCGGATTTCAGTGCCTCGGTCTGCTCCCCGAGCGATCTGAGAAATGCTGCTGGCACGGTATTGCTCTCTGCGTTGTATAGACGCAAAGTATATCAGGACACAACTGGAGAAAACGTTTGTCAGACGACGCCCTGAGACTGGATCGATGGCTGTGGTTCACGCGCTTTTACAAGACACGGACTGCAGCGATAGCGGCGGTGCAGGGAGGTCATGTGCGCATCAATGGCGAGACCGCCCGAGCCGCTTCCCGGGTGCGAATCGGCGACAGTATCAAGCTGGTCCGTCACCAGCTGGCGTGGGAACTGACGGTGACGGGCATCCCGCCACGGCGCGGTCCGGCGCGGGAGGCGCAGGCCTGTTACCTGGAATCCGCCGAGAGCGTTGCGCGTCGCGAGAAGACCGTGGCCGAACTCAAGCGTGACCGCCTGCAGATGCCGATGACTCGCGGTAAACCCGATAAACATACGCGGCGTAAGCTGCGTGAAAGAAGCCGCGGCGAATAACGTAAATGAGGGCGATTAACAATGCGCGTCTAGTACTGAATACCCTATAATCGCCGCCCCTGAGTACCATTTACGAGCCACTGCAAGAGTGGTTGATTGGAGTATTCGAATGAGCTTTGTTGACCAGCCCGCCGCGCGACCCAGCGGCATTCCATATATCAATGATCACTACCTTGCCGACGAGCAGGAGCTGGTTCGGGCGCTGGCCAAAGAGGCCGATTCCGGCCAGGCCGCCCGGGAGAAAATCGAGAAGACTGCCGCCCGGCTGGTGAACGCCGTGCGCAAGAACACGAAAAATGATGGCGGCATCGAAGCGTTTCTGCAGCAATACGATTTGTCCTCGGATGAGGGCGTGTTGCTCATGTGTATCGCCGAGGCCTTGCTGCGTATCCCCGACGCCGATACGGCCGATCGTCTTATCGCCGACAAGATTACGTCAGCGAAGTGGAAGGACCATCTGGGCGCGAGTCATTCGTTATTTGTCAATGCATCGACCTGGGGCCTGATGTTGACGGGCCAGATCTTGAGTCTGGATGAAATCGGCAGCACGAATCCCACGCAGCTCATGGGCAAGCTGGTCAGTCGCGCCGGCGAACCGCTCGTGCGGACTGCCATGCGCCAGGCAATGAAGATCATGGGTCACCAGTTCGTCATGGGGCGCACGATAAGCGAGGCAATGAAGCGGTCACTGAAAAACGAGAAGCTCCCCTACCGTTACTCGTTCGACATGCTCGGCGAGTCTGCGCTGACGTCTGCAGATGCCCAGCGCTATCTCGATAATTATCATGATGGCATCAACAGCATTGGCAGCGGCCCACGCATCGATGCACCGGACGTGTTCTCGGCACCGGGAATCTCGGTCAAGCTGTCGGCTTTGCACCCCCGCTATGAATATTCGCACGAAGAGCGTGTCATGGCCGAGCTTGTCCCAGCGGTTCTCGAGCTGGCCAAACACGCGAAGAAGGTTGGCATCGGCCTGACCATCGACTCCGAGGAGGCCAGCCGGCTCGAAATCTGGCTCGGCATATTCGCGCGGGTCTATCGCGACAAGGCACTTGATGGCTGGGATGGATTCGGACTTGCTGTGCAGACATATCAGCGACGCGGTCGCGACGTGATGCGCTTCGTTGAAGAAATCGCGGGGGACGTCGGTCGCCGTGTGCCCGTGCGGCTGGTCAAAGGCGCGTACTGGGACAGCGAGATAAAGTGGGCACAGGAGCAGGGTATCGCCAGTTACCCGGTGTTCACTCGCAAGTCGCACTCGGACGTGTCGTACCTTGCCTGTGCGCGAGCTGCCCTGGCAGCCGGCGACAAGATCTATGCACAATTTGCGACGCACAATGCCCATACGCTCGCTAGCGTGCTGCACTTCGCTGGGAAGCGCCGCGATTACGAGTTTCAGCGACTGCATGGCATGGGCGAGGAACTGTATGCGGAGGTTGTCGATCCGGAGAAACACGATCGGCCCTGCCGTGTGTACGCCCCGGTGGGCAATCATGAAGACCTGCTGCCCTACCTGGTCCGGCGCCTGCTTGAAAATGGTTCAAATACGTCGTTCGTCAACAAGATCAGCGACGAGTCAATCGAGGTGCAGGACATTGTCGCCGATCCACTGACCACCGCAGCCGGGCATGACTTCTTGCCCCATAACCAGATTCCCAGGCCCGTTGATATTTTCCAGCCAGAGCGTGACAACTCGCATGGCTTTAACCTCGCCGATCGCAACGTGAGTCGCAGGTTGCTGGCAGACCTGGAGGCGGCAAGCGCCAGGCCGATCACGGCCAAACCGATCATCGGCGGAAAAGAGATGTCCGGGGCAGAGGAGCCGTCAGTCAATCCGACGAACACGACCGAGGTTGTTGGCGTCTGTCATCTTGCGGCGGAAGAGCACGTGGAGACCGCGCTCGATCTTGCTGTTAAAGGCCAGGTTGCCTGGGATCGGATGGGGGCGGAACGACGGGCCGCGGTCCTGAATCGTGCGGCGGATCTGTTCGAGTCGCATCACGCGGAACTGCTGTCACTCTGTGTTCGCGAAGGCGGCAAGACCATTCCGGACTCGATTGCCGAGCTGCGCGAAGCCGTCGATTTCTTCCGTTACTACGCGGCGCAGGCACAACGCCATTTTGGCGAACCGCTGGTCATGCCGGGGCCGACCGGCGAGCGCAATACCTACGGCTTGCGTGGGCGCGGCGTATTCGTCTGCATCAGCCCGTGGAATTTCCCCCTGGCAATCTTTACCGGCCAGGTTGCAGCGGCGCTCGCTGCCGGCAATTCGGTCCTGGCGAAACCGGCAGCGCCCACGCCGCTGATTGCTTACCGGGCTGTCCAGCTAATGCACGAAGCCGGCGTGCCCGGCGACGTGCTGCATTTCGTTCCGGGTTCCGGCTCGTTGATAGGCCGTCGCGCGGTCGCCGATCCGCGGGTTGCCGGTGTGGTCTTCACCGGCTCAACGGGGGTCGCCCAGACCATCAACCAGACGCTGGCTCACCGGGACGGTGCTATCGGCACGCTGATTGCGGAGACGGGCGGACAGAATGCCATGTTCGTCGATAGCTCGGCACTGCCCGAGCAGGTTGTCCATGACAGCATCTACTCGGCGTTCAACAGCGCAGGTCAGCGCTGCTCGGCACTGCGCTTGCTGTGCGTGCAGGAGGATATCGAACCGCGCACGCTGAATTTATTGAAGGGCTACATGGACGAACTCGTCATCGGTAACCCGGCGCATCTTGCCACCGATGTCGGGCCGGCAATAGATGCACCGTCCAGGCAGCTGCTGGAACAGCATGTCGAGCGCATGGCCAAAGAGGCGCGTATCGTGCATCGCTGCGCACTGCCGGCAGGCTCCGACGCGGGGACGTTTTTCGCGCCGACACTGGTCGAAATCGACGACATCAGCGTGCTAACCGAGGAAGTGTTTGGCCCGGTTCTGCACGTGATGAAATTCAAGGGGAGCGAACTCGACAAAACGGTCGCGGCGGTCAACTCGACCGGTTACGGCCTGACGATGGGGCTGCACAGCCGCATCGATTCGCGGGCGCGCGGTCTGATTGCTACATCCGGTGCTGGCAACATCTACATCAACCGCAACATGATTGGCGCGGTGGTCGGTGTGCAGCCATTCGGTGGTCGTGGTCTTTCCGGCACCGGGCCCAAGGCCGGTGGTCCGCACTACGTACAGCGCTTTGGCAGCGAGTACACGGTCAGCAATAACATTTCGGCAGTTGGCGGCAACGCAAGTCTTCTGACACTGAGCTCAGATTGATGGCGGTTGTCAGCATTTTCGATATCTTCAAGATCGGCATCGGACCGTCAAGCTCGCACACGGTTGGACCGATGAAGGCGGCAGCAGCATTTGTCGGCGAGCTGCAGCCGATCGGCAGTGAGGTCGCAAAGGTAGCGGTGACATTGCACGGTTCGCTGGCCTGGACAGGCAAAGGTCATGGGACCGATGCGGCCATTCTGCTCGGGCTGAGTGGATTGGTGCCGGAGAGCATCGACCCTGACGCGGTAGGGGATTTACTCGCGGAGATTCGCGACCGGCAGCAAGTCAACGTGCCGGGGATCGGCTCGATATCCTTTGATCCGGTTGTCGACCTGCAGTTTGATTTCAAGGCGGAGCTTTCACGCCATACCAATGGCATGCATTTCGTAGCGCGTAACTCCAATGGCGAACTCTTACATGACGTGAAGTATTACTCCCTCGGTGGCGGTTTCATCGCGCGCAACGACGAGGATGAACCGAGCGCGCAGCAGGGTGAGCCGCCGCGGCCGTTTGTCTCCAGTGAGTCGCTGCTGCTGGCTGCGGCGGCAGATAACCTGAGCATCGCCGATCTCGTCATGCAAAACGAAATGCATTGGCGCAGTCGCGATGAGGTAGAGCGTCGCATCGACAGTCTCTGGGCGGCAATGCGCGATTGCATCGAGCGTGGGCTGCGTACCGATGGTGTCCTGCCGGGCAAGATGTCGGTTCAGCGCCGTGCACCAAAATTGCAGCGCCGGCTTAAGTCTCGCGGCGAGCCCGCGCCGCTTGATTCGATGGAGTGGGTCAATGCTTTTGCGATCGCCGTCAACGAGGAAAACGCGGCGGGCGGGCGGGTTGTAACGTCACCGACGAACGGCGCTGCCGGCATTATTCCGGCGGTGCTCATGTTTTATGAACGCTTCGTGCCGAATGCAAGTATTGAAGGTATTCGCACGTTCATACTTACCGCCGGCGCTATCGGCATTCTTTACAAAGTGAATGCGTCGATATCGGGTGCGGAGATGGGTTGCCAGGGCGAAGTCGGGGTCGCCTGCTCAATGGCTGCCGGTGCTCTCGCCGCGGTGCTCGGCGGCTCGAACGACCACATTGAAGAAGCCGCCGAAATCGGTATGGAGCACAACCTGGGGCTGACCTGCGATCCGATAGGCGGCCTGGTGCAAATACCGTGCATTGAGCGTAACGCGATGGGAGCCGTGAAAGCGATCAATGCAGCCAAGCTGGCGCTGCACGGTGACGGCACGCACAAAGTGACGCTGGACCAGGTCATTGAAACGATGCGGCAGACCGGCATCGACATGTCGGCGCACTACAAGGAAACATCAAAGGGCGGTCTCGCCGTCAACGTACCTGAGTGTTAGACGCAGCGCCTCACCGGTGTTTTTTCGGGTAGTCATACAACAGGAGTTCGGTGGGAGGCCGCGCGAACAGATCCCAGTCATCCCGATCGAACTCCACCGAGACCACACCGGCAGTCGGCAAATTGTTCGTTAGCCCGGGTGACAGGTAGTTGGCGAAGTCGGTCAGTCCCGGGTTATGTCCGACGATCATCAGGCTGTTGAAACCGGTGTCCTGGGCGACAATCACTTTCAGTAGTGTGTCGACCGAAGCGTGGTAAAGCGCTTTCTCGCGTTGCAGGAACTCCAGCGGATAGGAGATGGCCGCGGCAATAATCCTGGCCGTAGCCCAGGCGCGGGTAGCGGGGCTGCTGATGATCAGTGAGGGGCGAATGCCGTGCTCCAGCACTCGTTGGCCCATGAGCGGTGCGTCGTGCTCACCACGTTTGTTCAGGGGGCGTTCCCGGTCGTTAAGACCCGGATGATCCCAGCTTGATTTCGCGTGACGAACGATGGTCAGTGTTTTCATGGCTGAACTCTGTACCGCGCTACATCATGCCCGTCTGCAGGCGTGCTTCCTCCGTCATCATGCCAACATTCCACGGCGGATCAAAGACCAGTTCGACCGAAACGTCGGCAATCGTCGGAATGACTGCGATCTTCTCGCGCGCGTCCTGGACCAGCACGTCACCCATGCCGCAGCCGGGAGCGGTTAACGTCATGTCCACGCTGACACTGCGCTTGCCGTTACCCATTGGCTTGACGTCGCACCGGTAGACCAGTCCGAGATTCACGATATCAACCGGTATTTCGGGGTCGTAGCACGTCTTGAGCTGATCCCAGATAACTGCCTCGATATCGGCGTCTGAAGCATTCTCCGGAACCGTGGGCGGTGGGACCGGCTCCTTGCCGAGCGCATCAGCATCCGTCCCGGAGACGCGAAACAGGTTGCCCTCGACATAGACCGTAAAGCTGCCGCCGAGCGCCTGCGTGATAAAGCCGCTGGTTCCTTCTCGCAGTTTTACCTGTTCGCCAGCAGGAATGATGATTGCCGAGACGTCACGTGACAATGAGAAAGGCTCGTTGGTATGGCCAAACATCGTGCGAATTACTCCTTGATAGCCGTGCTGTTCATGCGAACATTGTCCGTGCTTTCAGCAGCGCTGCCACCAACCGATCAATATCTTCAATCGTGTTGTAAAGCGCGACCGAGGCGCGCGCGGTACCGGCAATGCCGAAGCGTGCCATCACCGGCATGGCGCAGTGGTGACCGGTGCGAATTGCAACGCCTTGATGATCGAGAATCGTGCCGAGATCGTGCGCGTGAATATCATCCAGCAGGAAAGACTGCACGCTGGCTTTGCTGTCCGCCGTGCCGACGAGACGCATACCCTCGATCGCGGCGAGTTCGGCGACCATGGTGTCGTGCAAACCCTGCTCGTACGCGGCTATCCGCTGCATGCCGATCGCCTGCAAATAATCAATTGCCGCGCCGAGGCCAACCACGCCGGCGATATTCGGCGTTCCGGCTTCGAACTTGTAGGGCAACTCGTTGTACACCGTCGACTCAAAACTGACTTCGAGAATCATGTCGCCGCCGCCCTGGTAGGGTGGCATGGAATCCAGCAATGATTCACGGGCATAGAGCACGCCAGTACCGGTTGGCCCGAACATCTTGTGCCCCGAGAATGCATAGAAGTCGCAGTCCAGATCCCGGACATCGACAGACATGTGCGGCACGCCCTGTGCGCCGTCAACCAGCACGGGGACCCCACGCGCTTTAGCCGCGGTAATGATCTTCTTTACAGGATTTATCGTGCCCAGCGCATTGGATACGTGACCGATCGCCAGCATGAAAACACCCTGGTCGAGCATACGCGTCAGCGCATCGAGATCGACCTGACCGCGGTCGTCGATGGGCGCTACAAGCAGTTCCGCGCCGGTCTGTTCACAGACGAGCTGCCACGGCACGATGTTGGCGTGGTGTTCAAGATGCGTAATCAGGATCTTGTCACCCGCCTGTACGCGCGGCCGGCAAAAACTCTGTGCAACGAGATTGATGGACTCTGTTGTCCCGCTGGTCAGCACAATCTCACTGCGACTGTTCGCGTTGATGAAGTCCCGAATCTTGTCGCGCGCCCCTTCGTAAGCATCGGTCGCACGATGACTGAGCGTGTGCACGCCGCGATGCACGTTTGCATGATCATGCCGCTGGTACTCGGCAACGGCATCGATGACTTGCCGGGGTTGCTGCGCTGACGCTGCGCTATCGAGATAGACGAGCGGCTGCCCGTTTATGCTTTGAGAAAGGGCTGGAAAATCGTCGCGCCAATTCGGCCCGGTATTAGTTAGTTGCGTCTGAGCTTGCGTCATTTTGGCAGGTCCAGAATGAAGTCTGCGGCAATAAGTTCAGCGAGCCGTTTTTCCACGCAGGCGGATACTGCCGCGCGTGCGGCGTCAACCGGTGCGCGGGCGACAATATCAGCGGCAAACGCGAACGTCAGCATCTGTTGCGCATGTTCTTCGCCGATGCCGCGAGTGCGCAGGTAGAAGATCGAGGACTCGTCCAACTGCCCGACGGTCGTGCCGTGGCTGCACTTTACGTCTTCGGCATAGATTTCGAGCTCAGGCTTGGCATCGATCTCGGCTTTTTCAGACAGCAGCAGATTGTGGTTAGCCTGGCTGGCGTCGGTACCGTCAGCACCTTCGTGCACCACGGCCTTGCCGTTCCAGACGCAACGGCAACGGCCATTGAGAATGCCACGGTATTCCTGCGTCGAGGTCGCGGGCCCGACGCGGTGGTCGACGCGTGTGTGGTTATCAATATGCTGCCCGTCACCGGCAAGGTAGAGGCCGTCGAAGGCCACGTCCGCGCCCGGCTGGCTCAGGTCGATCTCAACGTCATTGCGAATCAGGCCGCCGCCGAGGTCGTAGCCCGCCATGCGCAGCTGGCTGTCGCGGCCCATGGTCACGGCCATGCGACCGGTCTGGACATGTCCGGGTGCGCGATCTTGCAGTCGCACGTAGTTGACGGATGCGTTGTCGCCTACGGCAAGGGTGAGGGCGGTATTGGCATACAGTTCCGCTGTGCCCTGCGAGGCATGATATTCGACGATATCGGCAGAGGCGCCCGCAGCAAGCTCAATCTCGACATACGCCTGCGCAACCGACGGGTCCGCGGCGCCGTCAATGACCAGCACGCCAACCGGCTTTGCTGCCACGCCGTTGATCCTGATACGCAGGCCGTCTTGTAGCAGTGCAGCATTCAGCTCGGCGAGGGCGCTATCGGTGCCTGGGGGTCCGTCAATTCGTTCCGCTGCCACATCGTCAGCTTCCGTCAGCCGCTGGAGCGCGCCATTTGCAATGACGAACCAGTGTGCGTCAATGCCGTTCGTGATGCGCTGAATTTCTTCATCGAGATCCAGCAACGCTGCCGCGCTGCCTGCCGCCAGCCAGCGTGTCGAAATATCACGAGCCGTCTCGAGGTCAGTGTACTTCCAGTCCTCGTCGCGAGATGTCGGCAAACGCCCGACAATATCCCGCAGTTTCTCAGT
>Ga0316201_10001650_pt1 | contig 15223 bp, 15 predicted proteins | sample CS6wburrow_MG_FD_204516 | JGI IMG/M metagenome (GOLD analysis project Ga0316201, IMG submission 204516) | Coastal sediment microbial communities from Delaware Bay, Delaware, United States - CS-6 worm burrow | ecosystem: Environmental > Aquatic > Marine > Coastal > Sediment | place: USA... | reverse complement strand
CTGCTCAACGCCTTAGCGAAACTCATCTAAAACTTTCCCACATTTATACATTCAAACCTTCACATCAAAAATACCATGAAACCAAAAGTTCTCATTCTCTGCACGGGTAACTCCTGCCGTAGCCACATGGCTGAAGGCATTCTTCGCGCCGCCGCGGGCGATCTCTTCGAGGTCTTCAGCGCAGGCTCCAAGCCCAAGGGCGCGGTACACCCGCTCGCCCTTGAAGTACTCAGCGAAATCGGGATCGATGCCAGCGCACACACCTCCGACCATCTCGACATCTACTTGGATCAGGGCATTACCACTGTGATCACAGTTTGCGGTAACGCCGATCAGGCCTGCCCCACCTTCCCCGGCATGGTCAACCGCTACCACTGGGGGTTTGAAGATCCACCGCACGCGAAGCGCGAAGACGAGACCGAACTCGATGCCTTCCGCCGCATCCGCGACGAAATCAAACTCGTCTTCGAAGCCTACACTGCCGGCTACCGCGAAGCGCTTAACGCGTAAGTCGACTCGCCTCAGATTAAGCTACGATGAAAAATCAACTGATCGCCGAATTCATCGGCACTTACTTCCTCTATCTCATGATCGGCATGTGCGTTGTGGCACCGGGAGCCGCCGCATTCACACCGCTAGCCGTGGGCGTCGGTCTTGCCGCGCTGGTCTATTCCTGTGGTCACATTTCAAAGGCACACTTCAATCCAGCAACGACAGTCGCATACTTCTGCGCGGGCACACACCCGATAAAGGCTTTTCTCCCTTACATTGCCGTCATCCTTGGAGGCGCTATCACGGCCGCGCTGACCATCAGCATCCTAAACCCCGAAGGCCTCGCACTTGTTAAACCGATCCAGGTCGACACGACAAAAGTCATCGTCGCCGAGTTCGCATTCACCTTTGCATTGATGTGGGTCATTCTGAATGTCGCAATCGCGGAAGGGACCAAGAGCAACCAATTCTACGGCCTCGCCATCGGAGCCATCGTCGCAGCGGGCGCCTATGCGGTCGGCCCGATTTCATTCGCGGCTTTCAATCCCGCAGTCACGCTTTCACTGTGCCTCAACGGATTCATCCCGTGGACTGCCTTCGGACTCTATCTAGGAACTCAGGTCATCGCCGCAACGGCCGCCGGCCTCATTTTCCGCAGCATGGAGATTACGAATCCGGAAGAGCTGCCAAGTTAGCGATGGTCCCAAGGTAATTTCACTTGAACCGGTTCGTGGTTCCAGACCTCGAAAGACTCAAAGATTTTACCGGGATTTAAAATTCCCTTAGGGTCGAGTGCATCCTTGATCGCGCGCATTGCCGCAATTTCTGCTTTCGTGTGCTGCATCGCCATGAACGGAATTTTCGCGAGTCCGATACCGTGCTCGCCTGTAATCACGCCGCCAAGATCGATCACTTTTTGCATCAGCTTCCTAATCGCCGCTTTTGCTTTCTTCGCATCCGCCTTACTCCCGCGGTTATACATAATGTGAACATGTAAATTGCCATCCCCCGCGTGACCAAAAGTCGGAGTGGCCAAGCCGATCTCCTTTTTAAGCGCGATCGTATAGCGAATGAGCTCGGCTTGCTTCTGGATCGGAACAACGACGTCCTCGTTCAACTTCGTGTCGGCCAGCGAGAACATCGACTGCGAACAAGTGCGACGAACTTGCCAGAGTTTCTCTGCCTGCGCTTCAGTCCGTGCTTCACGATGGGCCAGCGCGCGGCCTTCCATAAACTTGAGAAGCAACTGTCTTTGCTCGCGGACTTCCGCAGGACGACCATCGAGCTCAATCAAAAGAATCGAGGAGCGTGAATGGCCCTCGAAAATGACTTTACCGGTATAGCTTTCCGCGCAACCGACAGACTGCCGATCAAGAAACTCAAGAATCGAAGGGCTCACGTCGGCCTTAAATAAGCCAACGACAGCTTTTAAAGCGGCAGCCTCCGACTTAAAAGCAAACATTCCAGTCCAGCGTTTTTGTGGCTTTGGAATGAGCTTCAGCGTTACCGATGTGATAATCCCAAGCGTACCCTCTGATCCGATCAATAGATCCCGTAAATTCAAGCCGGAGACATATTTCTTAAGCGGTAAACCGAACTTAAAGGGGCTACCGTCCGCGAGAAAACCTTCAAGCCCAAGTACATAATCGCGGGTCACGCCGTATTTTACACAGCGCATGCCACCGGCATTGCAGGCGACATTACCACCAATCGTAGAATATTTTTTCGACGACGGATCGGGCGGAAAGAACAAGCCCAAAGCTTCGACCTGAGCCTGTAACTCTGCGGTCACAACGCCCGCGCCCGCAGTCACCATACGCGAGACGGGATCGATTTGAATATCCTTGAGCATCGAAAGGTCGAGCACCCAACCCCCATGCAAAGGCACTGCCGACCCAGTCGCAGAGGAACCAGCACCTCGAACGGTCACGGGTATCCCATACTTGTGCGCAAGCTTCAGCGCGACCCCCACTTCGCTTGCGGCTTCGACTCGAATCACGACATCAGGAAGAAACGAAAGGCGCAGATTATCCAAGGATGCAGAAAAACGACTCGCATCGTCCGTATAGATACGCGTGGGCAATTTACGCGATAAAGCCTTAAGTGCAGATTTAAGGCTTTCCGCTAATGCTTTGTCCTGGGTGTTTTTCATGATTTCTGGAGGCAGTAATAAACTACCCATAACCAGTGGAATTAAAACGCTCGCGGGGAATTCTTTCGATTTGTGACGTGCGAGCCATCGCAGTCGAAACGAAAAGTTCTAAACGGGAATAGCGAGCTGATTCGTATCTAACTCGACGGTAAAGCGCGCGCCCGACCGATCCGTTCGATTCTCGACATAGACCCGTCCCTTGTGGGTTTCGGCAATCTTCTTACAAATCGACAAGCCGAGACCTGTGCTGGTTTCATTGCCCGTGGGCTGAACAGATGTCTTACCAAAATCGGTAAAGAGCTTATGCATTTCATCGACTGGAATACCAGGCCCCTCATCTTCGACGTGTAGATTAAGAGTCGTACCCACATGCTCCAGGATAACGCGAATAAACGACTCGGTTGGTGAGTATTTAACTGCGTTACTTAATATATTATCGACCAATCGGCGGAACTGCATCTTGTCGAGCATCAGAAGCTCCGGGATGCTCCCGTTATCTTCCAGTGCCAGCTTAATCGATTTTTTATTGGCAGTGAACTGGTAAATATTCAGCGAAGAGGAGACGAGATCGTAAATCGGGCAAGGCTCGAACTCGGAGCGTTCTTGGCCACTTTCGATCACAGACAGATCGAGAAGCTCATCCACGAGATGAAGCATTGAATCGGATGTCGATTGAATGGTACTCGCGATTTCTTTCTGCTCGTCATTTAGCGGCCCCAGTTCCGAAAGGAATTCGGAAAGACCACGGATCGATGCGATCGGATTACGCAAATCATGCGAAGCGACCCCGATAATCCGGTTCTTCGCCAAATTCGCCTGCTTCAAACCAGTGATAAATTCCCGTTGAAAACGCATAAGTACGCGCATCTTCAAGTGGTTGCGAATTCGAGCTAGGGCTTCGTGACGGTTGATCGGTTTCGTGATATAATCACTTCCTCCCGCATCCAAGCCTTCAACGATGGAGCCGGTATCCGAGCGCCCGGTCACAAAGACAATCGGCACCTCGTCCATACCCTCCATACTTTTTGCTTTGCGGCAGGTAATGAAGCCATCAATGCCGTCCATCACCACATCGAGCAGAATCAGGTCGGGCGCATGGGCACGAATGCATTCAATTGCAGCTTCTCCAGAGGCTGCCTCATCGACTATAAATCCACTTCGCTCTAGAACGCGACGGAGAAGCTTCCGGATAATCTCGTCGTCATCGACAACCAGAATTCGAGCGCCTTCTATATTGATTTCCTCTGATTCGTTCACGCTAAAGAAATAAGCAAAATGCTAAAAATGATAGTAAAAGAGGTATTACTATGATCTGTCAACAAAGGGTGTGCTCAGAAAGAATAAGTATCTTTATTAAAAATATTGCACCCACCCCCGCGCGAAGCATTTTCTACCCGCTATGCTTCAAGCTGGTATCGTAGGTCTCCCCAATGTGGGCAAAAGTACACTTTTCAACGCCCTGACGCGGACGCGCAAGGCGGAGTCGGCAAACTATCCGTTCTGCACGATCGACCCCAATGTGGGCGTCGTGCAAGTACCGGATAGTCGACTCGAGCCACTGCGTGAAATATCGAAAACAAACAAAGTCATTCCCGCGGCGATTGAATTCGTCGACATCGCGGGCCTCGTCGAAGGTGCCAGTAAAGGTGAAGGTCTCGGAAACAAGTTTCTCGCCAACATCCGCGAGGTCGATGCCATCGTCCACGTCGTACGCTGCTTTGTTGACGACGACATCATTCACAACATGGGTTCGATCGACCCGATCCGCGATATCGAGGTGATCAATACTGAACTCATCCTCGCCGATATCAGCTCGCTCGAGAGCCAGAAAGAGAAACTCGTAAAGAAAGCCCGCGGCGGTGATAAAGAAGCCGTCGAAAATGTCGCGCTAATCGAGCGCCTTCAGCCCCACCTCGACGAAAACAAACCGGCCATTACTCTCGAAATGACGGACGATGAACGCATCGTCCTCAAGCGCCTTTGCCTTCTTTCAGCCAAGCCCGTACTCTACGCCTGTAATGTCGCCGAAGGCGATCTGGCTGACACTTCCGGTAATACCTACGTCGCGCAGGTCGAGAAATTCGCCCGCGAACACCATGGAGCGGGCACCTGCATCATTTCTGCGGCCGTCGAAGCGGAGTTGATCGACTTCGATGAAGCTGAATCCGCCGAATATCTCGAATCGCTCGGGGTCAAAGACTCCGGCGTCTCACTCCTCATCCGTGCGACTTACGATCTGCTTGGGCTTGCCTCCTACTTCACCGCAGGTGTTCAGGAAGTGCGCGCATGGACCTTCCAAAAAGGCATGAAAGCCCCTCAGTGTGCGGGCGTCATCCACACCGATTTCGAGCATGGTTTCATTAAAGCCGAAGTCGTTTCCTACGACGATCTCACCCAAGCCGGCTGTGTAGCTAAAGCCCGGGAGGCAGGCAAATACCGCCTAGAAGGTAAAGAATACGTCTTTAAAGACGGCGACGTCGCGCTGTTTCGCTTCAACAACTAATCGGACCGATTAGCGTTTCGATTAGGAACCTCTCTGGATTGACCGAGTCTAGCTTCAGAGTCTCCTCCATCCACGAACTAACATGGCCTTCCAAATAAAAGATTCCGCAACCCATTGGCTAATAGGGCTTTCATGCGTAACTGCCCTCGTTTTCAGCGGCTGCGACCAAGCCGAACCTGTCAGTTATCAAATTCCCAAAGAAAACCGAACAGTCAGCTTGCCGACAACACCTGAGGCTTCGACGGCCCCTGCTATGCCTACAGCGCCAACTGGCAAAGGCATGCAAGTACTCCCCGGAATGCAAGACAGCGTGAATGCCGCGGGAGATATCGCCTACACCGCGCCCGACGGCTGGGAAGATCTGCCCGCCAGCGGTATCCGCAAGGCAAACTTACGCGTAACCGATGCCAATGGCAGCGCCGAACTCACCGTACTCGCCTTTCCCGGCGACGTGGGCGGAACCCTTGCAAATATCAATCGCTGGCGTGGCCAAATCGGACTCGCGCCTGCCTCGACCGAAACGCTCCCCACGCTGACCGAATCCTACGCGATCTCAAAGCATGGTGCACTCTATACCCGCCTCGAAGGTGACGCCAACAGCATCCTCGGCGCCTTACTTCCCTTTCACGGGTACACTTGGTTTTTCAAACTTCAGGGCACGAGCTCGACCGTGCTGGCCGAAGAAGCCAACTTCAAAGCCTTCCTCGACTCAGTCGTCATGGAAGACCACGCACACTAAATTGCGATGAAGCTACTGTTTCAATTTTTCAGCTCTCTGCGCCTGACCGTCGTGCTACTGGCGTTTTCCATGGCGCTCATTTTCTTCGGCACCCTCGATCAGGTTCAATACGGCATCTGGCACACGCAGCAGCTCTACTTTGAAAGTTTCCTAGCAGTCTGGGCCTACCCCGAACAAGCGCCCGCCTACGACCAGCTCTTTTGGCTACGTATCCCGATGCCTGGCGGCTACCTGCTCGGCGGGCTGCTGTTTATTAATCTAATCGCCGCCCACATCACTCGCTTCAAATTTACACTGAAGAAAAGTGGTATCTTCCTCGTCCACTTTGGCCTGATCCTTTTACTGGTCAGCGAATTGTTAACCGATGTGCTCGCCGTCGAAAGTCAGATGCCAGTCGACGAAGGTGGCCGCAGTAACTACTCGCAAAGTTACCGCAGCAACGAGTTCGTCTTGATTGACCGCAGCCATCCCGAACACGACACGGTGCACAGCATTCCGGTAAAACTACTCAAACCGGGAAAAGTTGTTGAGCTTCCTGACACTCCCCTTCGGATCCGTATGGTTAGTTACTACCCGAACGCGAATCTAGGCCGCTCACAAAGTGGCGCGCCGGTCGAATCTCCCGCGACACAGGGAGCCGCCCCGAGAATGGGCATTTTCGCCACTCCCAAAGCTGTAAGCTACGCGGAAAACGAGATCAACACCGCCACCGCTTACATCGAAGTACTCGGACCCGACGAGTCCCTCGGCGTCTGGCTGGTCTCCAACGTACTTGATGATCGCTTCCCGCCACAGATCGTCACTCTCGGCGAACAAAACTGGGAAATCGCACTGCGCTTTCAGCGCAATTACTATCCCTTCGAACTGGAATTGGTCGACTTCAAGCACGACAAATACCCCGGCACCGAAATCCCGTTCAACTTTTCAAGTGAAGTGATGGTCCATCACAACGATACGACCAAAAACCAAAAGGCGCTCATCTACATGAACCACCCACTGCGCTACGAAGGGCTGACGTTCTACCAAGCCTCATTCGCCAACCAAGACCGCACCTCCATCTTTCAAGTCGTCCGCAACCCCGGCTGGCTACTCCCTTACATCAGCGTGCTCTTGATGGGCCTCGGTATGTGCGTCCAGTTCGGCATGCACTTCGTAAAATTCCTCCGGAAACGCGACTAACTCTGACGTTTTTTTGACTACGAAAAAAACGAAAGGCACGAAAGCATGAGCACTAAGATTTTATATCAGGATGAGAGCTACCAGATAGTCGGCGCATGCTTTGAAGTCTATAAAGAGCTAGGACCAGGCTTCCTCGAAGCTGTTTACCAAGAATGCCTAGCGCGCGAGTTCACCATTCGAGGCATTCCATTTACCGAACAAAAACGCTTAAAACTTAGCTACAAGGGCGAGCCACTCTTACAGCACTATGACGCAGATTTCCTTTGTTACGAGAAGATCATTATAGAGATCAAAGCTCAAAAGGCACTCTTGGACGCTCATCGCGCGCAAACAATCAATTACCTTAAATCGACCGGCATCGAACTAGGTCTACTAGTCAATTTCGGGCATCATCCAAAAATTGAACATGAGCGTTTTTTAAACTGCGCCTAAGCTTTTCGTGCTTTTCGCGCCTTTCGTAGTTAAACCCACGTATCCTTTGAACAAAATCATCTACAGTCTCATATTCGGTATCGCAGCTCTTGTCGTACTGGGCGGCTTACGCTCTACGAAAAGCGCCTCGGACTTTGACATAGACAGTTTTTCCGAGCTACCGGTACAAGTCGGGGGCCGGATCAAACCACTCGACTCGGTGGCGCGCAACACGCTGCTCATACTGTCCGCTCGCCAGAAAGTAATCACCACCGAGGGCCAGACCCTCTCTCCTATCGAATGGTTCATGGATCTGACGATGCGCCCGGAGCTGGCCGACACCTATCCTGTCTTTAAAATTGAGTTCCCGGACGACCTCGGCGTCGCGGGACTCGCCAAAGAAGGCGAGCGCTACTACTCCTTCAACGATCTAGTGCCCTACTTCGCCGAACTCCGCCGACTCCATGGCGAGATCAATCCCGAGCCGAAAAAACGCAGTCCTTACGAAAACCAAATCGCCGACCTGAACGACGGGCTCAATCTTTACCACGGCGTGATGCACTCGCTCCACCCGATCGGATCCCCCGAGCGACTCGACAGCCTAATCGACGAATACCAGAGCTACCTCAGTCTCGTCGGCGGACAAGGTATGGCCGAACTGCGCAAACAACAGGCGGGCGAAGACTTCGACGCGAAAGTCCTCAACAGCTTCATCTTCTTCGCCGACGACTACCTGAAACTCTCGCAGACCGCCCACCTACGTGTCGTCCCCCCTCCGCCACCGGTCGATCCGATGGAGGACTGGAAAAACATCGGTCTTGAACTGCTCGACATTATGCGCGGCGATCCCCTCAGCCCCTACGTGACGAGCTACGCCAGCTTGACCATGGCCTACCGCTCCGGCGATGCCGCGCAGTTCAACAAAGATGTCGAATCGCTCCGCCAACGCTTTATCGCCGACTTCCCCAGCGACATCGGGCGCGTCCACTTCGAACGCATCTTTAACAATCTACAGCCGTTCTATCTCTCAATGCAGCTCTATGTGCTGATCTTCCTCGTGGTCTGCATTTCTTGGTTGCGCTGGCCCAAGGAACTCGGGCGTGCCGCCTTCTGGGTGCTCCTGCTGGCCTTTGCAATCCACACCTTCGGCTTACTCTCACGGATGTACATACAAGGGCGTCCACCGGTCACCAACCTCTACTCCTCCGCAGTATTTGTCGGCTGGGGCGCGGTCCTCCTTGGTGCGTTTATTGAAAAATTCTACAAGAACGGTATCGGCGCGGCGATGGCCTCACTGGTCGGCTTTGCAACTTTAATCATCGCCCACCACTTGGCTATGAGCGGCGACACGCTGGAAATGATGCGCGCGGTGCTCGACTCCAACTTTTGGCTGGCGACACACGTGGTGGTCATCACTTTCGGCTACTCCGCCATGTACTTTGCGGGGGCACTCGGCCTGATCTTCGTCGTGCTCGGCCTCTTCAGTAAGGGCTTTAATAAAGAAACCGCCCGCTCACTCAGCGGTATGGTATACGGCATCACTTGCTTTGCCGCGCTCTTTAGTCTCGTCGGAACGATTCTCGGCGGCATTTGGGCCGACCAGAGTTGGGGGCGCTTCTGGGGCTGGGATCCGAAAGAAAACGGCGCCCTCATGATCGTCGTCATGGCGGCGATTTTCCTCCACGCCCGCTGGGGCGGCATCTGCAAAGAGCGTGGTCTGATGGCACTGGCGATTTGCGGTAACATCATCACGACTTGGTCATGGTTTGGGGTCAACTTGCTCGGAGTCGGCCTCCACTCCTACGGTTTCACCAACAGTGGATTTTACTGGATGCTGGGCTTTGTTCTGAGCCAACTCGTCTTCATCTGCATGGCACTCCTCCCCTGGCGCTTCTGGCGCAGCCAATTCGGCGAGGAGAACAACCGCAAAGCCCGCAAACGTATCCTGATCGCGGCAGAAGAAAGCTAAGCGGACATCCTAAGGCCAAATATTTAAATCGGTATATAAACTCCCATCGGGTGGCTGAAAAAGGAATGTGAGTAATCCCTGATTAATCCTTAATCTCTCCAGCTCGACCCTGAACGATAACTCGCCGTCAACAAACACTTGGTAGCCCATGGGTAGGCCGTAAGGGGCAGTTTCATCCGTCGGGTCGAAATGCATCTCTACTTCTGCGAAACCAGACCCCTTAGGGATCCGGGCGCGGCGATAGACTTCTTCATAAGTCTCTGTATCAATATAATGATACACCGGGAAAGGTAAAATGGAATGACTCAGCACAACTGCGCATGTGCGCCCCTGCCAAGGCTCCGAAGGTAAAAGTTCGAGGACAGTCTCTAATCCATGCTGAAGTGCTTCCGGCGACTGATAGGACCATGCCAGATGAGCCAGCGAACACTCCATGAGTATAAGGCCCGAATTGAATTCGGCCACCTCCGCGTTCAGAACTCCGCGACTCTGATCGGCCCATCCGTTGTTATTATAATAGCCGATCTGCAAAATTACGTTCTTATACTCGATTTCCTGCTTATAGAAATTCGGGCGGCGCGTCAGAGTGGTTAGTTTCTCTACTGTCCCACTTTCCGGATAGATATAACCATTAGCCATATAGGAATTCATGTCTTTGAGGCGCATTCGACTGACATGATTACCGAGTAAATCCTCCAAAAGTGAAATCCGCTTAGTCTCTCCCTCTAGCTGCTCGGCTTCGATCACCAGCACTTCGGGTTCCTCCGTAACGGCGACCACCTCTCGAGAACGCGGCCAGTAGGCATAGTAAGCAATGGCCAACATACCAAATACGACAATCAGGATGATAGCTAAGCCGAAATATACTTCACGCTTCGGGACGCTCTGCCCTAAGATGAAACAATAATCTTCTGATTTAAATTTAGCCATAACCCATTAAAAACGTTTTCGCACATTAAGCATTTTAATGCGCATAAGGTCTTATCACTAGTGTCTATAGCTTCTTCCGATTATCGGTAAAAGCTTAAATTACCCAACGGCCTTCGAAGCTGAGAGCTCGCTTAAATGCTCAACTCATTACGCTGATCGACGTCGAAAGCCGACAAATGCCAAACAAGCTAGACCGAGACCGAGGGCATATGTCGCAGGCTCCGGAACCGCTTCAATACCAGCAGGATCCACTGGGTTAGATAATCCGCCTCCGTTTACTGGATCGGTAAAAAGTGCGGTTACAGAAGTCGGGTCATCATCATCAACCCCACCGACGTCAGAGTTTACATTGTTGGTATTCTGCGACGTCACGACAAGCATTTGAATTAAGAACGTATCATCAAACAAGGCGTATTCGGAAGGAAGCGTGGCACTTGGCCCAGTAGCATCAGCTCGGATAACTGTAACCAATTCATTAAAGTTCAACGAGAAAGTAAGAAGATGGTCCAGATCTGTTTTTTTTCCACCACCGTCCAAATCATAACGATCGACATCCGGGAAGGTCGAAAGATCATCATTTAACCCTGTATCGATCTGCCCAACATCCGTAAAGAGCGAGTTGGAAGCGTTGGCAGTCGTTGAATAAAGAGTAGAACCGATACTAAGCGAATCGGGACTATTATTCCCTGTCGCCCCAGCACGAACGATCGCAATTTCCTGATTCGGGTTGCCGCCAAAATTAATGAAATAATCCAGCGTGCCATCACTCGTAATATCGAGGCCCACAAGAACAAAACCACCAAGCTCAGCCTACCCGGAATTACCGGAAACGCGCACACGATAAAACACAGTACCATCTGTCGCCGATGCCCCTCCATTATCGTTAAATTGAGTATAAAAGGCGAACAAGCCTACATCATCATTACCCACAAGTTCAATATCCACACGGTTTGCCTGATTATCTTCAACTGGGTCAGAGGGACCATTCAACAATAAGGCATTGAACTCACTCGTAGGAGAATTCAAGGCAACAACTGCTAAACATTGTGAGCAAACTCCTGACAAAGCAGCCAATACTGGAAGTATACTTTTCATAAGATAGGGTAATGTACTCAAAAAAACTTACAGATTTCGTGTATATCTCAAGTCATCATTCCTATTTAGGCTAATTTAACAATCGGTTTAATACAGAACGACATGCCTTAATATGTGAAGATTATGACGAAAAACCCTCTTTATTCTCACCGTCGCTTTTATCAATCACGGAAGCTTAAACGGATGACTCACTCCGGTGAAGCCCTTGGGCATATGATTCAGGACATTCAACCTACCGCTTATGCTCGGGGGTGGGCCTGCTTATGGGCCTCTTTTAAACGGGCAATCGAAACGTGGGTATAAATCTGGGTCGTCGAGAGATTGGCGTGGCCGAGAAGCTCCTGCACGGCACGCAAATCCGCCCCCCCGTCGAGCATGTGGGTGGCGAAGGAGTGACGGAGCTTATGTGGCGTCATATCCAAAGGCAGGCCCGCAGCGGCCAGATGAATTTTAAGTAGCTTTTGAATCTGGCGCGGCTCCATGCGTTTTCCGTTGCGCTGAGGAACGACAGGCGAAGCGATATCGGCAGTCAGATCAAAGCGCTGGACGAAAGCCTTCAGACAACGAACCGCGATTGGACCGAGCGGGCAGAGCCGTTCCTTGCGCCCTTTGCCAAGAACACGGGCGACACCTTGGCTCGAATCTACGTTTCCGTGATTAAGCCCACAGAGCTCACTCACTCGAAGGCCGCCACCGTAAAGCAGTTCCAAAATGAGGCTATCGCGAAAGGCCTCGAACTCGCCAATTTTACCGTCCTTCCAGAGTTGAAACGGGGCATCGAGGAGTTGCCGCATCTGCCGTTCCGTCAGGAATTTAGGCAGCGGTTTTTCGAGCTTGGGCAAAGTGACCGCGGAAAAAGGGTTGGACTCAACCACGCCATGCTTCCGCAAATAACGATAAAAAGCACGAAGGCCGGAGACGTGATTATGCAGAGTGCGGCGTGCCTTATTACGGCCTTGGTCGACCAAAAAGGACCGCACCTGAATCGGACGTACGGCAGCGAACTCACCCTCCCATTTTCCATTTGCCTCCATCCATGCCACGAAATTTGCGATCGCGGCCCGATAGTTTCGCACTGTGTATTTCGAAACGCGCCGTTCCAACGCGAGATGATCGCAAAATGCATCGAGGTGTGGAATCGGGCTGGGCATTAGAAATCGAAACTCTCAGGTAGGGACGCTTGCCCTCAAGCGTCCGCTGCATTTCCGAAAGATCGCTGACGGCTGAGGGCAGCCGTCCCTACCTGAGGCTATTTCTCGAGTTCGAAGCGCTCAATAACTTCATCGGCGAAATAGCGATAGGCATGGGCACCGTTACTATTGGAATCGTATTCAAATATGGACTGACCGAAGCTCGGAGCCTCACTCAAGCGTATAGAGCGCGGGATCATGGAGCGGAAAACCAAGTCGTCGAAATGGTTGCGCACCTCACCGACCACTTGGTGGCCGAGGTTGGTGCGCTGATCGAACATCGTCATCAAAATACCACCCAATGCGAGGTCGTCGTTCACCCCCGCGTCGCGAAGTTTTTCGACAACTTTCAAAATCTGCCCGAGACCTTCCATCGCCAAATACTCACACTGCAAAGCAATCAACAGGTAATCCGCCGCCGCGAGACTATTCATCGAAAGCATTCCCAGCGCAGGTGGGCAGTCGAGAATGATGGCATCGTAATCGCCGGATTCGCGTAGCGGTGCGATACACTCGCGCAACTGAACGAGATAATTATCACGCTGGATGAGCTCGATCTCGATCGCCGCCATATCAACTTCGGAAGGGATCACGAAGAGACAATTACTTGTGCCAACGGGCTGGACCTTTTCGAGCGCAGTACCCTCGCCACACAGCGGCCCATACAAACTGCCACCTTCATGCTTTTCGAGGCCGAGCCCACTCGTCGCATTAGCCTGAGGGTCCAGATCGACCAGAACCGTGCGGACGCCGCTTTCAGCCAGCGCATAACTGAGGTTTATCGCGGTCGTCGTTTTACCGACACCGCCCTTTTGATTCGCAATCGTAAATACCTTAGCAGACATGCTTCTAGTGATAGCTCAGCCCCTTAACCCGTCGAGCAGAAAGGAGCGCCTTCGCTAGTTTCGCGACGACGGAATCCTCTGAAAATCGGCTTCCGCCTCTAATCTCCGTTGAGAATGGCTTGTACGCGATCGGCGAGATTATCAGCGGTGTATGGCTTCGCGAGGAAGTGATCCACTCCACACGATTTGATCTCTTGAATTTTTTCGCGCTGCTTGTGGCCACTCGAAACTAGAATCTTCACCTCAGGCTTGAGCTTCTTTAGAGCGCGGCAAAGTGCGGGACCGTCCATAAAAGGCATCTCCACATTCGTCACGACCATGCTGATTTCATTAATCCGACTGGCGTATATAGCGAGGGCCTCGGTACCATCCTGTGCAGTAACCACACCGTAACCGCGATCTTCCAGAGTTTTCTTAATCGTTTCGCGGATAAAAAATTCGTCGTCAGCTACTAAGATCAGTAGGCCGTTACCCTCTTTCTTCAAAGGGAATGGTGGCGCAGTGCCTTTGACTTGATCAATAGTGACCTCCGCAGGCAGGAATATACTCAATGTGGTGCCCTCACCGTGTTCGCTCTCCAAAACCATAAAGCCACGATGGCCTTTTATGATGGCCTGAGAAGTAGCGAGACCGAAACCAAAACCATGCTTCGGCTCCTTTGTAGTGAAGAAAGGTTCGGCAACATGTTTCAGATGTCCCTCTTCAATACCATGGCCCGTATCGGTAAAAACAAAAGCAATGTAAGCTCCAGCCTCCGCCTCTGGGGCGAGATTTGCAAAGTTTTGGTCGAACAGTCGATTACCGACTTGCACCGTCAGCCTGCCGCCATCGGGCATCGCCTCACAGGAATTCTGCATCACATGCTGAAAGACCTGCGTGAGTTCGTCTATTTCGCCATGGCACTCCCAGAGGTCTTCCGCCACGTCGATCTGGATATCCACCGCTTCCGATACAACTTTCTGACTGGCACGCTTAATTGCACGCTCAACCTGAGTTTTTCGAATAGTATGCGCGCCCCCACCCTTTCCACGCTCGAAAGCGAGTATATCAGCAATTATGGAGGCTCCCTTATTCGCACATTTTTCGATCATCGAGACCATGTTTCGCGCTTTTTCATCCTCGACGGATCGCTTGAGCATCGCGGATGAGAGCAAAATCGGAGCGAGCGCATTATTTAGCTCATGCGCAATACCTCCCGCTAAAATACTAGAAGAGCGAATGTGGTGCGCGCGCTCTTCGGCATCTTCGAGTTTACGTTCTTCGGTTATATCGGTATTAAAGGAAATAATCGCCACAGGTTTCCCACTGGCATCACGATGGAGTTGTTGGCGAGCGCGAACGAGATATTCGTTACCATTGCGATCCAACTGGCGTAACTCGCCAACCCACACGCCTTGATCCCGGAGATGCTGAACGGCCTCTTCGTGCTGAGTGGCATCGAGGTAACAGATACGCGTAATCTGACGGCCCTTAATCTCATCTGCAGACCAACCATACAATTTTTCGGCGGCCTTATTCCAAGCGAGCACCTGATTCTCCATATCATGCACCACAACGGCGTCGGGTGCAGTCGCAAAGAGATCCTCAAAGGACAGGGGCATGGTTGATTCGGGCTCAGACATAATCGTAATTAGATTCTCCCCTTACTATCTGTGAAGGCAATACTGGCAACCGCATATTATTGAATACAGGTAAAATCCTAAAAATCAGGCGAGACT
>Ga0316201_10001649_pt1 | contig 15237 bp, 13 predicted proteins | sample CS6wburrow_MG_FD_204516 | JGI IMG/M metagenome (GOLD analysis project Ga0316201, IMG submission 204516) | Coastal sediment microbial communities from Delaware Bay, Delaware, United States - CS-6 worm burrow | ecosystem: Environmental > Aquatic > Marine > Coastal > Sediment | place: USA... | reverse complement strand
GTGGCGGCAACGGTGACGAATCCTGGCGCCTGATGCCGACGAGGGCCCCGCAGTTCGACTCCGTGAACCCGCGACCCGGCAGCCCGTCGATCGGCGGGGGTGTGCGGGTTGCGAGTTTCAACGTCCTTAATTTCTTCTCGACCGTGGACTCCGGTCAAAGTGTTTGCGGTCCAAAGGGTAGCGACAATTGCCGTGGAGCCGACAGCGCCCGGGAACTGGACAGGCAACTCGCGAAAACCGTTACTGCTTTGGCGATGATGGACGCCGACATCGTCGGCCTGATCGAGTTAGAGAATAATCGCAGCGCCTCCTTGCAGATGATTGTCGATGCGCTGAATATCCGCATCGGCAGCAACGAATACGCGTTCCTGAACACAGGTATAATTCACGACGACGCGATTAAGACCGGCTTCATCTACAAAACCTCGACGATCGATCTGGTTGGCACATTCGCGCTACTGGATCGAAGCGTCGACTCCCGATTCAATGACGCCCGTAATCGGCCGGCACTTGCGCAGTCCTTCTCGGTCAATGCCACGGGTGCGGTGCTGACCGTCGTCGTGAATCACCTGAAGTCCAAAGGCTCGTCCTGTGATGCGGACGGCGATTCGAACCGCCGTGACGGCCAGGGAAATTGCAATCAGACGCGCGCCACCGCGGCGGTGGCGATTGCAGACTGGCTGGCAACAGATCCAACGGGTAGCAGTGACCCTGACCACCTGATTATTGGTGATCTTAATGCCTACACTCAGGAAGACCCGTTAAAGGCGCTGAAGAATGCCGGGTTCACGAACCTGCTTGAGGCGCAGAGCAACCCGTATTCATTCGTGTTCGATTCACAGGCGGGCGCACTCGATCACGCCGTCGCCTCGACGAGTCTGGTTCCACAGGTTGTCGAGACCATCGAGTGGCACATCAATGCCGACGAGCCGGCGCTACTCGACTACAACCTGGAGAACGGCCGCGACCCCGCGTTGTTTAACGGGGAGTCGCCGTATCGGGCTTCAGACCACGACCCCATCATTATTGGCCTTGATCTCGTGAACTGACCGTGAGTGCCCTGTCCCGTAAGTACCTAGGATTTCAGGGCCAGGACGCTAGTCGGGCTTGCGAAACTTCAATGTCATGCGATTGGATTCGCCCACCGCTGCCAGCTCCGCTTTAAGCTCGGGATTGTCAGCGCTGGTCGCAAACGTGGGTGGAAGACGCCAGACGATATCGTCCTCACCGGGTTGATCATTCGGATTCATATTGATGTCGCTTTCCGCAACGAACTCAAACCCGGCCTGCTCCGCTGCGGCCATTACCAACGACTTTTTGAGATAGCCATGACTTCCGTCAGCAAACGCATCCGACATCTCGTCGCGCGCAAGGTGCTGCACGATTCCGAGCGTACCGCCCGGTTTCAGGACAGCAAAAGCGTCGGCGAGCAACGCTGTCAAATAGCCTCCTTCCTCTTCAAAGTTTGCAACGTTGTGAAGCACCCTTGCGAGGAAGACGACGTCCGCTGTTCCCGCTAATGATTCCGGCATTGATCCGAAAATGAAAGCATCAAGTGTCGCGCTGTCATCAGCTCGCCATTCTTCCGCGCTCGCCGGCCAATCCGTTGTCCATGTTCGCATCGTTTCAACGAATTCTTCGGTGCCGAACGGGAAATAGGGCCACATGTCCAGCGCGTAATTCGCGCCGATCAGGTGGCCGTCTTTACCGAGATAGGGCAGCAACAGCTGGGTGTACCAGCCACCGCCCGGGAGTCCCTCGACGACCGTCATGCCCGGCTCAATGCCGAAGAATTCCAGTGTCTCTTGCGGGTGTCGGTAAGCATAGCGCGCCTGCACATCTTCCGGCTGGGCGCCAAGCACTCTGACCAGGCGATCTTCCTCAACCGCGGCCGGTACACTGTCTGCTTCAACTTCCGCCGCTTTTTCAGGGGCAGATTCTGTCGCGGGCTGACAGGCGACGAGACCGAATGCCAGCAACATGGCAAGATTCTTGTACATGTTCTTCCCCCTTAAGAGACCGGAAACCGGAATCGAAAAAGTATGCGCTAGTCGAGACTTCGCAGCAACGCGTGCGTGTCCTCGCGCACGGCATCCAGAGCGTCGGTCACTCGATCGTAGGAATCGTTGCCGGGCTTAAGTTCATCCCACTCCTTGCTCCACACTGTCCAGAGGTCAGTGCCCGACTCTGAAACCGGACCGTCAAGTAACTGTGAAAGGTCCTTGATCGCCAAAACGTACACCCAGGCTGTTCGCGGGTTACCTTTGTCCTGTGCGTCCATTTCCCAGACATTGTGAAAAATGACCTGCTGCAGCTGGCCGATGTTGCGCAAAACCTCGATGGAAATTAAGCGTTGGTTGCGGTTGTACTCGCTCGCCTCATTTCGCCAGGTGTTGTAGCCCAGGCTGCTGATCGCGATGGCAAGACTGATTAGCGCCACTGCGTTGCGTTGTAGCTGATCTCTTAATCGGATTTTGTTCGGCATTCAACACCCCACATCGTCATCCGAGTAGACCGGTTGCTAGCCACTATTATTTCGTACTGGGCTGCGTATCGAGAACGGGACTTTGCGGCCAGTGCGCCTGAGAGTCGGACTTCTGCAGCCGCAGCAGCCACGCAACGACGACAATTGCAACGGCCATGACGGCCGTCAGGAACAGGAAATAGTTTTGGTGTCCGACAATGCCTGGAGATGCGTCGAGAATACGACCTGTGATTGGTGCAAAGAAAATTTCCGGCGTATAACCCACAAACGACACCATGCCGGTTACGGCGCCGGTGAGATACTGCGGTGTCTTATTTTCCTCCAGTAAAGCGAAATAGACTCCGCGCAATCCGAACACGGCAAAGAAGCTAACAAAAATGTTGGCGTAGATGACCATCAGCCCGGAACCATCGGGCAGTGCGAAAGACAGCATTGCGTAGCTAATAAGCAAAACGAAGAACAAAGCGCCGATCGTCTTGCTCGCACTCCAACGATCGGCAACAACTCCGGCCGCAATCGCCGCGACTGGTCGAATGTAGGCACCGTAAGCAGATAGTTGAGCCCCATCCACTTCGTTCATGCCCAGAACCTGCACCGCATAAAGCGAGTAATTGTCCAGCCCTTTATAGGCACAGTACGCACAGATGATCACAGCCGCCTGCGCCCAAACCAGCGGGCGCGTCGTTACAACCGCCGCTCTGTGAAAAAGACTTTGACTCGAGTCTCCGAGGTGCTTGACGGAGGGGATCAGGATCCAGGTGAACATGGCGGCCGCAATCGCGGCAAATGAGTACAGCAAGATGACGGCGCGAAACGCAGTGCGTCGCTCTTCATTGCTCACAAGCGCCGCGTTGTCGGGAAAATACCAGGCGAGAACCGCGATCCCGAAGGTAGCAAATAACGCCGCCGCCACTCCTCTGCCCCCTTCAAGAATGCCGAATGCCTTGCCTTGCGATACGGCGCCACCCCACTCACGGGTCGCCCGGATTAGCGCCGCCCAAAATAGCAGAATCGTCGTCACCCCCCAGTAACCATAGAGCAGCGCCATGCCCAGGGTGCCCGGGTACGTGGCCATATAGAAGCCACCGATACCCGTCGTGGCAAGCGATATCGTCAACAGAGACCTTGCCGAAAATCGATCAGCAAGCATGCCACCGGGGAAATACGCGATCATCGCCATAACGCCGTAAACAGCGAACACGTCACCCAGTTCTGTATTCGTGAACCCGAATGCCTCCAGCAACGTCGGCCGAAAAAAACGGGCCGTATGAAACGGCAGACCGAAAATAATCTCGCCGGCGAAGACGAGTGTGGCCATCAGAAAATATCGTGACATCAAGGGTCCGGTCCGAAGCGGAGGCTTCACACTATACGCGGCACTGATCTTTGTCCAAGAACCCGGTGCGGCGCGAAACCGCCGAGCAACAAGGCTATGTCCCGCCTCTTGTCGATCTGATCTCGTCAAGGTAAGAATCCGGGAAACCCAGATGGATCGCCAGGTCCAACAGCTGTGCTGCATAGCCAGGGTTCACCCCGGCAACTTCGTCTGCAGGCAGGATGTAGCACGTTGCATCGACACGCGTGCCATCTGCGAGCCCGACAGTTACGGGCTCTGGCAAGTAATCGGCGACGCTTTCGACCGCATATAAATTGGTTACCTCATCAGCCGCGATGTCCATAATCGTCCCGTAGGCCCGGCCACCACGACAGGGCACCAATGTCGCCCGCTCTCCGATGCACAAGCGATAACCGTCGATGAAGCCTGAACGTACATCAACAGGCCTTATTCCCTTCGTTGAAAGCAAGCTTTCATCCATGAAGAGGCCGTAAAAGAAAACTCTCACCGAATGCTTCCTAGCTGATCCAACCCTTGCGCTCGGCCCGCTTCGAATACCAGATCAAGAGCGCCGCCACCACCACCGGCGACAGAATCATCATGAATATCTCGAAGGCACCAAAGTCGATTGTCGAAACAGCCACGGCAAGCGTATGGACCATTGTCACGATCACACCAAGTAACGACGCGATAAACAGGTAGAACGCCGCTGATTTCCTTAACAGAAGCAGAAGACAGCCGAGAGCGCCGCAAAAAACGGCTACCGCAAACCCTCCGGTGGCCCACGCGGGTCGGCTTTCGACAATCGCGCGGTGTGTCTCTGGCATTGCTGCGATCGCATCCGCATTCATTTGCATGAAGAAGTTCATGACACCCATAACATTCCAGATCAGCGCGACCGCACCGATTATCCAGAAGCTCCAGTGAACGCGACTAACAGTCTGTTTGTTCATCCCATTCCCCAATTGTCTGTCTGTAATTCTGCGAACAGCAAATATGGCGCTGCATTTCATTTTCCATTTGCAGAGCTTGTTGGTTCGTGCAGCCCGCGCTTACTATAATCGGGACGGTGGGGAGAAGATCTCCGCTAACACGCGCTCGGTGATGTTTTCGTGTGAAACCACGACAAAATTCGGGTAGTCGATCAGCGGGGAGGCGCGAAGTGCAAACCAGCGTTTCTCCTTTGGGCTGTGGCAGGGGTATTCGTGATAAAAGGACGACAGGTGCCCCCTCATAACACTGAGTATCCCGTCCAGCGCCGCTCGGGCGTTGGGATCCAGATTAGCGGCCCGACAGACATCCAGGTAGTTGGCGCCGATACCCAGGGACGCATTGTCCATTTGGTTGGCGTCCGCGAATTCTTGCCAGCGCAAATTCACGGCCAGTATTTCACCAGTGGGGTCCAGGACTGCAATGTTGGCCGAAATAGAATCCAGAATGGCCGATTGAAAGGTCAACTCTGAAAAGATGATTTCACGTTCTTCCGGCACGAAGTGCAGCCTCTAAACTCCGGGTATACCAAGGTCAGATGACAGATGTCCCGACGGCTGCTACGAGAAAGCGGCGGACGGGCTTACGGTCGCCTGAATTGATCCGAATGCCGCGAATCAATATAGACCAACAACAAGATGCTGGCCAATCGTCACCGGTGGTGCCGCTGTCTAGTCGCTGCTCTCGTCGAGCCTTGCGGCGTGATCAATTTCATACGGCGGCGGCGCTCCACCCGGTCCTTTCAGGTAGTGATCCATCCAGCGCTTGAAACGCAACGCATAATCATAGGTTGCGGCTGTGTTGCGATTACCGTGCTCTTCACCCGGATAAATGACGAGACGAACCGGAGTGTCAGTGCGCAATTTGACGTGGCGGTACATCTCCAGTGACTGGCTCGGATGTACTCTCGGATCCTTGTCGCCGCCCATGATCAGCAGCGGTGTCTTCGTCTTGTCCGCGTGATACACCGGGCTCCGCTTCAACATCCACATCCAGTCTTCCCACGGCCAAGCGCGTGAGTGAACGTTATACATTTCATACGGGATATCGCCCGTGCCGAATTTCGATACTTGATTCGAAATACCGACGAATGCTACCGCGGCGGCATACTCGTCACTGAGTGCGGCGGCGCTCCACATTGATGCGTAGCCACCGTAGGATCCGCCAGAGATACCGACCCGCCTTGCATCTGCCAGGCCTTTCTCGACGAGGTGACGCTTGGCATCGACGAGGTCATTGAACTCTTCCTCGGCGTAGTCATTCTGGCCAAGCTTGGAAAAATAAACACCGCGGCCTGTACTGCCGCGGTAGTTCGGATACACAACCGTATAACCCTCGGCTGCCATGACCTGTCCCGGCTGGGCGTAGCTCGACATCCAGCCATTGGATTGATGCGCCTCCGGGCCGCCGTGTACGAACGCAATCAGTGGATTACCGCCCCGTTTCTTATTAAGGGGGTGAATAAGGATGGCTTCAAGTTCCAGGCCATCGCGTGCGGTGTAGGTGATCGCTTCCTGTTTCGCCAGGCGGCGCTGACTCAAAAACGGATTCGAGTTCGTTAGACGCTTCGGCTCAGCATCATCGCGTAACAAATAGACTTCCGGTGGATGCTCGGGGGTGTCGGCAATCGCCGCCGAGACCGTTAGACCAGGGCGCGTGTTCACCGCCCGCAGGATCGGCCCTGCTGCCGGCGCCGGCCCGTGGGCATTTGTCGTCGTGACGGAAGCCGTCGACCATTCTGTCCAGACACCGCGTCCACCCAGCCAGCGTATGTGCGTATTGTCCCGCCAGGCAAAGTCGGTCACGTGGCCCGGATACTCCGGCACCAGGTCCTGCCGCTCTCCACCCGATGCTGATGCAACGTACAACCTCCCAGCACTGGGGTCGTTGATATCGACGCTGCCGATGTATGCGATTTGCTCGCCGTCCGGGGAAAATTCAAATCGCCCGAGCTTGCCCACGGAGCCGGTCTTGTTTAGAACTTCGCCTTTTTCAGCGTTAATGACGTAAACGTCGCGGGAGGTGTAGGAATCGTCAATCAGCGGCGTCGGCGCAAGCGCAACGCCGTAACGACTGCCGTCGGACGCCCAGGTCAAGTCGGATGCCGAGCCCGGCAAATCCTGCATACGCGCTTCATTCGTTTCCAGGTCGAGCATCCAGACCTTGGTTTCCGGAACGGACTCTTCGTAGACAACGGCCTTGAAGCCCTTCAATTCGAGCTCCTCTCGCTTCTCCGGCGGCGCGTCGGCGGCCAGGAACGCGATGCCCTTCCCGTCGGGCGATGGATGAATGCTGCCAATCGAGTTGACGTGCGTGAACTTCTCGACGGCCTCGCCGCCTGCTACCGCGATTTCGTAGAGTGAATTGAATTCTGCGTCCGGGTCCCGCTGCGCAAGGAAATAAATTGACTCTCCGTTTACAGACCATGCGAAGGCCGAAATATCCGTCTTGCCGCTCACGTAAGGCCGCGACACGCCGTCGAAGTCAACGATGTGCAGTTCGTGATAAGGCCTGCCGTCATCCTCTTTGTATAGTTCCCTGGGAACAGACAACAAGTACGCGATCCGGTCGCCTTTGGGGCTCATTTGAACGTCGCTAACTCGCTTCAGAGATACGATCTCCTCCAGGGTCAGCGCATCAGACTGTGCGTTTCCTGTCTGAGCCAGTGCGAGTACTGTCAAAAAGCACAGGCACAAGGCGCGAAGGGCTTGGCGGGCAACGGTATTCATCAGCAGGAGGCTCCCAGATTTTTGTAGGTTCGCCAGATCGAGTATTGGCTTGGTGCCGAGTATAGTACTAGGCGCTCGCCATGTCGGATATGCCTGGCGACTGGAGTAAGTCACTCGCATGATAGGATGCGGGCGAATCGCAACCCTCCGCATCTATTTATCAGGATTTCCAGCGAGTTTTACATGAGTCACCATGAAGATCACAGGGCGCATCGAGTAGGCTGGCTCCGCGCTGCCGTTTTAGGAGCAAACGATGGCATCGTGTCGACCGCAAGCCTGATTATCGGCGTTGCGGCGGCAAGCGCAGCGCACAGCAATATTCTGCTTGCGGGTGTAGCGGGACTCGTGGCTGGCGCCATGTCGATGGCGGCGGGCGAGTACGTATCTGTCAGCTCTCAATCCGATACCGAGAACGCCGATCTGGAGCAGGAACGGTTGTCGTTGGAGAAAAATTTCGAGGTCGAGAAGGCCGAACTTGCCCATATATATGAAGGTCGGGGCCTTGAACCCTATTTGGCGATGCAGGTCGCCGATCAGCTGATGGCCCACGATGCGCTTGGCGCGCATGCCAGGGATGAAATTGGCATATCCCATATTATTAGTGCTCAGCCGGTTCAAGCCGCATTGTCTTCGGCGGGCACGTTTGTCATCGGTGCCGCACTCCCATTGATAGTCGCTTGGGCCGTTCCTGGAACAAAGCTGATACCCGCGGTCGCCGCTGCATCGCTGATCTTCCTCGCTGGACTGGGCGGTCTGGCGGCACGCACAGGTGGCGCACCAGTAATGACTGGAGCCATAAGAGTGACTTTCTGGGGAGCACTCGCTATGGCCCTAACAGCGGGAGTCGGCCGGCTCTTCGGTGTCGTCGCCTGAATCGTTTGGGAGGTCCGATGAAAAAGAACATGGTTATTTTGATGCTTGCCGCGCTGCCATCCCTGGCATGGGCCATGGAATCGCCGGCGACGATGCGTATTGATTTTTTTCATAGCGGCAACCATGCGTCCGAGCTGTTCAGTCTCGACCAGGTCGTCATCGAACCCCTGCCATGGACCGGCAACCTGGCGCAGCCCATAGACCGAACGCTGCGTGGCAAATATCTGTTCGAGATTATCAGCGATGGCACGATCGCGTGGTCGAGGAGCTTCAGTAGTATTTACGGCGAATGGGAAACAACATCAGAAGCACGTGAAATCAACCGCTCCTTCCACGAGTCGGTGCGTTTTCCTGCGCAGGCCGATATTTTCGAGCTCGTCCTGAAAAAGCGTGACGACGCCAACGAGTTCGAGGAAATCTGGCGCATCGAGCTCGACCCGAACGATGTCCTCGTACACCGCGAATCGGCAAGATACGCCGACAGGGTTGTGGCGATTCACGAAGGTGGAGACCCTGCTAACACCGTAGACTTGTTGCTTCTGGGTGACGGCTATACGGCCGAAGAACACGATGCCTTTATTGCCAAGGCAACTGAACTCACAGACATTCTTTTCGCCACGTCGCCGTTCAGGGAACGCAAGGGTGACTTCAATGTCTGGGCTATTTCCCCGCCCGCCGCCCAGTCGGGCGTGTCGAGACCGTCAACAGGCACATTCAGAGATTCGCCCATCGGCGCAACCTACGATGCGTTTCGCTCGGAACGCTATATTTTGACGTTCGATAACAAGGCGATGCGCCGTATCGCGTCGTCAGCGCCCTATGACTTTGTCGAGATCCTGACCAATACCGAAGTCTACGGCGGTGGCGGAATTTACGGCCTGTTCAGCACGGCTGCCGCAAACAATGAGTGGGCCCCCTACCTGTTCGTGCACGAGTTCGGACATCACTTTGCCGGCCTCGCCGATGAGTATTACACCAGTTCTGTCGCCTACGAGGCACCGAGCGAAATCATCGAACCCTATGAACCCAACGTGACGGCATTACTGCACCCTGACAACCTGAAGTGGAAACACCTCGTCAAATCGGGCACACCGCTGCCGACGCCGTGGCCAAAAGCTGATTACGAAGAGCACTCGCGCGCGTACCAGAAGCGACGCGAGGAAATGCGCGCGGCGAACGTCAGCGAAGGCGAAATGAATGCGTTGTTCAGATACACCAAGGAGTACACCGACGCATTATTCGAGAAGTCGGGTCAAAAGGGTGTCATTGGTGCGTTTGAAGGCGGCAACTACCAGGCCGAAGGTTATTACCGCTCGGAACAGAACTGCCTGATGTTCACTCGGGCTGAGGCGTTTTGCGCCGTATGTGCCGAAGCCATAGAAAACGTCATCGACGAGTACACGCTGTCGGACTGACATCACATTCTATAGGCCGCTTCGGTACGTTGTTAGGCCGCGTTTGATTCCTGGCTGATCCGAAACGCCCAAAAAGCCAATCCGGCCGGTACGATCAATCCCATCCACGACACGAACATCGGGACAACGTATTCGTCAACCTGAATCGACATGCCGTATACGATTCTTAGTAAGTGAGCCAAAGCAACCAGAGAAAAAAGCACGCCGGATACGGCGCAGTAGTTTCTATGTCCCATGTCGTTCTCCCTATGCAACAGTCGTGTCGAGCAAGCTTGCACGCAACTGCGTTACCTGATTGAAACTCATCCACACGCATGAACGTTTGTTGGGGCGGGCACTACTAGCGAGTCGCGTAATATGCGGCCACGCGTGAGTCACTCTCTATACGCGCCTGGTGATCGACGAGGCCCGGCGCCAGTCGCTGTACCAGATCTTTCGGGATGTAATCGAGACTTCCAGAGCGCAGCCAACGCGTTTGAACGAAGACTTTCAGGTCAGCGACGGTCAGGTCATTGCCTGCAAAGTATTCTCCGCCTCCGCGGGCCAATAGCTCATCCAGCCCTCGCAAGTAAACGGACAACCAACCGTCTACGAGTTTTTCGCGCGCCAGCCGAAGCTCTTCTCCCTCGAGGCCAAACGTTGGGACGATGTAATGGTTGATATCCTCGAGGGCGTCAAGTGCTTCGTCACAGTAAAGTGCCTGCAGATCGTCCGCGGGATACAAACCCGCCATCTTGCCCACGTAGCGGCACAGCGCGTTGGATTGGGTGACGGCGGCGCCATCAATTTCGAGTACGGGCAATGAATTGAAGCGCGTGCCCTGCCGCATCTCGCTAAATTCGGGAAACGACACGCGATTATCTTCAAAATCTATTCCTGCCACGTGAAATGCGATTCGGATAGGCTCACCGCGCCCGCCGTCAAAATCAAAATACGTCAGCTTGTAGTTGGGCATTGCGTCATCTCCTTTGCGTTGAGCCAATATTAGCAGATGGCTGGATAGAGTCCGTCATTTGCAGACCTCTTGACGCATGATCAGGTGGGATTTCCGGCGTTGTTAAGGCTATCGGTCCGAACATGGGTCAAGTGGTGCAGCGCGGCAAATGCTTACGGACACTCAATCGCTTTGCGGAAGCCCAGAAGAGTGCAATAGACAGGCGCTGAACTCATGCACACCTTCTGTTGTCATTCTCTTTCGATCCTATTTCTTGGCCGAGTTCACACTAGAAAGACCGGCAGTTAGCGACCATAAGCGATTATTTGTCTACCGGCCCCGTGACTATTGCGAATACGCGATGGGGTACGGAAAGAACACTCGACGAGAACCGAGTGGAAAGCAACTCCACAAGATCCGCATCAAACTTGCGGGATGAGTCTGCGTCCAAGGCGGCGATGCCCGCACTTGCCCGGATTCGGCCTCTCCATGCCTCCGGCGTGTAAGCTACATCCATGTCATAGGAGAACGTCTGAATATCCTGAATGCCCGCCTCGCTCAAAACCGGAAGGTACTGCGGGTACATTCCGAGACCGCCACCAAAGCGCCAGTCGGGGTTGTACTGCACTATCAACTCTTCGGTGGCCTCGACCACGTTCCCAGCCAGAGGCAGCCAATCGAAATTAGCGATGACAAGCTTGCCGCCAGGCTTTAGCAAGCGAATCACCTCCGCAATTGCCCGAGGCTGATCGAACCAGTGCCAACACTGGCCTGCCGTAACGACATCAGCGGCGCCGCCGTCCAGGCCAGTGGATTCAGCTTTCGCCTCGATGTATTTGATGCTGACTTTGATCTGGCGATCCAGCTTCTTTGCCTCACCGATCATCCGCGGATCAGTGTCAACGCCAATCACTTTGCAGCCCCTGCGCGCAAATCCGCGCGCTAACGTTCCGGTTCCGGTTCCCAAATCGACGACAGTGTCGTCTGGCGTGCCAACATTGAATTCGGCAAGCCGATCAAAAATCGATTCAGGAAATCCGACCCGAAAAGTGCCGTAATCTTCTGCCGCCTTTCCAAAATTAGTGCCCGATACTGTCATGATGCGCGGTTCCTTTGCGATGCCTTTAGTCGCATACTGGGGCGGGTCTGAATGTCTACTATGCTCAGAAGCCGTCGTTTAGATTGCAGGAAAATCGAAAAGACGAACTGCGGAAAGCAGCCATTCGCGGAAGCTGCGATTGCCAGGGAGTCTCGTCCTGGTTGCTCAGGGCGCACGATTGATCACGGCGACCTACTTAATCGGAATCATGCCAAGCCACGTGAAATAGCGCGTATCCCGACAGTACCGGTTGCGGAACGGCCATTCCGATTATTTTACCTGCAAGCGGAGAGATTACTTCGATAGATGCATCGGTTAGCGGATCGACGATGTGGCCAAGCAAGTCGCCGGCGTCCACCATGTCGCCCAGCCTGGCGGTCGGGAAGAAGAACCCGCCGTTGTCACGGGCGGTTCGAATCCATCTCGAGCGCTCGTAGATACGAGCAGCGGGGATTTCCTGCTCGGCCAGCTCTGTCATTTCGAGATATGCCATGACGTTCTCAACACCCTGTACGCCGCGTTTGATCTCATCCTCCTGGAAGCGGAACGGCTCGCCAGCTTCGTAGATGATTGCTGGTATACCGGCTTTCGCTGACTCTCGGCGCAGGCTTCCGTCGGGACCCGATCCACTGACGACAATGCCGAGACCGAAGTGTATTGCCAAATTCCGAATTGCCGGATCGGTAAGATCGGCGCGAATCTGCGGGAGATTCGCCCGCTGGTTTGACGCCGTATGAAAATCGAGCAGCACATCGCAGTGGCTCAGAACTCTCGCAAAGATCGCATGTGCGATCAATTTTGCGACGCTGCCGCCAGTACTGCCCGGAAATGCCCGGTTCAGGTCGCGTCGGTCCGACAGATAGCGATTGCCGGTTCGAACACCTTCGGCATTGATGGTCGGCAATGCGATCAGTGTGCCACGCAATTCCTGCGGATCTACCTTTGCGAACGCCCGCCTCACTATCTCCACGCCGTTAAGTTCGTCGCCGTGAATCCCTGCCGCAAGACACAGAGTCGGCCCCGGCGTCATGCCCCTGGCGACAAATACGGGCATGTTGAGGTAAGAGGCCTCGAACGACCTGTCCGGGATAAACGGAAATTTGCTGGTCGTTCCAGGGGCGATCTCGCGACCCAGCAACTGCAGGAATTCCGACCGATCGGCAGCGGATACAGTCGCTGGTGAAATGGCGCCACCTGCGACCAGGCACAGGACTACGGCCAGTCTACCGCTGTAATACTGACCCCGAATCATCGCGCACAGGATTACAACTCGAGTTACCCAGCATTCTCTGTTCAATTGTCTCTGCCTTCTTTGACAAGCGATATCTTGGGGAGGTCCATTGCGGCTAACGACGTCAATTGAAGAAAGCGCGTCACCGATAGCATCGGCCACTTCGGGTCATTTGCAGACCTTTAACGGCATATTAGCTGAATGTCCGCCTTCGGGCGTAGTGGCTTTGCGACGGCCGGGCGACCGGCTATTCACGGCTTCTACTTATTCGGGAATCCGTCGGGAGCCTGTATATTGGTGGTTGTCAAACCACTCCTGGAGCAAGTAATTATAGGAGTAACCGCGGGCAAGCAATTGCCCTCGGAGCGATGTGATGATCGAGATCCGAATTCATGGCCGCGGCGGCCAGGGCGGTGTGACCCTGGCGAAGCTGATCGCCACGTCGAGGTTTTTGAAGGGATTGTCAGTTCAAGCGTTCGGTCTGTATGCCGCCGAGCGCTCTGGCGCGCCGATTCAGGCATTCTGCCGCTACTCCGAAAAGTCTATCACCAATCGCAACCTGATCTATGAACCGGACCACGTCATCGTGTTGGATCCGACGCTGGTCGGACCGGCGATTGCAGCAGGGCTGAAAGCCACCGGCTGGATACTGATCAACTCGCCGCAGCCGCCGCAGGAATTTGCCGGCCAGTTTGCCCGCAACCGTCTCGCTACAGTCGATGCGACCACGATTGCGCGCGACAACAACCTCGGCACTCGCAGCGTACCCATCGTCAACACCGCGCTCGCCGGAGCGGTGTCGAGAATGCTGGCAATTCCGCTGGGCGAGATGTGCGCGGCACTCGAGCATCTCGGCTTCAAAGGTTCGAACCTGACCGCCGCCACCCGTGCCTATGAGGAAGTCCAGCTCGTTAAATCACCGAGCGACGTCGGTCCCGTTGACGACGCTGTCGGGCTGGCGGACGAGTCGCGCGGACCCAGTATCCTGGCGGGAGCCGGCGCGGCACTGCCGGCAATCAAGACGGGCAATTGGGCGACCGAGCAGCCGAAGCGTCGGCAGATGATTCCCCCTTGCAATCACATCTGCCCGGCGGGCAACAACGTACAGGGATTCCTCAACGCCCTGGCTCGCAATGAGCCTGACGAGGCGTTGGAGATCCTTCTGCGCAGCACACCGTTTCCATCGATCTGCGGTCGCGCCTGCCCCGCGCCGTGCATGGAGGCGTGCAACCGCATTGAGCTTGACGGCGCGGTCAACGTTCGCCAGCTGGAGCGCTATGCGGGCGACCACGGCCAGGTTACACCCAAGCCGTTGGCTGAGCGCGACGAGCGCATCGCGGTCGTAGGATCCGGTCCTGCCGGCCTGACGGCGGCGTATCATCTCGCACGCTTTGGCTATCGGGTCAACGTGTTCGAATCCGGGCCCGAAATAGGCGGCTTGCTAAGAAGCGGCATTCCGGAATTTCGACTACCCGAGGACGTGGTCGCACGTGAAATCGACCGCATACTCGCTCTTGGCGTGAACGTTGAAACCGAGCGTCGGATCGATCGCAAGACATTGCTCGAGCTCGCGCGCGAGCACGATGCGGTGCTAATGGCCACCGGCCTGCAGGAGCAGCGGGATCTGCAACTGGGAATGGACGGCACTGAGGCCGTGACCCAGGGCATCGATTTCCTCGATCACGTGCATCGTGGCAACGTGCGCGTGGATGGCGAGGATGTCCTTGTCATCGGTGGCGGCAATACGGCCATGGATGCCGCACGCTCTGCTCTGCGACTGGGCGCCGAGAGCGTAAGGGTGGTTTATCGACGGAGCCGGCAGGAGATGCCGGCCATCGGCGAAGAAATCGACGAGGCCCTCGAGGAAGGCGTCGATATGGAATTGCTGACGCAGCCGGTTGCGCTGCGCGAAGAGCCGGGCGATGGCATGAAGAGACATTATCGACTTACCTGCCGGCGCATGGAGCTCGGCGAACCCGACGAGTCGGGGCGCCGCTCGCCGATAGAAATACCGGATTCAGACTTTGAGCTCGCCTGCCACCGCGTCATCCTCGCACTCGGCCAGTCTCCGGACGTATCGGTCTTTCCAGAGGGCACCGAAGTCAGAGAAGGCAGTCAGCTATTAGGGCTCCTGGAGACGCCGTT